>Ga0153999_1000223_pt1 | contig 27574 bp, 24 predicted proteins | sample TSNC083MetaG_FD_104675 | JGI IMG/M metagenome (GOLD analysis project Ga0153999, IMG submission 104675) | Attine ant fungus gardens microbial communities from North Carolina, USA - TSNC083 MetaG | ecosystem: Host-associated > Fungi > Mycelium > Unclassified | place: USA: North Carolina, Lumber... | reverse complement strand
CCACCGCCATCTTAAAACGAATGACGTCATCCCCCTCAATTATCTCAGTATTACTGTTTGCACAACCAGTAAGGGTTAACGAAGAAATTGTTATCATTGCAGTCAGAAGAATACTTCCTGTTTTTTTTATTATTCGTTTCATCTTCTACCCCATTTCGTTTTCGTTATTTAACCAGATACCCACCATCAACCGGAATGATGACACCGTTTACGTAATCGCTTGCTGATGATGACAGAAACAGCAGCGGACCTTTTAAGTCATCCGGTAATCCCCACCGGCCGGCTGGAATTCTCGCAGAACACTCATCCTTACGTGCCTGTGTCATGTTCGCACACATTTCCGTATCCATATATCCGGGGGCAATAGCATTACAGTTGATCTTAAATTTTGCACAATCCGATGCAATGCTCTTGGTAAGCTGCGTGACCGCACCTTTGGAAGCAGTATAAGCCGCTACATCAGTCCCGCCAAACCAGGATACCATAGAACCGATATTAATTATTTTTCCGCCGCTTTCCTGATTTTTCATTACCTGAATCGCTCTCTGACACATAAACCATACATGATTCAGATTCACATCAATTACCAACTTCCACATATCTTCCGGAAACTCCCAGGGGGTATATCTCCTCTGGATACCCGCTGCCGGGACCATAACATCAAGAGCTCCTCCCAGGCAATCCATTGCTTCATCAACCATTCTGTCTATTTCATCTTTTTTTGAAAGATCTCCCCACACAGCATAGGCGCGATATCCCATATCATTATATTCAGCGACAACAGCTTCCAATTTTTCTTTCTGAACATCCATAATTACAACTTCTGCCCCATTTTCTAAAAAGGCCTCTGCCATTCCTCTTGATAAGCCCTGGGCACCACCGGTAACGATGCATTTTTTTTCTGCAACATTAAATTTCGCCTTGTAATCATATGACATTTTTCTTTCCTCCTTAATATTTGTTGACTTAGTTATATTTAAACTGCCGACATTATGGTGTCTGCAGAGAACCATCACGCTTTCTTGTCTGTGTCCAGATTGTTACCGCATTTTTACACGGATATTTCTCCGCCTCTTCCTCTGACAAATCAATTCCCAGACCTGGTTTATCATTTGCATATACATAACCGTCCTTGTACTCAGGCAGCCCCGGAAAAACCTCCAGCAACGCGCCGTGCGGTCCTTTTAAATCCTGAATCACAAAGTTGGGCGGTTCAATCCCAGACCATTCCTGAACGCCGAAGTTCGGTGCCGATAAATCAATATGTATATTAGCTGCATGCGCTAATGGAGACATATCCCCCGGTCCATGCCATGCCGTGCGAACACCAAACTGCTCCGCAAATATCTGGAGTTTTCTGGCCGGAGTGATGCCGCCAATTTGGCTTAAATGGACCCGTATAAAATCAATCAACCGTTCTGTAATCAGTGTTTTCCACTCATGTGGATTGTTAAACAGCTCACCCTCGGCAATCGGAATACTGGTCTGGCTTCTTAACTGGCGCAGCCAGCCTAGCTGTTCAATAGATACTGGATCTTCCAGAAAAAACAAGTCATATGGCTCCAGCGCCTTGGCCAGACGGATCGCTTCTGAGGGAGCAATTCGTTCATGGACATCATGAACCAGATTCATATCATAGCCAATTCTATCGCGGATTCCAGCAAATAGATTAACCGTATTTTTGATATAAGCTTTAGAATCCAGATAGATTCCTGGCAAGGCTCCTTTAGGTGCTGCTGCCGGAACTTTTCCGAAATCATCGCCGCCATAACCACCGCATTGGCAACGAATCGTCGTGACCCCCATCTCCTGATATTTCTGAATATTCTCACAGATTTCACTTAAATCTTTTCCATCCGCATGACGGTAAACCGGTATGCCTTCCCGGCATTTGCCACCGAATAGCTGGTAGACAGGCATGTTTGCCATCTTGCCTTTGATATCCCAAAGAGCCATGTCAACACCAGATATAGCATTGTTCTCAATCGGACCATTTCTCCAATATCCGTTCTGATGCATTAACTGCCATAGTTCTTCAATAGCTTCAACATCCCGATCTCTCAAAAGGGGATCCAGATATTCCTCTACCACAAGCTTGACAGCTAAATGCCGGTATGCAAATGTTCCACACCCAAGGCCATATAACCCAGGTTGATTGGTTTCTACTTTAACCACCACTAAGTTAATACCTTCCGGAGCTGTGCAAACCACCCTGATTTTTTTTATTTTTACTGTCATATATTCTCCCACCTTGTATGTCGTCTTACAAGTTTCAGTCTATAAAAATAAATTAATTGTTTTTTAATCTGTCTATTGCCGTCTGTAAATGACCATACATATACATTCTTGCACTTTCGGCGTCTGCTGCTTTGATTGCATTCAGAATCAGCTTATGAAAATAAATGCCGTCATCATAACCAAATATCTCATTCATTTGTCTATGATTCTTTCGTGTTTCTTCAAAAACCTTATAAAGACTCTTTTCAAGAATCAAATTACCGGAGGCCTTGCAGATTGCTTTGTGAAAATTGATGTCCGCAGTAACAAATGCCTCACGTTTTCCAACGCTGTCGTTCATCTTACCGAGCCATTTCTCAAGTTCCCGGATCAATACATCGTTGGCATTTTGGGCTGCCATGCGGCTTGCTTCACTTTCTACAATCCGCCTGAATACCAGCACCTTTTCAATGTCTTTACAATCTTCAGCGGTAACTTTATTTGCGTTATCTGATACGTGTTCCACCTGGTCATCTACCAGAAAGGTTCCCTTCCCGTGAACACTTTCCAAGACACCGATTCCAACTAACTGCTGAATCGCAGTCCTGACACTGGCTCTGCTTACACCTAAAATCCGGGTGAGTTGATTCTCGGAAGGAATTTTCTCACCGATTACCCACTCACCGGATATTATATTATCTTTGAAATATTGAACAACCTGACCGGTTATATCGGTATGTATAATTTCCATATTATGACTCCCTAAAACTTGTCTGACATCTTTTATCTATATTATATACCTAAATTTCATTTTGTCAAATTATTTTTTTAATTTATCAGCTGCAGATTTTTCGCAGAGTTCACTGCAAAGAAGAGCTGTCTGTTCTAAACTCATAACAGACAGCGGCTCTTCACAAATTCGATTCATTATTTAATAGTCATTATTAATTCTCCGGCTTTTACATTATCGCCATTCTTCACCAAGATCTCATCAACAACACCTGCCATGCGGGCCACCACGGAAGTTTCCATTTTCATTGCCTCAACAACAGCTAACACCTGGTTTTCTACTACACGCTCACCTGGTTTTATATTGATTTTAGAAATCATCCCAGGAATAGATGCTCCAATCTCACTTTTATCCTCCGGATTCACCATAACAACCGGTTTAATAACTATATCGGTATTTGGATCCGGTACTGAAACCTCCCTGCGCATCCCGTTTAGTTCAAAAGATACTGTTCTTGTGCCATCATCATTTAAATCTCCCAGCCCCAGATATTTAATAACCAGTGTTTTCCCCTGTTCAATGGTTATCTTAGTAGTCTCTCCCAATGCCATTCCATTAAAAAATATATGGCTTCCGATTCTGGCTATATAACCGTAATCTTCTCTGTGACGAATATATTCTTCCACCACTTTAGGATAGAACCCCCAGGATATCACAGTTCTGTCCGATGCATCTGGTTCCAGCTTCTCTACTGCTTTTCGGGCAGTTTCAAAGTCAAAATCCGGCAGCAATTCACCTGGTCTGCAGGTGATCGGCTGTTCTCCCTTTAAGACCACTTTCTGCAGATCTACCGGAAATCCCCAGGCCGGTTGTCCGATCATCCCTTTAAAGTAGGATACCACAGAATCAGGGAAAGTTAATGCTTCTCCCCGCTTTACAATATTATCCGGTGATAAATCATTCTGCACCATGAATATAGCTAAATCGCCCACCACCTTTGAGGTCGGTGTTACTTTAACAATGTTCCCAAGCATATCATTTACCTGCTTATACATTTCTTTCACTTCTTCAAAACGGCTGCCCAACCCAATACTCTCAACCTGCGGCTTTAGATTGGTATATTGACCGCCCGGCATCTCATACCGGTAGATATCGGTACTTGGATTTTTAATGTCCGCTTCAAAGCTGCTGTAACGCAAACGGACATCAGACCAGTAATCAGAGAGCTTTTGCAATTCTTCAAGTTTCATTCCTGTGTCTCTTTCATGTCCTGACAGTGCCGCAACCACAGCATTCATAGAAGGCTGGCTTGTCATCGAAGACATAGCATCAATTGCAGTATCTACGATATCCACTCCGGCTTCCGCCGCAAGCAGACAAGCTGCCACCTGATTTCCGGAGGTATCATGGGTATGGAAATGAATCGGTATGCCGATTTCCTGTTTCAATGCTGTCACAAGTTTTTTTGCCGCATAAGGTTTTAAAAGGCCGGACATATCCTTTATTGCCAGTAAATGAGCACCTCTTTGCTCCAGTTCTTTGGCCATATTCACATAATATTTTAAAGTGTATTTATCATTTTTCGGATCCATGATATCGCCCGTATAGCAGACCGTTGCTTCGCAAAGTTTATTTTGCTTTAATACTTCATCAATAGATACTTCCATTCCCTTGATCCAGTTAAGCGAGTCAAATACACGGAAAACGTCAATTCCTCCTTTTGCCGCTTCTTTTATAAATGCACGGATAAGATTATCCGGATAATTTTGATAGCCAACAGCATTTGCACCTCTGATCAACATCTGGAAAGGAATATTCGGGATTTCTTTTCTTAACAAATCCAGCCTTTCCCATGGCGATTCATGGAGAAAACGGTATGCCACATCAAATGTTGCTCCGCCCCACATTTCAAGGGAAAAACAGTCTGATAAAATGTCTGCTGTTCCGGCTGCACCATTTAATAAATCCCTGGTTCTTACCCGGGTTGATAACAGTGACTGATGGGCATCCCGCATGGTTGTATCTGTAATCAGCAATTTTTTCTGTTCCAGAACCCATTTTGATACATATTCCGGCCCATACTGATCCAGCATCTGCTTAAGGCCGGGCTTGGGCTCCTCGTTAACTTTTGGAAAGCGTGGTTTGTCATATTGCTTTCTGTCTATATCCGGATTATTCACCTGTATCTGGGCTATATATTTTAGCAGTTTGGTTGCACTGTCTTTGGAGCTTGTTATATCAAAAAGTTCCGTTGTCTCATCAATAAATTTTGTATGACAGCCACCGGTTAAGAATGTTGGATGTCCCAATATATTAGTTATGAACGGTATATTGGTTTTTACCCCTCTGACACGCTCCTCATTTACTGCCCGTATTGCTTTTCTGCATACTCCATCAAACGTATTATCCCATGACGTGACTTTGACCAGCAAAGAATCATAATACGGTGAAATTACAGCTCCGGTATAAGCATTTCCGCCATCCAGCCGAATACCAAATCCGCCTCCGGAATTATATGCTGTAATTTTACCGGTATCGGGAGCAAAATTATTCGCCGGGTCTTCAGTGGTTACCCGGCATTGAATTGCATATCCATTCATCTTAACGTCATCCTGGGAACACAAACCAATCTCCGGAGCACTAAGCGGATATCCCTCAGCAATAAAAATCTGTGACCGTACCAAATCCACTCCTGTAACCATCTCCGTCACTGTATGTTCAACCTGGATACGCGGATTCATTTCAATAAAATAATAATCACCATTTTTGTCTACTAAAAATTCAACGGTTCCGGCATTGATGTAACCAACGTATTTAGCAATTTTCACTGCATCGCTACATAACTTTTCTCTGATTTCCTGATCAACCGAAAAAGCTGGTGCAAATTCCACTACTTTTTGATACCGCCTCTGCAAAGAACAGTCACGTTCACCAAGGTGGTAAACATTGCCATATTGATCCGCCAATATCTGGACTTCTATATGCTTTGGTTTAACTAAATATTTTTCAATAAAAATATCATCATTTCCGAAAGCCTTCTGTGCCTCTCCTTTGACAAGCTCAAATGCAGATTCAACCTCCTCTGGAGTCTCACAAAGCCGCATCCCCCGGCCGCCGCCGCCGGCGGCTGCTTTTAAAATCACCGGAAAACCATAGCTTACCGCCTTTTCAAGGGCTTCTTCAGCATCTTTAAGTGGTCTTGCGGAACCAGGTATAATCGGCACATCACAGGCAATAGCAATTGCCTTCGCACTTAATTTATCTCCCATCTCGCCCAGTATTCGGGAAGATGGTCCGATAAACGCAATCTCTGCTTCTTCACAGGCTTTCGCAAATTCAGCATTCTCAGATAAAAATCCATACCCCGGATGAATCGCATCCACTTCTTTTCTCTTAGCTAAATCTATAATAGCCGGAATATTCAAATATGCACCCAATGGGCTCGACTTTTCCCCGATTAAATAAGCCTCATCTGCTTTGGTGCGGAACAAACTATAGGTATCTTCTTTTGAATACATTGCTACAGTATGTATGCCGCTATCATAGCAGGCGCGAAAAATACGGATTGCAATTTCCCCCCGGTTTGCTATTAATATCTTTTTAAATTTCTTTTTCATCAGTTCCCCCTATTAAATTGCATAAAAGTTGACAAGTTACTTTTTACAAATATTATATTATAGTAACCTAATTGTCAAGATAATCATCAATATTAAAAATGCAGTGAAAAGCTCGCCGCCACTTTTCACTGCCAGACTCAATACAAGCGCTTCTGCGCCGCATCCGGTAAATACATCCATATGAAATTTTCTATAGACTTACCCTTCATGATCCTCTTTCTGACAATCCTTCATTTTAAAGCAGAAATGACAAACATGATCGGTGTAAAAGTGCTTATCATGCTCAACCTCGAAGTTGGCGTTGAATCCACGGGCAATTGATGGGTCAATGTGCTCACAGTAGAGCATGCCGTATTTTTCGTTGCCGTCCTCCTGCCACTGCCTGGCGAAAACACATTCGGTGAAGGTCTGTTCAATTTCATTTGCGCGGTAAATAGTGTCATATGTAAAAAGCTCACTGCGTTCCATGTCATAATATTCCAGATAATTCTCAACGGTATTGCTTTTGCCGTCGGCGAACGCACGCTCTGCAATATGCCGTCCACGGGCTTCGCCAAAACGGCGCACCCCCTCAACGACCGCCGCTTCGCCTGCTTCGCCGAACTGTTCGATAACCGATTCCGCAACCGACGCAAACAACCGCGCCGCAATCTGATACATGTTAACCGGCTTCAATATTTCCTCTGCCGTTTTTTTATTCTCCTCCATAATAATTACCTTCCTTCCTTCGTATTACTCAAGCTTGTTATCGTGTAATGCCGCCACGCCATTCATAAAGTAGAGCATTGCCCAGCACGCCGCATGCGCCGACTGCTGATTACCATAAGGATGGGGATAAATTTCTACGAAATCCATCGATCCTGCCCCTGCTCTGCCGCAGGCGTTGAGCATATAGCAAAGCTCATAGGTTGAAATACCACAGCCGTCCATGGGGCTGTCTGGTGTCATTGAAGCATCCAGCACATCGCTGCACACCGTCACGTAGAAAATGTCGGTGCCGTCCTTTGCGAGTGCAATCGCCTTTTCAATTGCCGCCTTCCAGCCGGTATCATGAATCTCACGGCTAAGGATTACATTGGCATTGTTAATCCTGGCCTGACGGTATTCTTCCTTATGATTACGCGGACCACGGATGCCAATATGGACAATCTTGCCGGCGTCAATATCGGGATTGTCATAAAGGCGCTTAAACGGCGAACAGCGCGCGTAGAGATCATCACCGTAGGCGGGGTAATTGTCAAGGTGTGCATCGAGGTGGATAACACCGACCTTTTGGGGGTGACGCTTCGCCATCTCAGAAATCAGCGGATAGCTGATCGAATGGTCGCCGCCCATCACCATTGGAATGCAGCCGGCATCCAACGCTTCGGCGTATTTCTGCGCCATCGCCTTAAAGCTGAATTCGTAATCGCCGTTAACCGTGGCGCAATCGCCATAGTCCACTGCCGTCATATTCTCCAGCGAATCGATATCGTAATCCGGCAGATAGCCGGTGTAGCGAATGGATACGGAACGGATGGTCTTAGGACTGATCACACAACTGCTGTGCCCGCCGATGGTGCAGCCGCCCTCCCACGGTATGCCGATGAAGGCAAAATCCTGCCCTTTCAGTTCCTCTTTGCTTCTTGCTGCCGGAATACCCATAAAACTGGGTACGCCGCTGTAAATCTCAGTATAATTATACCCCGGCTTATAAATAACAGGTTTATAGTTTTCCATTTTTCCTCCTCACTTTGTATATTGTAAATATACCTCCAGGCTAAGCTAAGCCGAGATATGATTTTCTGATTGAATCGTCGTTCTTCAGTTCTCTGCTGCTGCCGCATCTTACAATCTGTCCCGTCTCCATGATATAAGCACGGCTTGCAGCATAGAGCGCCATCTGTGAATTCTGCTCAACCAGCAGTATCGTCAGCCCCATCTCCCGGTTGAGCCGCCTGATGGTCTTGAAAATGCGCTCTGTGATGACCGGAGCCAATCCCATCGACGGTTCATCCAGCAAGAGCATTTTAGGCTGCGCCATCAACGCCCTGCCGATTGCCAGCATTTGCAGTTCGCCGCCGGAGAGCGTTCCGGCTATCTGCGCACGGCGTTCCTGCAATCGTGGAAACAGTTCATAGACGAACTTTCTGTCCTTGGCTATTTCGTCCTTATTCTTACGCAGGTAAGCCCCCATATCGAGGTTTTCCCTTACCGTCAGCTCGCTGAACACACCCCGCCCCTCCGGAACCTGAATCAGTCCCCTTGCCACGATGATATGAGCCGGGGTATTGGTGATGTCGCTGCCGTCAAACACGATGCTGCCTCCTGCCTTGGCGACTATGCCCGAAGTTGACTGCAATGTTGTAGTCTTGCCAGCGCCATTGGCGCCAATCAGTGCCACAACCTCACCCTGATTAATCTCAAGACTGATTCCCTTCAGGGCGGGGATAACGCCGTACTTTACCTGCAAATCCTTAATTTCCAGTAACGCCATCGTTATTCCTCCTCGTCATCATCGTCTATGCCCTTCCCCAGATATGCCTCAATAACCTGCTCGTTATTCTGGATTTCAGCAGGAACTCCGTCGGCAATCTTAACTCCATGATCTAACACCACGATTCTGTCGGAGATATTCATAACGAAACGCATGTCATGTTCGATCAGCAGCACATTCTTTTTGAACCCGCTTCTAAGCTGGTGGATAAGTGCTGTCAACTCATCCTTCTCAAAGGCATTCATGCCCGCACCCGGTTCATCAAGCAGAATCAGTTTAGGGTTAGTCGCCATCGCCCGGCCGATTTCCAGCATCCGCTGCTTACCATAGGGAAGATTAGAAGCAAGTTCCTCCCCCTTATCCGCCAAGCCAATTGCCTCAAGAATATACTCACTGCGTTCTACTGCTTCACGGCGCCGCTGCCGCTGAGCCCTACCGGCGAAGACCGCACCGGGCACGCTCTCACCGTTGCACACCGGGTCGGCAATCAGAACATTCTCCAACACTGTCATTTCGTGGAAAAGACGGATATTTTGGAAGGTACGGGCGATGCCCTTCTTCACGCGCTCATACGGCTTGAGTCTGGTGATGTCCTCACCGTAAAACAGAACCGAACCCCCGGTCGGCGCATATACACCAGTCAAAAGGTTGAAAAAGGTTGTTTTACCAGCACCATTGGGGCCAATCAACGAGAGGATCTCGCCGTCCTGCTGATGCAGATCGACCGCATCCACTGCGATCAGACCGCCAAACTGGATGGTCGCCTTTGTTGTATTCAGTATTGGTTCACTCATGGGCTTCTCCTCTGTGAATTCTTCTTAAAGACATTGCGTACCCGCTTCTCAGCTCCATAAAAGCCCTGCGGGCGGTAAATCATCATAATGACCATCAGCGCCCCGTAAATCAGCATGCGGTAGTCGTTGAGAAAACGCAGCAGCTCCGGTATCATCGTAAGTACCAGGGCGCCGATAACCGTACCCGGAATACTGGCAAGTCCGCCCAGCACTACCATCGCCAATATCGTTACCGAGGTATTGTAGACAAATGTGGTGGGACTGATAAACGTAATATAGCTGGCGTAAACCGCGCCCGCCATGCCCGCGAAAGCCGCCGATAAAACAAACGCCAGCCTTTTATATTTAACAGGTTTAATGCCGATTGACTCAGTGGCAATTTCGTCTGCCTTAACACAGCTCATGCTCATGCCCACGCCCGATTCGACCAGCCGCTTCATGAAGATAACCACCACTACTACTAAAGCCAGTGCCAGCAGATAGAATCTGGTATAGCTGTCGAACTTAAAGCCCAAAATACTGGGCTTGGAGATGCCGGACAATCCCAGTGGGCCGCGGGTCATCTCTGTCCAGTTGACAAAAACAAGGCGGACAATCTCGCCGAAGCCGAGTGTGACTATCGCCAGATAATCACCCTTGAGTTTCAAGGTGGGCAGGCTAAGCAGGAAACCGAATAGTCCGCTGACGGCCATGCCGCAAATCATACTAATAAAAAAATTAACATTTATTTTAATCATCAGTAATGCTGCCACATATGCGCCGATGCCGTAGAAAGCGGCATGCCCCAGCACCAGCTGCCCTGCGAAGCCGGTAACAAGATTAAGGCTCAAGGCAAGAATAATGTAAATGCATGTCTGGATGCATATGCTTTTTATATAATCATCAGTAATGAACGGCAGAATCAGCAGCACCCCCGCCACCACAATAATCAGGGCGAGCTTTTGCGTGCTGCTGAGCACTGCCAACGAAAATTTTGATACTTTCATGTGGGTATTCTCCTTTACGTAAGCGTTCGGCGCCTATCAGACCTTTTCAACACGAAGCTTGCCGAGGATGCCTGACGGCTTAAATATCAGCACCAGAATCAATATGCCGAAGGCAAACGCATCACGGTATCCCGCAGAAATGTATGCCCCGCCAAGTGTCTCAACAATGCCTATCACGAAGCCCCCGATCATCGCCCCCGGCACCGAGCCGATGCCACCGAGGATTGCCGCAGCAAACGCCTTGAGCCCGTAGTTGTAGCCCATAGCAGGGAAAACTGCGTCGTAATAAATGCCGACGAAGATACCCGCGACACACGCCAGCGCCGAGCCGATGCCGAAGGTAAAGGAGATGATTCGGTCGGTATTAACACCCATCAGCCTGGCATTTGGAATGCTTTGCGACACGGCACGCATTGCCACACCTATTTTGGTTTTAGTAACGGTATAATAAAGAATTCCCATCAGCACCAGACAGAGGATAATAATTCCAATCTGAATATTAGACAGCGTAACACCGCCAATTTTAAATGTAACAAGCGCTATTTCGCTTTTAAAAGGATGCGTTCCCGTGCCCCACACCAGCTGTGCAAGATTTTGCAGAAAAATTGAGACGCCGAGTGCACTGATCAGCACCGCCAGCTTGTCGGCAGAGCGGATATTGCGGTACGCAGCCCGCTCAATAATCATTGCCGCCGCTGCAGTCGCTGCGGCAGCAATGGGAAACGCAATCCAATAGCCAAGTCCCAATGTCTGCGTGCAGAACAACGCTAAAAATGTGCCAAGCATAAATACATCACCGTGAGCGAAGTTTACAATTTTAAGAATGCCGTACACCATCGTATACCCCAATGCAATCATAGCATAAATACCGCCAACGGTAATTCCGTTCATAAGTTGTTGCGTAAACATAACGGCTTCTTCCTTCCTTTAAATTACTCCGTTCCCATTCTTTAATAAAGGCAAAACGAAAGCTGTCTGCTTCTCGCTGCCCAGAAAATAATGGTTCTGCTTCTTACTCGTAAAGGGTGAATTTGCCGTCCTTAATGATGAGCTTCAGCGGCTCCTTGATAACATCGCCATTCTCATCAAAGCTCATCATTCCGGTTGCCCCTTCGAAGCCCTCTATGCCCATCAGGTGAGCCTGAATTGCCTCGCGGTCAGCTGCCCCGTTCTCCAGCGCATCAAAGATTATCAGCGCAGCATCGTAGCCATAAGCGGCATAGGTGCCCGGCTCGCTTCCGTATTTTTCCCTATAGCTGGAAATAAAGTTCTGTGTCACTTTGCTGGTGCTGGCATCGGAGAAGTAGCCTGTCAGCAATATGCCGTTAACCGCATCGCCGCCCAGTTCAACCAGCGCAGTAGAGAATATCGCATCAACGCCCATAATCTGCAAGTCAGACAGTCCATAATTTGCCATCTGTTTAGCAATCAGCGCCGTTTCGTTATAAAGTCCGCCGATAAACAACACGTCGGCATCGGAGTTGGCAATTTTGGTCAGGATCGTACTAAAGTCAGAATCACCAGGCGTATACGCCTCGTCAACCACAACCTCCGCCCCGTATGTAACTGCACATTCTTTGGCAACCTGTTCAAGGCCGAGACCATAATCTGTATTTTCGTATACAATGGCGAACTTTTTATAACCCAGTCCGTTAACGCCCCAGTTTACCAGATAGTCGCCCTGTACTGCGTCCGTGGTAATTACACGGAAGGTGTACTCGCCCGCTTCAGATACGCTTGCCGCGCTGGAACCAGGGGAAATACTGACAAGTTTGTTCTGGTTGTATATAGGAGCACCTGCCAGGGTGCAGCTGGAGTTGTAATGCCCGACAACAGCCAGCACATTTGCATCGGCGGACAGCTTATTGGCAACGGTCGCCGCCTCGGAGGGATCACCCTTGTCGTCCATCTGCATAATCTCAATGGTATGTCCGTCAATGCCGCCCGCCGCATTGACTTTGTCAACCGCAATCTGTACTCCGTTAAGAATTGCCTGCCCATCCTGTGCATTAGTGCCGGTCAAAGGCGCCGCGACACCAATTTTGTATGCACTCCCGGATGAGCTGCTTGTCGAGCTGCATCCCGCCATAAGCATCGAGACTGCCATAAAGCTGCCTAAAAGTACCTGGATTTTTTTTTTCATAAATTACCCCCTTATATTTTTTTAAAATGCACGACAATATATCGTCTTCTCGACTACATTGCCGTGCTTATGAATTTATTTATACCATGATATTTTTAAAATGGCAAGTATTTTTATTAAAATAAAACATTCATATTTTTGTTATTGTGCCAGATAAATTTTTCTAAAAACACCACACCTGATTGAACAAAAAAAATCCCCTCACTTCTATATCGAAAAAATGAGGGGTAATCCGTTGTTATATTTCATCTGTTTTTATGTGTCCAAATCATAACCGTCAAGGAAGTGGTGTACCTTCCCGCTTTCCTTATAGGCAATTACAGTATTTAAATTTACATTTTCCACGCTCTTAAATATATTACTTTCTATATATGGATTGATCTCTTTTAATTGCCTAATCAGGTTCTTGATCTCCACCCGCTTTGATCCTGTGCTGCCGACAGTGCTGCAAGTGGTGCAGGTATCGGTAAACCGGCACGCGCATTGAATAAAGTGCAGGCCGTTGTAATCCCTCCAGCCTTTAATATCATCTTCCCGTATCAGATACATCGGGCGGATGAGTTCCATGCCTTCAAAATTGGTGCTGTGCAGTTTGGGCATCATGGTCTGAATCTGCGCTCCGTACATCATTCCCATTAAAATTGTTTCAATGACATCGTCGTAGTGGTGCCCCAGGGCGATCTTATTGCACCCCAGCTCCCTGGCCTTATTGTATAGATATCCCCGCCTCATCCTGGCGCACAAGTAGCATGGAGACTTTTCCACATCATAGACAGCATCAAATATTTGGGTTTCAAATACTGTGATGGGAATATTCAAAAGCCTTGCATTGTTTTCGATCACCTGGCGGTTGGTTTCATTATAGCCCGGATCCATGACAAGAAAAACTAATTCAAAGGGAAATTTATTATGCCGTCTCAGCTCCTGAAATAACTTTGCCATGAGCATGGAATCCTTACCGCCTGAAATACAGACGGCGATCTTGTCGTTTTCCTTTACCAGCTCATACTCATTGATAGCTTTGGCAAATCTGCTGAACAGCACCTTATGAAATTTCTTACGAATACTCTTTTCTATGTTTTCCAGGCGGTCATCCCCCCTGTCCTCTTTTGCCATGCCACGGAGCAGCCACTCTCCATAACCGCCCCGGAGATTATATGCTTCATACCCTTTTTCCGTTAAATCCCTTGCCGCTTCTTCGCTGATGATCCCTTTTAAGCAGTACAGGATGATCTTCTTATTCTTAGGAAGTAAGTTATCCCCGTTTACTATTTCTTCTTTTTCAATATTTATGGCTCCTGGTATACAGCCATAGTTGTAAGCCATCGGATCCCTCACGTCGACTAGCACGTATTCCTCCGGGTTCATTTGCTTCATTTGTTCCAATAACAGATCCTGTTCATGTGTCATGCCCGGATCATACATATGATCACCTCTTAATCCATTCATTTCCGTCTATTCCTTCCATGCCAGATCCTTGATCACTTCTCCGGCTATAATAAGCCCCGCCACCGAAGGAACAAATGCAACACTACCCGGAATATCTCTTCGTTCCGTACATTTATGCCCGTCTCCCGGCGGACAGATGCAGTTTGTCCGGCAGCTGATGGACATGTCTTCTAAAGGCCTTGTGGGCTTTTCCGGGGAGTAGACCACCTTAAGCTTTTTTACCCCCCTTTTCTTTAACTCTCTCCGCATGACCTTTGCCAGCGGGCACATGGTTGTCTTATAAATGTCTGTCACTGAAAACTTCGTAGGATCCAGCTTATTACCTGCTCCCATACAGCTGATGACCGGCACCCCTGCCTCTTTCGCACGCATGATCAGCTCCAGCTTTGCAGTTACGGTATCCACCGCATCCACCGCATAATCATACTCCTTAAAATCAAAATCACCCGCATTTTTCGGTAAATAGAAACACTGGTGGGTTTTTACCTGCGCATCGGGATTGATCTCCAAAATTCTGTCCTTCATTACCTCCACTTTATATTTTCCTACCGTTTTTCTGGTGGCAATGAGCTGCCTGTTTATATTGGTAAGGCAAACTTTATCATCATCAACAAGCACAAAGGAATGGATCCCGCTTCTCACCAAAGCCTCTACCACATATCCGCCAACACCGCCGATACCAAAAACAGCAACCCTGGCATCCATTAATTTTCCCATGGCATCTTCTCCCAATAACAGTTGGGTTCTTGAAAACTGGTTTAACAATCGATTCTACCTCTTTCTTTATTTTACAATCTTCAAATCATTATACTTCGAAATGTTTATTTAGACAATTAATTTTTACGCTCCGGCTTCTTATGTTTATCTTTTGATTTTTAACACATACTACCCGTCATAGGAGGTATTCCATGTTTCCAGACAAAATCTATTATGAACCTGAATCCCTTGAATATGACCTGGGTCGGTATTTGAAAGAAAAATACAGCCGCCTTCCCTGGATTCCTATTAAAAGCCACAACAAAATAGACGAACTGCGCACCCGCCCCAATAAAGACTTTCCCGCCATGAAGCGGCATCTGATTATCGGCATCCGTAAAACCCATAACTATGCTCCAAATCACAAGGTATCGGACTTTCTTGTTCCCTATACCTCATCTGGATGTACAGCCATGTGCCATTACTGCTATCTGGTCTGCAGCTATAACAAATGCGCTTATTTGCGCCTGTTTGTAAACCGGGAGCAGATGCTGAAAAAAATCATGGATCACGGATTGCGTTCTGAAAAGGATTTTACCTACGAAATCGGAAGCAACAGTGACCTTGTCCTTGAAAATACTATAACCGGAAATCTGACCTGGACAATTGAGAATTTCAGCAAAAGCAAATACGGGTTTCTCACATTTCCCACGAAGTTTAATAACGTAGAGCCGCTCCTGGGAATCAATCACGGCGGCCGGGTTATCATGCGGATGAGTGTCAACCCCCAATCAATTATCACCCGCTTTGAACCTGGTACGTCCGGCTTAAATGCCAGAATTTCCGCTTTAAACAGGATGTGTGATGCCGGATACCGGGTAGGGCTTTTGATCGCTCCCATCATTATCACGGAAAACTGGAAAACGCTCTATTCCCAGTTAATCACCGCCCTTTCCGATCAGCTGTCCCAAAAGGTAAAAAAACAGGCTCCCATTGAAATCATCTTCATGACCTACAGCTATGTTCAAAACGCTATTAATACGGAGGCATTCCCTCAGGCGAACCGCATTTACAGCAAAGATCTTATGACCGGACGGGGAAAGGGGAAATATTGTTACCGGGATGAAATAAGAAAAGATGGGGAACTGTTTTTAAGGCAGCAGATCGAGGAAAAGCTGAAAGAAATGACAATTTTATATGTGGTATAAGACTTGAGTCCCATCAAAGCCTTTGCTTTGATGGGATATGCCTTTATACAATTGCATCCTGCTCCGGCGCCCGGCGGATTTCAACTAAATTTGTATGCTGTGGATTTCCTTTGGCCAGCGGGGTCGGATATGCTGTGGAAGTCAGTACGTTAATGCTTCCCCTGGTATCCTTTCCGGTTGAATCCGGCATATACCAGCCGCCCTGGGAAATCGCCGCCACACCGGGCCTGATTCTGGCCGTCACGATTGCAGGAATTCTAATACATCCCCGGTGATTCCACACTTCGACCTGTTCCTGGTCTTTTATCCCCCGTTTAACCGCGTCGTCCGGGTGTATCCAGACCCCCGGCATCTCCACCTCATCCTGCCATTCATTGTTGTCGTGGATGGAGTGGCAGCGTCTTCTGGTGTGCCAGCCAATCAGCTGCAGCGGAAATTCCAGATGCACAGGGTCTTTCGGTCCCTCCGGACATGGTACATATTTGGGGATCGCCGGTATGTCATCTAATTGACCGAACTCATACAGCCGCCGGGAAAATATCTCGATTTTGCCTGACGGCGTGTTAAACGGATGGCTTTCAGGATCACGAATCTCTTGCTCAAAAGCAATGCAGTGTACCGGTTTTTCATATTGCCAGCCGCCCTGTTCGCTGAATGTATCATAGTCAGGGAGAGAGGGTTCTTTTTCCCGGAGAATAGCGTAACTTTCTTTCAGCCAGTTCTCCACCTCCGGTTTTCCGTCAATAAACGGCTCATAATGCCCCAGTGCAGCCGCCACTTCCTTAAGCCATTCCCATTCAAACCGGCAGTTAAACAGCGGGCGGATTGCCGGGTTGTTTTTCAGCAGATAGTTACTGCCCACCCAGGGTCCGACAATATTTTCCCCTTCAAAAACAGAAGTTGCCGGGAGAATCAAATCAGAATACCGGGCGCTTGGCGTCATAAAGATATCTGAACACACGATAAACTCGCATTTTGAATCATCCTCCAGGATACGGATGGTGTCATTGATATTGGAGTGCTGGTTAATGAGGGTATTGCTGGCAATGTTAAAAATCATCTTAATGTTGGTGTCTAATTTCTCTACTCCTTTAATACGATCCTCCCGCGGTGTCATTTCAGTCCCTTTTTCAATTGCTTTCGTCCATAAAAAGACCGGTATTTTCCCCGGATATGGATTCACAGCCTGATTCGTAAACAGACTGATTCCAGAGTGTTCAGAGATATTGCTGGCATTTCCCCCCACTCCTGTGCCGGGAATTCCGACATTTCCGGTAAGGCAGGACAGCATACAGATTCCTTTGGCAGACTGCTCCCCATTTCCATGCCGCTGGGCCCCCAGTCCGGCCACGATACATGCAGGTTTTGTAGTGGCATAGAGCCGGGCCAGCTTCCTGATGCGCTCCGCCTCAATCCCGGTGATTGGCTGTGCCCACTCCGGCGTCTTGACAATTCCGTCTTTATGTCCAAACAGATAGCTGTAATAACTTTCACCGGCGGGAACTCCATCCGGCATATGGGACTCATCAAAACCAATACAATACCGATCCATAAACGCCTGGTTCTGCAGGCCTTCCGACCAGATCACATACGCCATCGCATCCGCCAGGGCACCGTCCGTGGAGGGGCGCAGCGCATACCAGTCATCCGCATAAGCAACCCCGGTCTGGCTTAATCGCGGATCAATGACAATGATTGAAACTCCCAGATCCTTCAGCTTGGATAAATAATAGTTCCGCTCCGGCCCAAAGATTGATTCGGCAGAATTATCCGCCCATAACAGAAGTAACTTTGTGTTCAGTAAATCAGCCGCGCTACTGCCGCAGCTGGTGGTTCCAAACAGATACTCCGACATATAGTTAACGCATGCCGAACTATATGAATTAAAAAAATCCAGATAGCCGCCATCTATCGCAAGCAGCCGTTGAACAAGCTTTCCCGGACGCATAATACCGGTGACTCCGGTTCCATATATCAGATATCGGGAGCCGGGGCCATAGGTATCGCGAATCCGCTTCCAATTGTCCACAAGCATAGTCAACGCATCTTCCCAGCTGATCCGTTCAAATTTCCCACTGCCCCGCTTGCCGATTCGTCTCATCGGATAGCGGAGTCTTCCCGAATTCAGAAATGTCTTACGATATCCCCTTCCACGCACGCAGGCCCGCAGCTGCGGGGCATTCTGGCCGCTGTCCGTGCTGATGCTAAGCATGCAATTTTCCTGCACAACAGGCCGAATCACACAGATACCGCCGCAGTTGTTAATGCCGCCGGTATTGATGATACGTGGCGCTTCATCGGGTATCGGCGCGTGTAATTTACGGCTGTCTCCCGCCGGTAAAGCGGATCCGTCATTCAGAAACTGCTCATCTGCCAGCCGCTTGACTAATCCATACAGATACTCAGCAAATCCGTCGAAAATCCCCGGATAATCCCTAATTACCAGCCATACTTTCTGCGCCGTGTTAAGAGTAAAGTATTGAACAAACTCTAAAACTGCCCGGCGGATATCAGCCTGCCGTTCTTCCCCTTGCGCCGCTTCTGTGAGATAAGCCAGGAAACGCAGCTGTTCCCCCAGATAGTCGGGCGGATTCCCTTCCATCCACTGCGGCTCATACCCCCACCGGTGGTAAAATTGAATAACGTCCAGCGTGGTCTGGTTTAAAAGCACCCGTTCATCCAGGCTCACCGATGCCCAAAGCGGAACCTCCAAATCCGCATCCGTGCCGCGAAAGAGGTAATCATACATTAATTGCCACTCTTTTTTACTGTGCCGGTTCCAATCGGGGAAGGACTGGCAGATATCCATAGCCAGCTCGCGGGAAGCAAAAAAATCTGCATATGTATTCAATATTTCATGATTATTTTTATTCTGTGCCATCTGACTTCCCTCCGCGAATCTCTTGTTTTATGGATCTGATCTGCGATAAATCTCCGATTACAACGGCTCCGCAAAGCTGCCCCTGCTGGTAAAACCGCTTGCTGTATGCCTGCTGCGTTCCTTCGTGATGATTGATGAGAAACTGTTTTTCTTCCCGTCCTGATGATCCTGCAATTTCCACCCGGAAATCGTCCGTTGTTATTGTCCCAATTGAATAAAGACTGGTGCCCATGGCATTTAGAATCACAGGCTCCTGATCTGGGCGGAACAATCTGGGATCTGACGGGAAAAGGGCATTATACCCGGCAACTTCTCCTGACTTCCGGGAATAATTCCACAGCCCGGGATTCGGCTCTTGCGTCTGAATACAATCTCCTGCGGCAAAAATGCCGGGAACGCTGGTCTCGAGCCGGTCTGTGACGATTACACCGCGTTCACAGGACAGTCCCGCTTTCCGGGCAACCTCAATGTTAGCTCTGATTCCGCATGAGACAACCACCAGGCCGGCAGAAAACCATCTGCCGTCAGCCAGCCGTACCCCGGTTACATCCCCGCTGCCGGTTAATTCTTCCACCTGTACTCCGGTGTAAACGTTCAAGCCCTTTTTCGTGATAATTGCCGACAGCACTCCGGCTGACTGCTCATCCAAAAGCCGTTCCAACAGACGTTGACCCGCTTCTAGAATCGTCACATGGCAGCCCATCTGTGCAATTTCCCATGCCATCTCAAGGCCGATAACACCGCCGCCAATAACAACCGCATGTTCCGCCACCGCCAGGCCGCTTCGTATGCGGTTTAAATCCGCGACTGTGCGGACACTATGAACCCCGGCTTGTTCTGCGCCGGAAAACGGCGGAATAAAATTATGTGCGCCGAGTGCATAGATACACGCATCATAACACTCCTTGCCGCCGCCCTCCAGCAAAACCAGTTGATCCTTTGTCAATATCGATTCTACCCTTTTTCCCTTGTGCAGCTTAATTCCCTGCGTTTGATACCAACTGTCCTCCTCGATTTGGATTCTCTGACGCTGAAAGGTACGGATATATGTTTTAGTGAGAAGCGGCCGCAGATAAGGTATCTCATTCTCATCGGAAATCATGACGATTTCCGTATCCGGCTGATGCTTGCGAATTTCTTTCACAGCAGAGAGTCCCGCAATTCCATTTCCCAGGATAACAATTTTTCTATTCTTCATTTTTGCTCCTCCTTACCGGTTTTGGTTCTTATCAATAAGGAAGGAGCAGTCTGAGCGGCGTCAGGCAGGCACTCCAGCGTTGATACATAGTTGTCACGCTCACTGCCGGAAATTTCATCCAAATCGCGAAAATCCAGACAGTGGGTCAGGCAGGCTTCCACGCACACCGGTTTGTATCCTTCCTTTCGGGCATCCGCACAGGAATCACATTTCATCGCAATGCCCCGCCTGTGACTCAATTTGGGGGCGCCATAAGGGCACACCCATGTGCAAATGCCACAGCCAATACACATTCCCCGCTTATGTCCTACCGTTCCATCCGGCATGTAATCCATCGCCCCCGTGGGACACTCCTTCACGCAGGCTGCCTCGGCACAGTGGCTGCATGTCCCCGAAACATGCATCCATCCCATATTTCCGTTCTGGTTATACCCGATGGTATCAACTCTACGGAAAAACATCCCTGCCTCCAGATTGTGCTTATCCTTGCATGCCATCTGGCAGGCATTACAGCCAAGACACCGTGTCTGATCATATATAAAACCCAAACGACCCATTCTTTTTGATACCTCCTGAACTAAAGCTTGTATTGCCTTTATTATACGCCAACATCGGGCCGGACACAACTCATTTCAGGTGCATAACCAGTCACAAGGTCAAAAAAAGCAAGCATCGGTGTGCCTGCTTAACTTTGCTTAATTCCAATACCCCTGTATTTTATTTTTTACAGCCGTTGGTATCTCAGCTTTATTCCTTGTTCCGGCTAAAACGACAGTTCCCATTCTACTCATTCCTGAAATATGGAAAAATTCATCCATTGCATTTACGGTTCCTTTACTCTGCCCGCAAAGATAACTAAAGGGAAATGGCGTATTACAAGTCGTCATTAGCAAGTACTTTTGTTCTTTTGAAAGTTTTGGTTTAGGAATACTGCTGTTATTGTCGTCCATCACCACCCCGGCAAGGCGGTCAAAAAGATTTTTCACGATGGCCGGAACATTGGCAAAATATGTTGGCGCCGACAGCACCACGGCATTACAGTTTATCAGTAAATCTTGTATATGTACCAGATCATCCTGTATTACACAAATACCGCTGCTTCTACAATTCATACATCCTTTACACCATTTTATATTTTGGTCATAAAGCCAAATTAAATTGGTTTGCCAGCCTGCTTCTTCGGCAGATTTCACCGCTAAATTCAGCATTTTATCAGCGTTTCCACCTTTTCGCGGACTTCCTAAAATAGCAAGCAGCTTATTAGTCAATGGAAACACCGCCTTTCAGTATTGATCCCAATATCATTTGAAACCCATATCTCATAAATTCTTCTTTCTCCATACCTGTTCTTTGTGAGATATACTCCTGCTTTTTGCCAGCCATTGTTACAATGCCAGATAAAGCCGCCCATTGGATAAGACCTGTGGGGAAACACAATAAATCATCTTTGAAAACGCCTTCCTGCACTCCCTTTTGTAATAGAGATTTAATGTCATCATTTAACATTTCTCCAATTTGGTATATATTCTCTAAAATTTCAGAATGCTTCCTGCTTTCAGAATCTGACGCAATCGTTTCCAGTATACTCTGAAAGTAAAGAGGATATTTCTCGTAAAACTTCGCTAAGGTTTCACACATAGACATGTATTGGCCTATTGCACCAATATTTTCTTGCAGTACTTTTGTAAACCCGTCATGTAATATCCGCATGCCTTTTAATGTAATATAGTGAAATATTTCATCCTTGCTTTTGAAGTAAACATATAAAGTAGCTTTGCTGTATTCAGCTTTTTCTGCTATATCCTCCATTGTCGTCTTTTCTATTCCTTTTTCCATAAAAAGCCTATCCGCAACAGTGGAAATGGTATCCCTATGGAATTGTTTAAGTTCGGCTTTTTTTGCCATGACATTGTTCTCCAATACCAAAAACTAAACTCACAGTTCATTTTATAGTACAATGGTATCATAAGGATTTTATAAAGTCAACATCTTTTTTCTTCTCTATGCACCTGTTCGGCAATTAACCACCCAGTGTGACATCACAGTCCTGATACCATTCCATGGCATCCAAAAAATGCTGATCTTTATATTCCGGCCAGTAGTTTTCGACCACATATATGTCAGCATAGACCGATTGTACAGGAAGAAACCCGCTTAACCGCCTGTGTCCGCCCCAGCGGATGACCATATCCATCCGGGATATGTCAGCCGAGGCAATACGGCCTGTTTTTAAAGCATGTTTCAAATCCCATTCCCAGTCATAATTTACCAGGAAGTTTATATTCATAAGGCCGCGTCCAAAGGTCACCCGATGATTGGCATATTCCATAAGCTCGATGGGGAAAACGCTGGATTCGGTATTGCCAATGACTAAAAGATTAGCATCCCGATTGGACAACAGCTGAACGGCATCCACGCACGCTTGGGTAAAGGCTGTACGCTGATCAACCGGTCTTTTGTTGTTATCCCTGGTAAATCCGTAGAATGTGGCCTCCTTGATGCCATATTCCAACATTTTTTCATAAAGTGAGAATCCTGGCGTTATGCCATGGTTATAGCCATCCTTTTTGGTTAATCCATGCTCCTGTGCCCATCTCCGGTTTCCATCTGGTATTATCCCAATATGGTCTGGTATCCGTTTGTACATAAAGAAATCCTCCTTTTGAACTGATTTCGTTCACAAGTTATATTTTTCAGTATGGACATTTATTTCATAAATTATCAGGAAAACCCAGAGAAAAAAACAAGAATCACTTCTCGCTAATTTAATGTATTAATTATATACTTAGGCAGCGGCAAATCGCAGTCACGGGAAATAATCGGCATCACATAGTCAATATAATTCCTCCTGATCTGATTAGTATCCTGATCAATCCATTCCAGCGGAAATGGCTTAACTTTGTTGGATACCTCGGAGATTATCACATTTTTGAATTTAAGCCCATCCAATTTGCTGTAAGTACTGCCGACGAAGATCCCTGTCTCGCCTGCCATGGCAAATTCCACTGCTGTCTCACCGAACCGTATGGCGTTGGAAATATCCACTTCATTTGCCAGATGCCCCGAACACCGCTGCAAGATGTTGAGTTCAATACTGCGGATCTTGCAATTGATTTCCGGTTCCAGCCACTCCTTGAGCCTGGCGGCACAGCCGCTGCGGGAACAATTGCCGAATGGGTCAATCTGATATCCTGCCGACACTGCAATGTATTCATTTTGACGATCCTTAATGCCTTCAGACACTGCGACAATCAGATGCTTTTTAATTTTCAACTGATTTTTTACTCGAACGATAAAATCGTCTATGTCAAACGGAATCTCCGGGAGGTAAATCAAATCAATAATCTGCCGGTTATTCTCATTGACCAATGCGGCACTGGCAGTCAGCCAGCCGGCATCCCGCCCCATCAGCTCGACAATAGTAACTGACGGCTCCGGATAAATACAGGTATCACGGCTTATTTCCAATAATGTTGTAGCAACATACTGACAGGCCGACGGATAACCGGGGGTATAATACGTGTGAGCTAAATCATTATCAATCGTTTTGGGAATCCCGATAAATAGGATGGCGCTGCCGATTGCCGCCGCATGCTCCGACAATTGCTGTACTGTGTCCATAGAATCATTACCGCCGATGTAGAAAAAGTCCGTGACATTAAGCTGATTTAATTTATTAAATATTAAATCCTTTAAATTGGTATCTGCACTATTAATTTTAAATCTGCAGCTGCCCAGGTACATTGCCGGGGTATGTATTAACATATCCAGACTCTGTTCATCGCTGATTGCCATCAAATCAATGATATGGTCACTGATAAATCCTTCAATTCCGTTCAGCATCCCATAAATTTTCTGATAGCCCGCCTGTTTAGCTGCCTTGATCACTCCCGCAAGGGTAGCATTTATTGCCGCCGTCGGTCCTCCGGATTGTCCTATGATACAGATTCTTTCGTTCATACATTCGCTCCTCTTAATTATGTCAAAATAGTTCTGTACAGATACTTATCTGTTCTTTCGCTCTACATTGTATTCCCTTCCCCTTATTTTGTAAAGCATTTCTTTAAATGCACAACTCATGAGGAAGCTCTCCAAAGCCGCTGGATATGCACACAAAGATACACCAGCTCTTCCTCTTTCACCTCATAGATAGTTGTCCTTTCTATATATTCTTTTACCTTTTTCGCACATTGAAAAGCTTCTTTATACTGGACGCAAACCATATCCATAAGCTCCTTTTCCCATATCCTGGAGTGCTGCGCATGCATTGACCGCTGGATAAAGAATTTCAAATGAGTAACAAAACGCTCATAATCAATTGATTCCTCATCAATTACAATTTGAAAGTGATAGCGGATAATATTCAGGACATTTTGAATCAAGGCCGTCATCTCCCGTGTTCTGCTCATATCCAGGTCCATCTCCGAATTTAAAATATGCATGGCAATAAATCCGGCTTCATCAACACTAAGTTCCAGCCCAGTGTGATTTTTAATTATAATCAGTGCTTCCTTTCCAATCTCAAATTCACTGCTGTAATAGTGTTTTATTTCCCAAAGCAAGGAATTTGGAAGGACAATCCCCTTATATGCCCGTTCAATCGCGAAGTTGAGATGATCGGTCAGCAAAAGATAAATACTGTTATTTAACTGTTTATTCAGCATCGTCTCAGCATACGAAATAATTTCACTGGATATTTCCACATACTCATAAGGGATTTCCCGTACCATCTGAAGGAAATGGGAGGTTTCCGGCTGATTCGATAAGACAAAAGTTTTTTCAATCTTCTCTTCATCCAGAATATCGTTTGCTTTTTTTTGGAAACCCAGTCCTTTTCCCATCAGGACTATCTCTTTCCCCCCATAATCCAGCACCACAACCACATTATTGTTAATAACCCGGTCTATCTTCCTGGCATTATCGTTTTCCTCCTTGTTACGAACCGGTTTTCTTATATTCATAGAACTCCCCCTTGATTTCTATTTCTATAAAATTTCCTTCTAAATCACGGAGAGCAGAACATCTCCGGCCTTCACCTGTTTGTCAGCTTCACCGGAAACATCCACAAATTCCGTATGATTTGTAATCAGCACCGGCGTTGTCAAATCGTATCCGGCTTTGGCGATTGCTTCCATATCAAAGGTCAGAAGTAAATCCCCGGCCTTTACCCTGGTGCCGGCTTCGGCCAGCTTATTAAAATATTCGCCGTTTAGCCTGACCGTATCCATTCCAACATGAATTAATACCTCGATTCCGTTGTCCGAACGGATTCCGATTGCATGTCCGGTCGGGAACACCACCGTCAGCTCTCCGTCACAAGGTGCATATACTTTTCCTTCCGTTGGAATAATCGCCAGCCCTTTGCCTAAAACTCCTGACGCAAAAGCCGGATCCTTCACCGCCTCAAGCGCAATTACTGTTCCGCTAAGCGGCGCAGTAACAGTTCCCTCTTCACCTGCCAGCTCTGCTTTTGATGCCGGTATTACTTCTTTCTTTTCTTCAGCAGCCGAATCCTTGTAAATCAAAAGGGTTGCGACAAATGAAATGATAACCGTAACAACAATTACAATTGCCACGCCCCTTATATCATGCATAACATCGGTAATGTTAAGAAGTTCTACCGCTTCCTCTCCAGGTATGAAGGTTGGGAAACCAAAAATCCCCAGCCCGCCGGACATATACTTGGTAATGCCCATGGCTCCAATCATCGCTCCGCCAATGGCAGAAGTAACACAAGATATATAAAACGGTATTTTTTTCGGCAGTGTAATGCCGTAGATGGCTGGCTCTGTAACGCCGCATAAGCCGGAGATCGCTGCCGGAAATGCCAGTGATTTCAGCTTTTTATCTTTTGTTTTAACCAACATCGCCAGCACTACCGCAGTCTGGGCGAAGGATGGGACAAAGTTAGCGATCAGGAAGCGGTCATACTTAAGTGTTGCATAATTATTAAACATAATCGGAATTAAACCCCAATGCAGGCCAAAGATAACTAAAATCTGCCACAGGAAAGCCACCAGCGCACCTGCAAAAATCGGATTGATCTCATACACACTCTTGCACAAAAATCCCAAACCGCTTCCCAACCATGAAGCTACCGGCCCAATTACCAGAAAAGACAGCGGTACGGACACCAGCAATGTCAGCAGCGGCACCATAAAACTCTTAATAACATCGGGGATCACTTTTTTCCACTGATATTCGATTTTAGATGCAAACCATACGGAAAAAACAATCGGCACTACTGACGACCCATAACCGGCAGCCGGCCAGATAATGGGAATTCCTAAAAAGGTATTGGTAACATTAATTTCCAACGCAGTTCCGCCAAGCAGCGTCATGATCGTATCTCCGCTTTTCAGCCCGGGAAATTTCACCTCAGCATAAAGAAATGCCGCCGCAATGGTCAGTGCTGTAAAATGATTCATCTTAAACTTTTGCGCCGCCGTATAGGCCAGCATGACCGGCAGGAAATAGAAGAAACCATCGCCAATCGCATACAGCAATTGATAGGTTCCCGTATCCTTAAAACTGTTTCCCAGCAGGAATACTGCCAGCCCCAGCATGCCCTTAATAATACCCGTCGCACAGAGCAAAGATAGAATCGGCGTAAACACACCGGATAGTGTATCAATTAACAGTGCTCCCGGACTCTGTTTTTTGCCGCCGGTTTCACCATCGGCAGCAGCGGCCTGGAATTTTCCTATGTCATTTACGGCAGCAAAGACATCCTGAACATGATTGCCGATTACGACCTGAAACTGGCCGCCGCTCTGGATGACTGTCACAATACCGTCGGTATTTTTTAAAACATCAATATTAGCCTTTGATTCATCCTTGAGCCGGAATCTTAATCTGGTTACACAGTGAGTCAGGCTGAGAACATTGCCTTTCCCTCCAACATTTTGAATAATAATTCGTGCTAACCCATCATACTTACTTGCCACAATCTCTCTCCTTCTTAATTGAAAACGCTGTTTTGTTTTTGACCTCTTGGAATCGCTGTTTCAAAAACAAAAAAGACCAGACTTCAGCTATCTTCGGATAACAAAGATAGTTAAAGCACCGGTCTTGCCTACTAAAAGTAACAATCCACTATATTTAATATGTCAATTTATAGGCATTGTATAATAAATCAACAAACAAGTCAACAATTATATGGGTTTTTTAATTTATTTT
>Ga0153999_1000222_pt1 | contig 27698 bp, 21 predicted proteins | sample TSNC083MetaG_FD_104675 | JGI IMG/M metagenome (GOLD analysis project Ga0153999, IMG submission 104675) | Attine ant fungus gardens microbial communities from North Carolina, USA - TSNC083 MetaG | ecosystem: Host-associated > Fungi > Mycelium > Unclassified | place: USA: North Carolina, Lumber... | reverse complement strand
TGAAATGCTTGAAAAGTTGAGAAACTAGTCAATTTGGCTTTTCAAAATCCCAAATTGCTTCGATACAGACAACAATTTGGCTTAAATTAGGCAACTATATATCCACTGTGCAAGTAAGGGTTTATTTTTAAAATGACCTCAAAACAGGAAAAGAGGGTTGAACACGCTGAACATTTGCGATTTTTGAAAAAGAAGGGATCAACACCCTGGATGGCACCGGGGAGGTCTTGCTGATGATTCTCAGCAGCTTGGCTCGGGAGGAGAGCCGTAACCTGAGTGAAAATACCAGATGGGGTGTGGTGAGGCGATTTGAAAAAGGGATTGTCACAGTCAATCATAATAAATTTATGGGATACACGAAAGATAAGACGGGGCAGTTGATCATTGTTCCGGAAGAGGCGGAGGCAGTTCGGAAGATATTCAGGCTGTATCTGGAAGGGAAGAGTGTTATCCAGATCGCCAGGGCTTTGGAACAGGAAAAGATAAAAACTGCAACAGGGAATGATAAATGGCATGATGCGGTGATTTATAAAATGCTGCAGAATGAAAAATACATGGGAGATGCCCTGCTCCAAAAGACTTATACGGTGGATTTCCTGACGAAGAAGCGAGTGGAAAATCAAAGGATCGTGCCTCAGTACTATATTGAGGATAATCATGAGGCGATTATCCCGAAAGAGCTTTTTTATCGGGTGCAGGAGGAAAGAGCCAGACGAGCAAGTATGAACAAGACTGCGGTTTCCAAAAAGAAGAACAGGGAAAAAAGTAAGTATAGCTCCAAATATGCTTTAACGGATCTTATGATATGCAGTGAATGTGGTCAGCCTTACCGCAGGCAGACCTGGTCAAAGTATGGTCAGAAAAGCGGCGTGTGGCGATGTGAGAACCGTCTGAAGAACGGAACGAAGAATTGCAAGCATTCCCCCACCTTAAAAGAAGAACCCCTGTATGAGGCAATTATAGACGCTATCAATGGGGTGGTGGAAAACCAAGGGGAATTTGTGGGAGCCTTCCGAGAAAATGTCATCCGGGTCATCGGCGGCTATTCTACGAAAGATGTGCCGACCGAATTTGATGGGCAGATTGAAAAGCTGCAGGGAGAAATGCTCACCCTGATTGAAGAAAATGCAAAGCAGGGTTCTGTTACGGAAGATTTTGATGGGCAGTACCAGAAAATAGCGGAGCAGATCAGGGAGCTGAAAGAGAAGAAGTTGAAGCTGGTGCAGGAGCAGAAGCTGGCTCATGACTTTAAGCAGAGGGTGGATGAGATGGACGACTGTTTGAGGAAAACAACCTGTGCGGTGGGAAGTTTTGATGAGGAACTGGTCAGGAGGCTGCTGCAGAGTGTTAAGGTTATTAATGGGGATAAGCTGGAGATACAGTTTAAGTCTGGAATTGTGATGGAGCAGAGGGTGGAATATTATGAGTAGAGGAGGAGCAGGAACAGGGGGAGATTCCTGCTCCTGCTGATACAAAGCTGTTAAGAGTAAAATCTTCAGTATGCTGAGGGTTTTATTGTTGGCAGATTTGATGGCTGAAATCTAAATATCCTGTATATATTTGTCTGAAAGGATATATTAATGTTGTAAATTAGATGGGAAAGTTATACAATTAGAAAAACAATGTTGTCCATGCATTAATGAATTTTTAAATTGGTATTGCAAGTGTATCATAATCGTTTTTACAATATGATCAAAAGTCGCAACGGTGATGCGACTTTTCAAGGAGGATAAAACAATGGGTAATCAAATAGCTTTACCTGAAAATCATGAGGATGTTTGTAATCATATAAGCGACATGATTGCGACTGCTAAAAAGGGTGTATTTCAAGCTGTTAATTCAGGACATGTATACTAAATTGGAATATTGGGAAAAAATCAAGAATAGAAATTTAAAAAAATGAAAAAGCTGAGTACGGAAAATTTGTAATAACTTCGCTTAGTAAAAATCTGTCTCAGAAATATGGCAATGGATATAGCCGGGCAGTGTGAGGGATCACATGAAGAGATTGGGAAAATAGACGATAGATTGTTTGTAGAGTCGAGAATTGAGGTGGAAGGTAATAAATGACAAAGTTGATTGATATCCCAAAAGGAACAGATATTATAGAAGTCAGAAAAAAATGAATAAGCTGCTTTCAGAGGCGCGAAAAGCAGCAAAACCAGATAAGTGTATTCTATGTGGAGAGAAACAAACGAGTTTTTGTAATTCTCACTCAGTACCACAATTATCACTTAGAAATATTACTGATAATGGAAAAGTGCTACATGCTTCAGCCCTAATGGGAATAGATATTATCGATATTGAAAAAGGAGTAAATAACTCAGGCACTTTTCACTTTATCTGTAATAGTTGCGATGGAACATTTTTTCAAGACTACGAAAATGAACAGAATTTGAAATCAAAGCCATCGGACAAAGTGCTTGCAGAAATTGCAGTAAAAAATTTCTTATTGCAGTTAAGTAAGAGAACTCAAGAAGAGGAATTGTATAAGGAATTACAACGACAATTTAATGCGTATAATAATCCGAAAAATTTGGCAGGGATTACTGGTTTAGATGTGAGAGATTTTAATGAAGAACTACAGTTCCACAAGGGCGTTGTTGATAATAATCTGATTAGTGGATATCAAATATTATTTTGGAAAGTAGTACCTTATAAAGTACCTATTGCACTTCAAAGTGCTATTGTATTGCCGAAAGATTTAGAAGGAAATGAGATTAATAATGTTTTTGATATGTCTGATGATGTTCGAATGCAATTTATGCATTTGGCAATTTTTCCATTTCAGGAAGAGAGTGTTATTTTAGCTTTTTATCATAAGCGTGACAAATTATATAGAAAGATATGGCATCAAATTAACAGTTTATCTGAGCAAAAGGTTCTTCAATTTTTGAACTACATAATATTTGCTTATACAGAAAATTATTTTATATCAAAGACTATTCAAACAACTATAGTAACAGATGAAAAATTGTCTTTACTTGGACAAGAAAACAATGGAAATCCCAATTTGGGATTTCTTGGACCGAATAATTATTTTGGGGTTAGTTATCAACCTGTAAAAATGGATGAGATTCCAAACTTTTTATCTGGTGAATGGGCAGTTATATAGGAAAGGATAATCTAAGTGAAATGTGCTTCGGCATAAGAGCTGATTTGTTTCCGCAAACGACCGAGAGGAAAAAAACGGCGGTGAATTAAGTCTACTGAAGTCTTAGGAAAAAGACATACTAGCTATCTTCTTGTGCCTTGTTGAGACCATAGTCCTGTTGCAACGAAAAAATAATTATTGGAGAAAAATGAAAATTCTACATGAACATCTACTGGAGGTTTAAGACAGTGAAGCATAAGATGAGCATCAAAGGGGTTGTTTTGATTGTCAGCGAAAACCTATAAATAAATTGTGAATAACAAAGAAGCCGGGGATGATATTAAATCCTTTTTAATATAGCAGTCCTGATTATGAAAGGTGAATTTCCAACTTTAAGATAAAAAATAACGTTGCTATAAAGAAAATAATTTAATTGTTTTTGCAATACAATCAAAAAGTCGCAACGGTGATGCGACTTTTCAAGGAGGATAAAACAATGGGTAATCAAATAGCCTTACCTGAAAATTATGAGGATGTTTGTAATCATATAAGTGACATGATTGCGACTGCCAAAAAGGGTGTATTTCAAGCTGTTAATTCAGGACATGTTATACTGAATTGGAATATTGGGAAAAAGTTAAGAACTGAAATATTAAAAAATGAAAAAGCTGAATATGGAAAATTTGTAATAACTTCGCTTAGTAAAAATCTGTCTCAGAAATATGGGAATGGATATAGTCGGGCAGCATTATTCAGAATGATACAGCTATATGATGATTTTGAAAATCAGGAAAAAGTCGCATCACTGTCACGACAATTAACGTGGTCACATTTTTTGGAAATTATACCTATTGAAGATGAGTTAAAGAGAGAATTTTATGCGACCATGTGCAAGAAAGAAAAATGGAGTGTTCGAGTCTTAAGAGAAAGAAAAAATTCAATGCTTTATGAGCGCACAGCAATATCAAGAAAGCCAGAGGAAACAATTGCGAATGAACTTCGAGAATTGCAAGAGCAGGATAAGATGTCTGTAGATATGTTTTACAGAGATCCATATATGCTTAACTTTCTGGGTTTGAAAGATACCTTTAGTGAAAAGGATTTGGAAAGTGCAATTTTATCTGAATTAGAAAAATTCATTTTGGAAATGGGTAGTGATTTTGCTTTTATGGCTCGTCAAAAACGAATTGTTATTGATGGCAGGGATTATAAAATCGACTTACTTTTTTTCCATAGACGATTAAAAAGACTGGTTGTTATTGAATTGAAAATCGGAGAGTTTAAACCGGAGTATAAAGCTCAAGTGGAGCTTTACTTAAGGTGGTTGAATAAATATGAAAAAGCAGAGGGAGAGGAAACTCCCATTGCCTTAATTTTATGTGCTGAAAAGTCACAGGAAACAATAGAGTTATTGGAACTGAATCAAGGGGATATTCATGTGGGGCAGTATTTAACGCAGATGCCTCCAAAAGAACTGTTGGAGGAAAAGTTACATTTAGCTATCGAAAATGCAAAGATAATGTTAGAGCAACGAGATGAAGTGGAAGAAAGTGATAAAATGTTATAGTCTGGAAGAAAGTAGTAAAGATATCGGTGGGTGTGGGAAATTATCAGCATGTTCCACCTTGGAATGTATTGCATCAGATGGAAAGAAATATAAGATAAAATTTTATAATCTTGAGAAGGTGAGGGACAATGTTTGCGGTTAATACATATGAGGAAATAGTCAAAAATGAACAGATATTAAATGAAAAACATATTGTGGTACTGCTTTTTGTGAGACCTAGTCTTCCGGGGGCTAAAGAAATAATAGAAGAGTTTAACTACTTACACTATAATTCACGTAAGTATTGCTCTATTTACGCAGTAGGATATACGAATGATAGGAATGTTAATAGTTTTAAAGATTACAGAAAAATAAATGGAGTAGATAATGCTGATTGGTATTATAGTGATGGAGCATTAGTTGAATTTAAAAACCAATTAGAAGAGCGGCTGAAGTGGAAATATAGTGGAGAAATTGAAATTCTTGTCCTTCGGAGTAACCCAGAAGGAGGACAAATCCTTAACTTTCAACATTATGTTGCAATTGATGTAAACTATGGGATAAGAATGGAATATATTGATTCTTTTTCAAGATTAATGGAATCATTAATTCGTAGTTCTCGTTCCGAAATAGAAGCTGTTGATGCAATTAAAAAAGTGAAAAACAATCATTATAAGGTAAGTAGTGTCGTCCATGATGCTATTGATAGCTGTAAGAAAATACCTCTGCCTATTAGAAAGATTATAAAGGACAGGCTATTTTATAGAAGTATAAAATCATATTAAAGGACAGGTTATTTTATAGAAATTCAAAATCATATGTATAGTTGATAGAAATACAATGTGTGACAAATTTTTCGGAAGGATATGTGTTGGAATTGTTGCTTATAAAGATAATTAGCATTTACATAGCTGAATTTGAAGAAAATACACCCCGCCTCCAAGGGGCTACCAGTTTCCAATGCCATCATTATTGACCGCTCAACGCACGTTGAGACAATTTGCTGCTTAACCCGCATAAAATAAGGATTTATGAGGGTTGCATGGTGTAGTAAAAGGTGGTGTTACCACTCATTTGCTACCCTGATTTTTAAAATGACCTCAAAACAGGAAAAGAGGGTTGAACACGCTGAACATTTGCGATTTTTGAAAAAGAAGGGATCAACACCCTGGATGGCACCGGGGGGGGGTCTTGCTGATGATTCTCAGCAGCTTGGCTCAGGAGGAGAGCTGGAACCTGAGTGAAAATACCAGATGGGGTGTGATAAGGCGGTTTGAAAAAGGGATTGTTACAGTCAATCATAATAAATTTATGGGATGCACGAAAAATAAGACGGGGCAGTTGATCATTGTTCCGGAAGTGGCGGAGGCTGTCCGGAAGATATTCTGGCTATATCTGGAAGGAAAGAGCGTTATCCAGATCGCCAGAGTTTTGGAGCGGGAAAAGATAAAAACGACAATCGGGAATGATAAATGGCATGATGGATAAATGTCTTAGACAGACGGCTTGTAGTGTGAATGGGTATGATGAGGAATTGGTGAGAAAGTTGCTGGAGCATGTGAAGGTGATAAATGAGGATAAGATTAATATACAATTTAAATCGGGGATTGTGATGGAGCAGCGGATTTCGATATGTAAGTAAGTATTAGGGGCAACATCGCCCCTGTTTTATGGTAGGGAATTACTGATGAAGGATAAGAAGGAGCTTATGTGAATATGAAATTAATATCTTGGAGGATGAGGCCGTACTTGTAAAATATGAGGAGCTACAACCAGGCATAAATTCGAATATGCAACCTGTTTTGTATGCCTAGGAATGATTATGTTGTAAAAAGGTAAAAAAAGTTATAAAATGATATTAACTATTACCTTTTTATTCCATTAAGTTATATTCATATCTCTGAAAATTAAATAGTTCAGCATTTAATTTACAAAGAAAAAACTGAATGGAAAAATTTATTATACTAAATTCTTTTCAGGAGGCGCTCCAATGATAAGAACTACTTTCGATCTCGTTAAAATGGGTACTATTGAACCACTGGATGATCAAACGGTTTTTCAGACTGTTATTCCCCCCATACAAAGAATCAAAGATTTTTCAGATGAAGCATTTGAGGAGTTTATTGCTGAATGGGCTGTTTCTTGCGTGAAAACGAGATATAAGGATGTTTATAGAATTGGTGGCTCTGGAGATAAGGGGAGAGATGTTATTGCAGAAAATGATAATGGAACCTTCGATTATTATCAGTGTAAAAAGTACTCAGGGCAATTACAGCCAAGTGAATATTGGCTCGAATTTGGTAAGCTTTGCTATTTTGTTTATAACAATGATATTTCAATGCCAGAGAAGTATTATATAATAGCTTCGCACGATCTAAGTAAGAAGATGCGAGGATTGTTGGAAGATAAAGAAGCTATTCGTACTGGTCTTATAGCCCAATGGGATAAACAATGTAGTGAAAAACTAATTAAAAATAAAACAATACCTTTAACTGATGCGCTTTTGGATTTTATACATGCATTTGATTTTAGCATTATAGATACATATTCAATTAATACAATTATTGAGGAACATAGGCATACCCACTACTTTTATTTCCGTTTTGGCGGTAATATTAAACCTAAAAGAAGCATCAAGATAGACCCTCCAATAGATATAGTGAATACGGAGCGTAGATATCTAAGCAAAATCTTATTAGCATACTCTGAATATAAAAAGCAACTTATTGATATGGATGAAGTCAATAATTATAGAGAGCTATCAGAAGATTTTGGTAGCAGGCGGAAAGAATACTACTCTGCGGAATCTCTAAAAAGATGTATAAGAGATATTTTTTCTACTGAAAATGAATTTGACAAGCTAAAAGATGAGATGTATTCCGGAATAAAAGATTTTGTATCATTCAAGTTTAATGACGGATTCGATAAGTTAAAAAAAACAATGCACGAGTCTACAAAAGTTAATCTTTCAATAAGTAAAGTGGATAACGATCTTCATTTTGTGGGAAATGATGATAAAAAAGGTATTTGCCATCATTTAGCTAATGATGACATACTTGATTGGAGGACTATTGATGAGTAATCAACTATATAATACAAAAATGGAATTAGGCTTACACTGTTTGTTTATATTGAATGAATTATATCCTGAATTTTGCGGCTTAGATAGATTGCTGTATTTAGATTATTTAAGTCTTTATATTGAAGACTTTAAAGCGGATACTGTAAACTTACATCCTAAATACCCCTTTCAATCAATTGAGATTATGGAAAAACGAAAAATCTTAAAAAATTCATTATTTGATTTGGCTTACAAGGGGTTAATTGATGTAGATATATATGGTGGTTTATCTTACGGTGGTAATGCAAATACATTATGGCTAGTAGATAGTATGCAAAATATTTATTCTTCTCACCTGAAAGAAAATATTGCACTTGTTATACAGGAAATGAGATTAAAAACGGATAAGGAATTAAAAACCATAATCTTTAATAATAAAATAGATGAACAAAATGTTTTTAATAATTTCTATCCATATAGTGAGGAGGTCTAAGTATGTCAGGTTTTTATATAAAAAGAGTAAAAGTAACTGGTTCGGGGAAAGAAGATGCCGAAGTCATTTTTACAAAGGGACTCAATGTAGTTCATGGACCTTCAAATACAGGAAAATCATTTATTTTTCAGTGCATCGACTACGCTTTTGGCGCAAGCAAAATTAAAAGCATTCCTGAAAGTAAGGGGTATTCGAAATTATATGTTGAGATTAGAAGTATTGATGATAATACTCCAATAACGATTTTACGTTTTTTAGATAATAATGATATTTTTTATTTTATGTGTAAGATTGATGATATTAATGACATGCAGAGAGGTAAAAAGTTAAAAGCTAAACACGATCCAGATGGTGAAGATAACATTTCAAGATTTCTTTTGAAGCAAATCGGAATTTTTGATAACATATATTTGGTGACAAACAAAAATGGTGTCAAGAAAACTTTAGGGTTTAGGGCAATAGCACATTTATCAATTATTTCTGAAACGGATATTATTTCGGAGGAGAAATCTCCGGTTGTTGAAACCCAAAACACGCAACAGACCTATAGTAAGTCTGCCTTTAGATACTTATTAACAAATCAAGATGACGTAGCCTGTAAGGAAATTGAAAAAGTAGAGATAAGAAAAGCAAAAAATGATGCTAAGATTGATTATATAAGAAATGAAATTATTGATTTAAATCAAGAAAGAGAAAAATTGATTGAGGAAAAAAATGATTTTGATGATGACATAAATGATTTAGATTATTATAGAGATAAAATAATTGAAATTGAATGTGATATTCAGAAAAAACGACAAGCCATTCATGATACTAATACAGTAAATAATAAATTAAATTTACAAAAAAATAAAACACAGATTATGCTCGATAAGTTTCAGCTTTTGAAAAAACAATATCTTAGTGATATTGAAAGGTTGGAATTTTTGTCTACTGGAGGAACCATATTATCGCAGATCCCAATGCAAAAATGTCCTCTTTGTGAAAGTGAAATACCGCATATGCTCGAAGAAAGTAACACTGTAGATATTTTCAAGTGTAGTAATGATGAGAAAGTAAAAATACAAATAAGTCTAAGCGAATTAGAAGTTTCTATCAATGATTTAAATAAAGAATTGCAGAGTATTAACGAGATGCTGCTTGAGGGAGAAGATAAAGCGAAAGAATATGAAGTAGCTATAAAACAAATATCAACTAAAGACTTGAAACCTATTAAAAGCATAATGAAAACATTAATTGAGCAGGCAAAAGTCAATAATAAGATATTAAATATAAATTCCATTATTGAACGAAAATCTGGTGAGGTTATTGTATTTGAAGAAAGTAAAAAGGTAAAAGAAGACTCAGTTACTGATGGATTAGTTATTGAACAGAAAATTTATGACGATTTATGTGATGAAATAAAAAATAGCCTTATCTCTTGTGGATATATAAATGTTGAAAATGTAACGTTTGATGTTAAAACACAGGACATAGTAATTGATGGAGTGCATCGTTTAGCAAATGGTAAAGGTTTTCGGGCATTTTTTTATGCAGTTTTCAGTGCTTCATTGATATCTTATTTACAAAAAATTGAGCATTTATTTTCGCAAGTTTTAGTATTGGATTCTCCACTTACAACACTAAAGGAATCAGAAATTTCGGAGGCTATAGAAGACGATTTTGTGGATAGTACATTGCAAAATGGGTTATTCAAATTCTTTGCTGAAAATTTCACTGATAAACAGGTTATAATAATTGATAATAAACAACCACCAGTGAGTTTAATGGGGAAATATAATGACATCGTTTTCACTAAAGGGAGTAGCGAAGGGCGTTATGGCTTTTTTTGAAATGATAACACAATATATTGTGAAATATTGAAAGTTAATTTAAGGTGAAATAGTGATAGCTTTATTTAGAAATAATGTTATGTAGTGCAATATGAGTTCGCCTGGATGTTTTTTATAGGAAGGGAGTAGGCAATGACAGATTTTGATGATCTTATGATTAAAATACCGATTGAGACAGCTGTACTTTTTCTTGGTCAAAAGTATGATGATGGTAGAATGTTTGAGGCCATGAATGGAAAATATAGACAGATTGCGTTGGAGGGAGGTGCTGCTCTTAAATATCCGGAAGCTGTTGAGCGTTTCATTAATTATTGTGAAGAAAATCCTAAAGAAAAGAATGATGTAATCTCAAGTATAAATGCCGCAGAAACTAATATGCATGATGAGCGGTTCGAAACGCTTATTTCATTAAAATGGAGTGGTATTGTTACCTCGTTAATGCACACTATGCCGGGATTCGGTGCGCTATGTTCGGTGGTTCGTAGTGCGGAAGTTCGAACGGATTATTTCGGCAAAAAAAATCCGAAATTGACGTATTTGTTTGGTCAAGCAGGTAATGAGCAGGCTAATATACCATTATCTTATGAAGAACAAATGAAAGCAGAAGCATCCAAAGATCGGATCTGGCAGCAAATTGTAGATCGTATTAAGTTAAGAGGGATTTTGGTTGTTGATGGTTGGGATCCGCAGTATGATTGGATAAAAGAGCGAGATTTTAGTGCTTTTATTTCATGTCCACAACGCTCCGTTTTTTTCTTTAATCTTTCTGCTGAAACAAAAAAGAAGCCGCAAATTAAGTTGCTGATTTCTAAGGGAATCGCAGTAGTTATTGAAGGCGATCTCTGCGATTGGATTCAGGTGAATATCAAAGAATGCCATCAATACTATTATGAAATAGACGATAACGATTCAGTGGAAATCACACTTGATTCACTACATGATACAGCTGAGCATTCAGTAAGAGGACTTGAATTCAATATTTTAAATCAGTTGGATAAATCTATTTATGTACTTGACGATTCTATTTTGGATAATCCAGAATATCTGGATACTATAGAATACTTCATGCGGTTTCTTTCAACAGAGAATTCAGAGCCTCTATGGGGGGGCTATGCATCAGGATTTTACTTTAAGAGAGATATCGATGATGAGTTGTTTGAAAAGGTTGATAGGCAGTTAAAGAACAATGATCCTGTAAAAAATAAAATTATTGTTCTTGAAGGAAGAAATGCATCTGGAAAGTCAGCAAGCCTAGGAAATTTAGCTTTTAATCTGCGTAAGCAGAGGCGTTATCCCGTAATCTACATTACGTCGGAAATGAGAGATCAAAGGTATTTTAATCAGTTATTCAATCTCATTCGTAACCATATTAATGAAAAGTTGGGGGCTAGGAAGACAGTAGTAATTTGGGATCGAAATACTTATGATAATGATGATTTGTACCATGATCTCCTGAAATATTTAGAAGAATGCAATGTGGTTGTTGTAGGAAGTCGATATATGATTGATGACAGGCGGGAGAAAAAACGTAATGTGGATGTAGTATCCCTGCCGGATGAGTTGAGTAGCGAGCGGGAGATGCCATTACTAAGAGAGGCATTAAATGTTGTGACACCAGAATATGCGAATCATTTTGATGAAATTGTTCAAACCATAGAGGGAATTTCGGGCAATTTATCACAGAATAGGACCAAACAAGCATTGAAAACATATTCTGATAAGGGAAACTGGTTTTTAATGATTATGTATCGATTATTTGAAGATCTTCACAAGATACAGAGAGCGTCTGTAAAGCAGGAAACGCAGTCTGAAAAAACGAATTTTATTAATTGGTTAAAGGATTATTCAATCGAAAAATTTTCTGAAAATTCTTTTGCGAAGCTATATGATGTTTTGGGCTATGAGCCTTCTGATAGGTTAGAGGAGTATAAGGAATTTGTTTCAGAGATGTATAATATGATAGCAGTTGCAGGTAAATATGGTCTTGAGCTCCCTGCAATGGTGATTTATAGAGCGTATGAAGAATCATATGCAGATGATTGGGGTGAATTTTCTGCAAGAATGGAGTGCAGTAGTGTTATTGAAATGGTGCAGTATGAGGATGCTGTAATAACATTTAGATTTCGCCGCTCCCTGATGGCGTCATTGTTTTTAGAAGAACAAGTTTGGGAGTCATCAGGTATTGCAGAAAATGAACTTGTGAATATTGAGGTTCGAAGTCTTCTTAAAATTATTCAAAATACAAATTTTGATGATATCAGTGAAAACGAGGATTCCTTTAGTGAATCAATGCAAGTTTTAAATTTAATTCGTAAATTTGGTCCTAATGGTCCGGAACCTATGCGATATAAAACTCATTTTTTGAAACTTGCAGATGCAATTAATAAGTCAAATGAGGATGCGAATGATGAAGCGATTCTTGTAGCAAGTCATATAATAAGAGAGGGATTTACGGGTGACCCTTTTGACTCAAAGCAGAACGGAATATTGTTGATGGCACGAGCCAAGCTAATCAAAGCTATTAATAAACATGGTCATTATAGCAGAGCACAACAATTGAGCAGACTTAAGGTGGAACTTTGTGCTAATTTGTTAAGAAGCATTAAGGTAGATGGTCAATTAACACAAATGGAATGGGATATTTTTGATCAAATTAATATATATATTGATGATGCAATGGCAATTGACCTGAATCGTTTTTCAGCAGGGGTGTTTTTTGATACAAATCTTAAAGTATATCCGTTGTTGACTAATGAAGGGCAGCGAAATAAGGTATTGAGCCGTATGTTACAAATTGTAGATGATGTAAATGATGCACCATATGGTGATTTTGGTGGAAGCATTCATAATAGGATGCTTGCTGTCTGGAATTTTGCAAAGTGTTATAAAGAAATTGAAGCAGAAAACGAGCGTTTAATTGCAGAGGGATCGGATGTTGGTATTTATAGAAAAGCTATGATAGAAATTGGTAACTATTGTTTTGCTCAAAATCCAAATGAGGAGGATATGAATTCTATTAGGAATGCAATAAAGATTTTAGATGAATATCCCGCAATTGTGCGGAACAATCCGAGATCTCTATATTTATATATTCGTCTACTATGGGTTTCCATGACAGGGAAAATGCCTTTTATGGAGAAGCAATTTGTATCGTTAAGCAATGAAGAGTGGAAAAAGATTTCGTTTTTTTGCAGAACCTATATAACTACTGATGGCGCACAAAAAAAAGCACTCCCCTATTTTATTAATATGATCAATTCTTTCCGAGAAGGAAATGTAAAAGAATACAAAAACATGGTTAACATTGCACGTGATTTTAGAAGGATGATGCCTGCATATGTTACGTTTGTTATTCTATGCGACGAAAAGGGAACGCCAGTTAAGGAGAATATTAAGATTGTTCGAAATAAAAACCGGAGTGAGGTTTATTCGGCTGTATTCGACAACACTTTTTATAAGGGGGTTGAAGCTTATTTTAAAGCTTCAAATTTCAAGAATGTGCTAAAAATAGTTGACGGACAGCCGATTAAAAATGCATTAATTGGGTTTAATATGTATGGCGTATTAGTATATGGTGAAAGTGATCTTAAGTCACAGTTGGGAGGGCAAAATTTATGAGTTCTCCTATCTATTCAAATGATTTTGAAGCATTAGATTCAGATGATAAGCTGAAGAGACATGCTATTTCTTTGCTGTCAAAAGCAACTGTAGATGATATTAATACTCGTTTGACATTTGTTAAACATGGGATTTTTATTTTTATACAATATAGAGAGAATTCTTATATTGTGAATGGTTTTACAGAAGATGTTTTTTGGAATATAATTAGCAACTTGTATAAATTAATCCATGATTGTAGTGGTGAGATAATAAAAATTTTCCTACAAACTGTTCCCCATGATGGGAAAGAAGTATTAAAGCCATTTAACCTAACAGATATAAATAAGGCCGGGAAGTTCGATGCTGCTTTAGAGTTTATTCAAGATATTGAAAACATGCGTATTGTTCATTATCATAATATGAAGCCGGATAGCGAACAAGATAAGTCAAGAATAAAAAAAGTAGAAAGGAAGCTTGAAAAAATTTCAGGTAACAATGCAGGGCCGAAAACTGAAGTAGAATGGGACAAGTGCATTTCTTGGGTACATACAAATTGTGAACGGATATATATGCTGCTTGATGAACGCCTAAAATTCTTACAGACAAACGCTACTTCAACACAGAGAGATTCCCTCCGCAATCAGTATTATAGTAGATTGGAGGATTTCTATGAGAAAAGCATGTTTGATATTATTAAAGGCTTGCTGCGGAAGAAACATATAGATAATAAAGATACAAGCAGAATTCAAGCATTAGTAAATACCAATAAAGAAGAAATAGCTCAAAAGGCGTTGGATTTGATTGAAAATTCAAGCAAAAGAGCTGACCCATATTATGCTGTTGTTCAGGCTGCGGATATTATTTTGACACAGAAAAAACATGTGTAAAGAATGGATTATGCTAATCAGTTATATGATAGCTATGATAACACAGTAGTATATAGGATAAGCGTCAAATAAAAATGCCTATGTCGGCATTTCTACTTGACGCGTACTATTAAATTATTTAATATGCGAAGGTATTTATTAATTTCCGTTATCGTGTATAATTAATTAAAGTTAATGCATGTCAGGATAGAATAAAAATGCACAGTGCAAAGTGAGGGAGGTTATTATGACAGCGCTAAATTTTATACTTCAAGATGATGGTGTTATTATTTCAATGGACACTTTAGCATTAAGTGCAGAGAATAAAGCTCCATTTAAATTTGTTACTAAGTTTTTTCCATTGCCTCATATGAATTGTATAATATGTGGTACAGGAAATATGCAAGCAATTATTGACTGGTTTGGATGGGTTCAAAAAAATATTGTTGCTAATGGAATCTATCAGCTTGATGAATTATCTAAAAAAGCATTACGAGATTTTATGAAAAATGCTAACAGTGATAATTTCTGCACGATTTATCAATTTGGATTACACGAGATAGACAATAAGTTTCATGGTTTCGCATACCGTTCCACAAATAATTACGAAAGTGAAGAAATTAAACAGGGAATAGGGGTAAAGCCAGCAGATGCATTTAAAACTGTAGATAGCGGGACGGATTTGTCTCCATACATGCCAGCAGGAGCTTCTGTAGAGGAGTTTTTGACAAGAATAATGAAGCAACAAAAAGAGTATGATTCTCTTTTGGGGGTGGAGGAACGTCTGGGGATTGGTGGAATTATTCAAATCGTTTATTTAAATAGAGATAGTATGGTTATAAAAAATCATAAATATTTTGACGATTTTGATGCAACACATGAAGAGATTCTTTCTAATTTAGAATATTTGAATGCTGCAGAATAGCTGCTATCTAAATATAGAAATTGAAGTCCTTTATGTGGATACTCCGGTGCGATAGGGCTCTTCCGCAAATGCTCGTATTTGAGTAAGCAACAATTGTATATATCTTGGATTTAAGCGAATTTTATAGTTCACAAAGACCGAATACGTATGTTAGCGGAAGAACCCGTATGTTAGCGGAAGAACCCGTATTGACCGGACTGGCGGCTCTAGCAGACAAGAATAATCATTTACTTATTATACTTCGTAATAGTGTGGCTGATTGAGTGGCCTTAATTTTTTTAGATATGGAAGATTAGGAGCATACTATAAATGATTATAATGCAGAAAGTATATACCCGGATTATATGAAAAAGATGAGGAAAAGACATTGGGTTTTGCTAGTTGCCTTGTGTTGCTATTTAGTGTCTGCTGATCAAACCTAAAACGCCTATAATATCAAGGCATTGTGATAATTCAGGGTTAAAAGTCTGAAACTCACGCTAGGCAGAAAGTTAATTTAAAGGAGCGTTTTCGACCTTGGAAATGGACTGAAAATGAAGATAACTGTGAACACGGAGGAATGAGGGTATGAGATTAGAATTTGAAAATTGGGTAGAAGAAGTAAAGCTATTTAGTGAAAAGGGTGATGTATTGATACAAGAAGGCATTTTGTGCTTCAAAAGTGGTGCATACAGAGGCTCATTTCTGTTGTCTTACTTAGCATTCAAAATATCTTTGCGTGATAAACTATTATCATCGAACTTTATAAATAGTAAACGTGTTGATCAAGAGTGGAAAGGAAAAATTAAAGGTTTAGAAAAAGAAGAAGAGTGGGAAAAACATTTTGACGGACTTGTTTTTAATTCAAAAGAGGGTTTTAATATTTATGAACTGAGCGAAGATCTACTTAAAGAATATACGTACTGGAGAAAAAAGCGTAATGATTGTGTACATGGGAAAGGAGACATTTTTTCCCAAGCGACAGTGCAGATGTTTTGGGACTTTTTACGCATAAATTTTGTTAGATTTCAAGTGCTGGGAGAAAATGAATATATTATATCTAAATTATTCGATGATTTTAAGTACCATAATAATGAGCAGAGCATTATTACAACTATTGTGCAGATGGCGATGTTGAATAAAAAAGATATTATTAATATACTGGACAAGGTTGATAGTAAAATTGGAGCATACTTTGATTGCAGAGATGACATTAGCAAGATATACGGCTTAGATGAGTTTTGGAAAGTAATTAAGAACCATGATAAAGATTTAAACAACGCATTCCTGTCTTTTGTGTGTAAAGATTTTCAAACGTTTGATAGGTTCAATGAAGTTATGCCTGAATTACTTTTGATGATTAAAGTGTATAATTTTGACTTTATAAATAAAGAGGTTATTGAAGAGATACTATCCGGTCGATTTGAACGTAGAAGAATGTGGTACTATACAGTAGAATTGTTAAAAATACTAGATTGTGAAACTACGCTACATATTATTGATAAAATTACATTGCGTGCACCTCACTACCAGCCAAATGATATAGAGATTGACATGTTGAAAAAAGCAGGATATTTTCAGTCATGGAAAATTCGACTATTTGATCAGAAAAGGGTGGATAGAAATTCTTCTGGCACATCATATATTGGTGATTGGCGTAATCGTGTTAATATCCAAGTTGTTTTAGATAATATTGACTGGGATGAATCTGTTTTTAATGCAATAGAGAAGATTCTTGAGTGGGATAATGAGAAACATGGAAGAATAAATAGTTCAAGTGATTACTATGCATTCCTTGACTTTCGATCGGAATTAAAAGAGAAGTATAAAAATAACATAAAAAAATGTATTGAAGCATACAGGAGTTATGATACAGACTTATATCTGTAGATTCCAGCGGACTGGGGTCCTTCCGCAAATATTCGTAAATTACCAATTTATGAATTGAGGAATCGCTCAACCATGCGGGTTTCTACTGAGTCCAAATCAGGTAATACGAAAATTTGCGGAAGAACCCTAAGTTGTCCGACGGCAGATTGTGGGAGATGGTAACCGCATTTTAAATTCGGTAAAAACACCTTCCCGACTGCACGGTTCAGCAGATGACCACAGGTTCTCAGCAGGTTCACCGCACACTGTCGTAGCCTTGTTTGAGGAGCATGACCCATGCTTTTGAAATAAGGCCATGACCACTAGAGTGATCACAGCCTTGTACATTAAAAGCTTCATTAAAAGAGTCCCTGATTTTCGACAACATTGCGGATCACATCGGCATCGATTACTTTCTTCTCAGTCTGGGACCCGATGGTAAGAGCATCTGTCATGAGGTTATCGATCAAACGGGGATTTCACAGAGTGTAACTGTGAGCTACTGAAAGAGCAGCTTTATTGATAATCATTTCGGATGCACAAGCCAGATGAACTTTGTGAAGGATATATTTTGTGACTTCTTCATCGGTCAGCCCGGAGTAGTTATAGTGAACGGTAATCCGCTGACGCAGTGCTTCGTGCACCGGTTTTCGAAGCGTATCGTTTAGATGCGATTCGCCACAGAGGATCAGGGTGAAGTAATTCACGGAATCATAGCCGTAGTTCATGAGCATCTTGATATCATTCAAGATGCCGGTGTTAAGATGCTGGGCCTCGTCAACTGCCAGGAGCAATGGCTGCCGCTTTTCCTTATACCGGTAAGTGATCTGTTCGCGGATGGCCTGGAACATGGCGGGTTTGCCGCCTTTTTCACTGACTCCAAGGATGGAACACAGCTGCTTGTAAAAGTCAGCAACACTGATGGTGGAAAGGCACAGATATTCCATGTGACAGAGGCCGGGATTTAAGCTGTTAGCAAAACATCTGAGTGCATAGGACTTGCCCGTGCCCGGACGGGCGGTAAAAACGCCGATTCTGCGGATTTCCTTCAGATAGTTAAGGCGAACAGCACAATCCAAGATATATTTACGCTGGGGCTATATTTTGATAAAACCCGAGAACATAAATGGCAAATAATACCTGCTATAGATGGTGGTTCATGGCTTACATCAGATAACCCTGTTACATTACTAAATTATTATTCATTGACGGATTGTAATTTTAATGGTGCGTGGAAGAAAAAGAATACAGATATATTCATGCCAATATCACCTCAATTTTGTTATTCACCGAAGTTGGTAGTCGTGCAGCTATGGAAAATAATGTAGATAGACAGAATCTTATTAATAAGATGATAATAGAGAACTCTTTTTTACAAATTTATTCCACAGAGTCTAATGAGTATATAGCTAATGTGAGGCCACGTGTGGTAAATAGTGAGGAGTATAAAAGAATACATAATTTATTGAAAATATGGCACCCATTTCATGTGGCCAACTATAGTAGTAGAATGTTATGTTTTTAATGGCATCTGGAAACAAATGTTATTCTATCAAAGAATGGGCATACATGGAATATCTCCATAATAGTAGCGGAGGTTAACGCTATAGATGTCTTTTATACTGCAGAGACACAAATAGATTACACGCATATGTCAATAAATTGTTTGGAAATGATGCTAAATGCCAGAGTTTATAATTGCCGGTAGTTCTGTTATTTTATTGATATTATGATGATCGCAATAATTTATATATGATGTAAGGGTTATCATATGGTATGATTTTTCATAATAAATGGAGTGAAATAAAAATTTTCAGAAAATATTGATGTTGATCAAATTGAAAAATGAATTCGAATAAACGATCGATATTTGAAGTGAGGAGGAAGTATAATGTTGGAAAAGGATTGGACTAATTTCGCAAAACTTAAAAATATAGAGGACATAAATTCTTTTTCTGATAGATATTTAAAGGGGGAATTGGAGTTTGAATCAAATCAGCACGAAATATCCTTTCTTTATAATATGGGTTTATATTACTCTGAGCAATATGATACTCACAATCCCAGTGATGTGGTTTTTCGTAGAGAAGACAAGTATTATTTAGCAATTTATTATTATTTGAAAGGCATAAAGCTATATGAAGATAATAAAGTTATATTAGAAATGGATCGTCATTTTTTGTTTGAAGTAATGCGAAGACTGTTTGTTAATATAGGAAATGAATATAGTAACCAATTCCGTAGTATCAATGCATTGTTATATTATAGAAAAGCATTAGAAATTGATGATTGCTTTGATATGGCGATTGGAAACTTTGCTTTGGGGATAGAGCATCATAATCCTTTAATTGGTTTGGAAAAAGATAAATATGGTAAGGTTTTTAATTTGTTGTATGAACTATATCTTGATATCCATATTGAAAACCTTGATAATGGACAAGAACTTTTCAAAGCTAAAAAAATGCAATATATTTGCCAGCAAAGAGCGTATTTGAATACTATTATAACTGGTAAAGATGCGAATTATGAAGAGTACGCATATTTTACAGATATAGACCATTTTACTGTGTCTTATGAGGACTGGTGTATTAAAAATATTTTGTACTTAAATTTTATGAACGATTTAGGTGATTTTGAGGAGGCAAAGTTTGATATTAACTTACAGGAGTTAAATGATGACTTGGGCTTAACAAATGAACGTTTTCGTTCATTGGAGAATCTGTTTATTTTATTTATATTACAAAGAAAGAAAATATTTGCTTGTAGAAATTTAGAGAATGATGAATCAATACATGAATTAGCACAAGTATTTCAATGCTTATATTCATATTTTGATAAAGTGGCATTTTTTATTTATAGATATTTTAAATTAACAGGAAAGGAGAGGGCTGTAAATATTAATAGTATTTGGAATATGAAGGATGAAGATGATAATATATTAACTAAGTATAGAAATCAACATTTATATAACATTTATTGGTTGAGAAAAGAGTACCGAGAGAGTAAAAGTGACAGTATAAATATCAATGAATTGTTATCACCAGATGCACAAGATTATGCTGATATACGAAATACATTAGAACATAAAGAATTTTCTTTTACGGAAATAGAAGGTCTGCCTTATCTGGATCCTGAACTATTATACAAGAAGACTTTAACGATTGCGAGTGTTGTGCGAAATATGATATTATCACTTATACCGATGGTCATTACCGAGAGGAATTTACTGGATCCAATAACAAAAAAGAGAAACTTAGATCTAGTCTATTTCGTATTTGAAGGATTTAAATAAAAAGATTGTATCGAAAAGAAGTTGATGTATTTTCGAATTGAAAGGTATTATACATAATTTGTTGGAATTATGTCACCTATTTCATATAGCAAATGAGGTGGAGTTTTGGGCAGAGTAATGATAAGTAGGCAGGGAGAATGATGTGAATTAGATGCTTCCGCCAAGGCCCAACTACACCCTGGTGGCATCATTTTTACCCCCTCAAGGCATGTTGAAACTATTTGCTGCTTAGACCGCATAAAATAAGGATTCACGAGGGTTTCAAGAGGTCTGAAAAGGTGGTGTTACAACCCATTTGCCACCCTAATTTTAAAAATGACCTCAAAACAGGAAAAAGAGTTGAACACGCTGAACATTTGCGTTTTCAACCATCTTTTTGGTTATTTATGATGTTTTGACGGTGGTAATCTGTTCAAACAGTTCAACAGATTATTCCCCCATTTTTTCTGTATCGTGTACATCGGTCTGTAATGTGGTCTAAATATCGGTGTGTCCAAGTCTTGCCTGAACATTCTTTATATGCGCCCCGGCTTTAATCAGTATAGTCGCATGTGTATGTATCATTAAATCCAAACGTTTGGATTTGCTGCGCCGAACAAGTGCAACCGGGCTATATTGGGACGGTATTGATATCTCGGTGATAGCTACACTTCTGGGACATTCACAAGTTCAGACTACCAAAGACCACTATGCATTTCCGTCTATCGAACAGATGCGGGCAACCATGGATCCTGGTGCCAGTGTTGAACCAGCGGAACAGCAGTTATGGACGGATGATGAAGATGAAACGCAAAACTCTGTGGGTGTAGATAAATTAAATGGTTATGTGCATCTTTGAGTGATAGAAGAATTGATTTTAAGCGGTTCTCTGCCCAAAAGATGCGCATAACAAAAGGCTGTGCATAAGATGGGTCCTTTACTTTCTGGATCTGCTTTATTACAGACCCAGAGCTTCAGTCCCTGTTCAGTGCAGAAGTCTTCGAATACACGGGTTTTAATGACCTCGCCGTAAGTCTCGCTGACAACGAAGGCGGCATCCTGGTTGGTCAATGACGAGTACGCTGGGGCGACCATTAAGGCGGCAGAAACGACGATATATGCCCTGGCAGGCTACTTATGGTCTTGCGCATAAACGCACAGGAAACACTCATCACATGGCAGGTTATGGGATTGCAAAAAAACCTGCTTACCACGGTGTGTTAAAAAGTCTTTACCGTGATTTGAAAAACCTCCTTACCGTGCACTGAAAAAAGTGTTTACCGGGAAGTGAAAAATCTCCTTACCAAGTGATTGTAAAAAACAGCTTACCACGCACAAGTCTTGGGAAAAGTAGGTATAAGAAAGAAGGTAAAAGAGGAAGAAATTTGTCGAATATAAAAGTGGATTATAATATACAGAATATTTGGGTTGTGATAAAATTGAAAGAGATTGGGAGAACCAATCAGCAGCGGAATCTACACATGTTGAGTTTTTTATCAAAGTCTCTTGCTGATAAAGCATTTCGTGGCAAGATAGAGAGTCTGTTGCTAAGTGAATATTCCGCTGGCGGGAACCACTAAAGTCTGGTTCAACTGTGAAATTGTGCCCGGAATATTTAATAAGAATTAATTGTTAGGACAAAAGAGGTACTACACATGATTTTATTTGAAGATGCAGAATATGATCGTTTTTTCAACCCACTTTGTTATAAAAATAAAAGAATATATTATGAATGTATTTTACAGTTGATTGAAAAGTCAAAGGCAGTTCCCCTACTCTATGAAACCGATGCTAAGGACAGCATCATTTTGTATTTACGCAATTGCTCCTACGCACTAGAAGATGAAGAGGGTAGTGGCGATGAGAATATCAGCAGTAAAAAGTCTGAAACGGAGAATGCCAGTGCGATATTACGATACTTTCGATCATGCCGATGGATTTCTGAACGAGAAATCGGTCGTAGCGGGGATAACATTGCCACTGTTATCCCATACTGTAGAAAGATGATAGATGCTACCCAGCGTATCTTTGAGCGTGATACCAGTGGCGTGCTGACAAATCATATATTTGCTATTTATGATACATTGAAGTCCGCCTTAGATGCGGAACATGGTCGCACAATACGGCCTTATACCAGCATTCTGGTTCCGCTTGTGGATAATGTTTCGGATTTGAAGAATGAACTTCAGATTCTGAAAGATAGTATCCGCACAATTATGCGAATGGTTATTAAGATGACAGAAGTTAATACTTTTGGCCAGTTTTTAATTAAGGATGAGATGATGAACTTATTCTTTAATGATTACTTTTTCATAAAGAAGGACGGATTGATACCTGGTTATATAGCTGAAATTGAAAAGATGTTTCGGCAGGTTATGAATACGGATGTATATGAGAATATGGTTCATGAGTATCAGACCTTAAAACAGGTAGATAAATATAAGGCGAGAGACATTATAGACATGCAATTTACCGAAATGCAAGGTTTTATTAATTATGATTATGTGAAGGAAATGGATTACATAGATAAAAAGATTAATAGCTATTATAACCTGTATTCTACTAGAATGCTGATGGTACTTAGTAATAATACCAATATGCAGACTTACTTGGATGATTTATTAATACTGCTAAAGGATATGGATGCGGAAGAGCGACAGATGGTACTTACTGAACTTTCTAAAAGCTTTCAACTGACATCCTATAAATACATTGGCAGAAAATCTATTGAACGAAGAAAAAAACGGCATCCGAATATTAAGAGTGGTACAATTGTTATGAGTACCTTATCAGACGATGAAAAGGCAAGGTTGACACAGGAACTTTTGCATGAATATCCAGATCGATATAGTGCGAGTCAGGCAGCAGATCATTTTGAAATGCTGCTTAGTAATAAAGCATCGATTACAATCAGTGATCAAATTATTCAAAACAAGAGTGATGCCATGATGGTAGCAGCAAGTATTATATATTCCGGTTCGGATGAATTTCCATTTGAGGTGGAGTTTTTAGATGGAATGATTGAAACAGAGGTTGCCAGGATTAGCAATGTTAAAATAAAAAGGAAGATATAGATGGGCGAAATTAAACTAAACATATCAATCAAAGAGGAAAATAATATATTGTTTAAGCGGTGTGTACGCAAACTCTTAGAGTCTACTTTTATTGTTGGTGATAAGGATGAAAAACTGTATGCATTTATCTCCAGGGAATCTAATCGACAGGACATATCGGATTATTTGCGAATGATGGGTTTTGATGTGTTTTTGGACGATCATGTGCGAATCGCAATGTTAAAAGCATATGAAGCAGATGAAGATGCTGTAGGTCTTAAAAGAGCAAACAGTATAACTTTTACTACTGAGCAATACCATTTGCTACTGGTGCTTTGGGAAGTTTATCTGGAGAATTTGGGATATAGTGAGGAAAATTTAGCATTGCGGGGAGATCTGATTGACAAGATTAAAGCTTATGAGGTTGATGTAGATAGTAGAAAACTGGCGGCAGCAATGGAATTATTTAAACGCTATAACTTGGTTGATTTCGATACAAAAGATATATCTGAAGATGCAATTATCACGCTATATCCGTCTCTTCAATTCGGCTGGGACGTGACACAGTTTCAGACCGTGGCAGCGGAATATATGGAGGGTGGAGAAAGCATAATAGAGCAGGACAAATCTGAAGAGGAGGAAGATGAATGATAGTACTAAAATCCGTTCGTTTGGTGAATTGGTATGGGTTTAATTATATAACTGTTCCAATTGGTGACTTCTCTTTAATTGCAGGAAAGAATGGCAATGGTAAGTCTGTTTTATTGGATGCGGTTAAGTATGCACTGTATGGAGATACTGTTTTTAATAAATCAACGGAGAATAAAGGGAGTAGAACACTACCTTCCTACACAAGAGGGTTATTGGATGCGACGGCTGGAACCTACATGAGACCCGCAGATTTGCATCCAAATGTCTACACACATATTGTGTTAGAAATGTCTGAGCCAGAGATGGGGAGGAGCTTCGTGCTTGGAACTGCTATAGAGACAAATTCGACAAATGGGCTAAGTACCAATCGATATATAATTGAAAATAAAAAAACAAATAACATTGACCATGTATATGAAGAAAATGGTTCGACGATGTCATATAGTAGTGTTGAATTACAGAAAAAATACAGCATTAAAATGTTGGAGGCAAAAGATGGTATTGCAAAGTTTATGCAGAGAACGGGATTACGATTAAACGAGCAGCAAACCGTAGCCTTCCGTAGAAAATTACGTAGTATTATGTCTTATGATCCGGATGCAAAAATAGACAAGTTTATTCGTGAAAGTGTATTAGAAGAGAAGAAGGTTGATTTCTCAAAATTGGTGGAAGCAAAAAATAATATAAGCACACTGAATACTACCTTTGAGAAGATTGATGCAGAGATAACGGAACTTGGAGAAATCTTATTGTGGTTTGATCAATTGCAGAATGCTAAGAATGTTATTCTTGCAGATGATATAAAAATTGCTTATAAAAAAACACTTGGAATTCAGAAAGACATTGAGGAAGCAATTAAATTAATGGATATAGCTCAAAAGCAGTTAGAAAAGGACTCCGGTAAACTAGAAGTGCTTCAAAAGAATGATAAAGATATTCGAAGCAGAATAAAAAAAGTGGAAGATAGTCTGGATGAAATGGATTGTACAAAGGCTATTCGTGCGGCTAAAGAGCAATTAGAGATACTTACTTCGCAGAAAGAAAAATTAAATAAGGAAAGAAAAAATGTAGATGACTTCCAAATAAAAATAAGTGAATTAATCAATTGGTTTTACGATGAAAATGAAGTTGTTAATGATAAATCCATCCTATCCTCACTTACAACAACCAAATACACAGCCGCAGAAAAAGCAAATAGTGTAAAATTATTTTTAGAACAGATACGAAAAGAAAGGGATGATATATTTGCTGCAATTACAAAATTGCAGGATGAGGTGAACAAGAATCAGTCTATGCAAGCGCAACAGCAACAAATTATTGATGATTGTGATGCTAAGAAAATCACGTTTTCAGCTATTTCGGATTATGTGGCATTAAGGGATGAAATCAATAAGGAGTTTGCAAAGAGACATATTGATTCAGAGGCTAAATTCGCCTGTGAGTATGTACTTGAACTTAAGGATGAAAGCTGGAGAGATTCTATAGAGTCTTTTCTTGGGAATAGAAGATATACTATCTTAGTGGATCCGAATAATTATGATATTGCAGATGATGTATTAAATTCGTCACAAAACAAATATGCTCATTTGTTCAATACAAAATTATTGATGGGGAAGAAACTTGCGTCTGAAGAAGATTCTGTTGTTCATTTTATTGAAGTGAAAAATCCTGTGGCAAAGCAGTATTTTCAATATCAATTAGGTCGTATGCACGCAGTTACAAAGGAGCGGGTTAAAAATTATGAAAACGCTATGTCGAAAGAGGGAAGAGTATCTGTGGCTATGGACAGTTACTATCTGCGATTTGACAGAATACGTTTTTACTGTCTGGGCCAGGAAACAATTGAATTAAACCGAATTCGTGCAGAAAAAAAGCTGAAAACGCTGATTAGTGAAGGCGAGGGACTGAGAGCGCAGAAACAGATACAGGAACGGAAAAAAGTATACTTGGAGACTGTGCAAGAGCATTTCTGCAGTTATAATTTTGATTCACATCAGATGTATAAAGAAGTTTTGTTAAAACAGAAGGAAGCAGCTACTGAATTGGATAATTTAAGACGGGCACAAGAGAACAATACGGAATATATGGAATTGAATCAGCTTTATGCGAAGTATACGGAAGAACTTGAGGCAAATGATAACGAACGTGTTGCAGTTCAGGGATCCCAAGTGAATATGCAGACCCAGTTTAACATGAATCAAAGTCGGAAGACAGAAAAGACAAAGGAGTTGGAACAATATACTGATGTTTTGAAAGGATATCAGATACAAAATTACGACATTTACAAAAAATCTATCGAAGCCTATGATAAGTTTATAGCCAATGGAAGAATTGGTTCGGGAAATATATTAAAAGATCGTGATCGTGCGGAACGTGCCAGCAAGGAAAGTGAAAAGAGTTTGACTGGCGCACAAGCTGCCTATAATGCACGGAGAAGTGCGGAAAACAGATTGCCTACCGGGGAGGATAGGCGTGCCGCATATGAGACAAGAAAAGCAAAAATATGGATGGACGACCTTCAAGAAATCAAAGCAAAGCTTAACGAGCAGACAAGAAGGTATGAGGAAATATTTAAGAATGAATTTGTGCTTACAGTATTAAAATCTTGTGAGAGTGCAAGAGCTGATTTGAGATTAATCAATGCAGAGCTTTCCAGATTAAAATTCAAAGCGAAGTATGAATTTGAGATTGAGTATGTAAAGGATGGTTCTGATTATGAGAAGATCCTGGAATATGCCAAATATTTAAAGGAACGTGAGGAGCTAGGAACGTTATCTGGCCAGAGGACTCTAATGGCAATTGCGACATTTTCTGATGAAGAGGGAGAAGAGTTAGAAAAAGAAATTCGGAAGATTATCAATGGTATTATTGATAGTAATGATAGAGAGCGCATCGAACGGTATGCCGATTATCGGAATTATATGAAATATGAGATTTTGCTAACGAATGATGTTTTAAATAAGGCAAAATTATCAAGACAGTCCGGGTACAACTCGGGGGCTGAGGTACAGATTCCATATATGTTAATTTTATTATCTGCATTACTTTTGATTTATAATGATAAGCTGAACTCCACGAGACTGGTATTTATCGATGAGCCATTTGCAAAGATGGATCCAAGTAATGTGAAAATTATGCTTGATTTTATGAGAACCCAGAAATTGCAGATGGTTTTCTGTGCACCAGATAAGACGGAGTTGATAGGAAACGAATGTAGTGTCATTCTTCCGGTGCTTAGAACACGAGCAGATCTGATGGAAATAGGAATTATTGAAATGCATGAAGGAGCGTATAACTTTGAATTGGGAAGAAAAAATTCTTGAATGCCTGGTGAATAACTCAACTTTCCCAGCACAAATTTCCGAATAAAGCCTGAATATATGTGGCTTGAGACTGCATCCAATCATTTACTTTACATTTTATTACAGCTGTGATTCCGACTGACAGATTACTTAATT
>Ga0153999_1000221_pt1 | contig 27706 bp, 32 predicted proteins | sample TSNC083MetaG_FD_104675 | JGI IMG/M metagenome (GOLD analysis project Ga0153999, IMG submission 104675) | Attine ant fungus gardens microbial communities from North Carolina, USA - TSNC083 MetaG | ecosystem: Host-associated > Fungi > Mycelium > Unclassified | place: USA: North Carolina, Lumber... | reverse complement strand
GGTCCATATGATGACTTTAGGAGGCTTTGTTATGACTAAAAAAGTTTGGCTTGGATTGTTCTTTATACTACTCGGTTTTGGATTCTTTTTACAACAAGCTGGCATTTGGCAATTCTCAAGCATTTTTGCTTCAGGTTGGCCAATCATTCTGGTCATTATTGGTATTATTCAATTATTGAATCGCAACAACACATCAGTTATATCGGGATTGATATTTATTGCAGTAGGTGGACTACTATTTTTAAATAAATTTGTGGAATTCAACATATTCCAATTTACTTGGCCGCTTATACTAGTTTTCATTGGGTTAGTTTTTATTTTCTCACGCTCTGCTTTGAAAAGGGACCGTCCTGTGAATACAGATGAAACAATTGAGTCCTTTTCACTTTTTTCTGGTACAGAGATTGAATCGCATTCTGATCATTTTTTAGGTGGAACTGTAACTACAATATTCGGTGGAGCAGAAGTGGATTTACGTGAAGTCATTGTACCGCCAGAGGGAGCTAAACTCGAATTAACTGTGATATTTGGTGGAATTGAGATTCGAATGCCTGAAAATGTTCGAATTGATGTATCAGGAATGCCTATTTTCGGTGCTTGGGAGAATAAAACTAAAAGACATAGCGAAAATAATGAAATGCTACCTGTTTTATCAGTCGATTGTACGGTAATCTTTGGAGGTCTAGAGATTAGGGACTAACTTATGACCTTAATGGAAGTTGAGTATATTATAATAATAATTTCCAAATGTGGTATTATATAAGTGTGTAATTGATGCTATTTTTCTATTAATCTAATGATCTCATAATTTAGTAACCAAGCAAGGGGGAGCAGAAAATGAAAAAGTATATATTGTTTGCAATGAGCTTTACTGTTTCATTTATCATTCTACAAATGTTGTCTGGAGTTATACTAATATCATTCTATACCCCTGATATATCATCCGCCTGGCTAAGTGCATCTAATTCAGCATCCTTTGGGGAGATTGCACGTCCAAGTTCGGTAATGCCGCTTGCTATCGGGTTATTATCAATTGGTATTGCATTGGGCGTAACGAGGTTATTCAAGAATAGCACATTTAGTCATCGATAAATATTGAGGAATGTTCTCGACTGGATCTAATACAGATTCAGTCCTTTTTTATTTCAAGTGTAGTAAATACTCGACACAACTAATAATGAAATGAGCTGATCTTATTAATAAAGTACATGAGAGAATCGCCATTATTGGCGGCTTTGGGAAAGTTGGTCGTCACATTGCTGATATCGGTATTGAAACTGGATATGAAATAAGAGTGCTTACACGGAATCCGGATAATATAGAAGTTCGATCAGGTATCGAAGTGATAGAGGGGAATGTGTTAAGCAGAGATTCTATAATTGAACTGATTAATGGCTGTCATACAGTGATCAACACGCTGGGGCAGCCAGTTAAAAAGGTGCCGATCTATAATCAAACAACAACGAGTATTTTGGAAGTCATGAAAGAGTACGGAGTTAGGAGATATATTGGTGTGACTGGAGGCTCTCTAAATGTCAGCGGAGATCAAAAAAGTCTCATTAATAAGGCAGGGGCAAAATTATTCGAACTCTTTCTTAGAGAGATGATGATTGATAAGCAAAATGAACTGAGAACACTTGAAAACAGCAAGCTGGATTGGACATTAGTTCGCTTACCATTTGTTAAAGAAGGTCCAGGTACTGGCTATGTAAAGGAAGATCTGAGAGATATGCCGGGAGTAAAGATTGAGAACATGGATATTGCTCGTTTTATAATTAATCAAGTTAAGGATAAGAAATATGTTAGGAGTACACCTTTTATATCAAATTAACCTATAGTAAAACATATTTCTCACTAATTTAACTTGGACAAATTGGAGTGAAAATAAATAGAGATTATGAGATTTAAAGAATCGGATATCGAGCAGATTGTTACTTTGTTTTATGAAACGGTTCATTCTGTGAATGCTCAAGACTATACGAAAGAGCAGTTGGATGCATGGGCGCCTGAAAATGAAAGAAATGCTAAGTTGTATGATTGGATGAAATCCTTGCAACAGAATATAACGTGTGTTGCTAAAATAGGTGGAAAAGTTGTAGGATTCAGTGACCTAACTTATAGCGGACATCTTGATAGATTGTATGTTCACAAAGATTATCAAGGGGTAGGTATAGCATCATCACTTCTCAACGTGCTTGAGTTTGAAGCTGTGAAATTAAACATTCCTATAATTGATACGGATGCAAGCATTACAGCTAGACCATTTTTTGAGCATAGAGATTACAAACTAATTTGTTCACAAAAAGTGCGTCGTAAGGGAGTTTGTTTACTTAATTATAAAATGACTAAAAAGATGAAGTGACTGGGCGAATTCTTCTTTATTCAAGATGCATGGAGGAAGGTATAAAATGACGATATACATCGCGCTTTTACGTGGGATTAACGTAGGAGGACATCGTAAAATCAAGATGGAGGACTTGCGCAATACGTTTGAAAGGCTAGACTTTGATAGCGTACAAACATATATCCAAAGCGGTAATGTGTTGTTTAAATCAGATGATGAAGAGGGTGTATTACAAGAAAGAATTGAACATGCAATTGAAGTCGATTTCGGATTCACCGTGAGTGTTGTCTTAAGAACAGCTCAAGAGTTGAGAGCCATCCACCATAACTGTCCATTTTCTGAAGAATTGCTAGCAAAAGCTAAAGCATCATCTGTAGGGCAATGTCTTTATGTATCTATGTTCATAGATGCCCCTTCACAGGGAAACTTGGACAAGCTGTCCGAGTATAAAAGCGATCAGGAGCTGTTTCATGTCGAAGGTCGTGATATGTATCTGTTGTTTTATCAAAGTATTCGCAACTCCAAGCTTACCAATCAGCTACCGAAATTCGACATAACAGGGACCATTCGTAATTGGAAAACATTAAGCAAGCTTGTGGCAATAGCAGATGAAATAGAAAGTACCTATTAAGAAACTTAACTTTCAGGGGATTGAAATAAACCCGTTGTATTGTGAGAGATTCATATGTATCAATGTTGTTAAATATTCCATGCTATTTATAAGAACCAATTAAAATCGGAGGACTTAAAATGAATCCAGGACAAGAGAAATTCCATGCATTTATTATAAAAAGAGTGAAAGAAGATCAGGTTGAGGAGGCAAAAATATTGCTTTCGGATAGTTTTCGAAAACAGGATGAGCGTAGCTTTGACAGTGAATACTTGCGAGATCAATTCATGCCGAAAATGGAATCAATGTTAAGGCCAGAAGCAGTTGAAGAAGTGGTGCAAATTATGAAGGACTTTGGGGCAAGGTATCGGCGATGAGATGTGGGTATGCATACTTATTAAATAATAAGCGCTAGCAACCAGAGTCAGATGTCTCTGGATGCTAGTGCTATAATTATGCACCGGGCGTTTTATCTCGTTGTCTTATTGTAAAGTAAGCATTAATCCAAGAAGCAATTGGAATGATGAGTGCAATCCCAATTCCTGCACAAAGAATTGTCAGTACCTCGGCGCTGAATACTTTTGAATTGATGATCTCTCCAAATGAGTAGTGTAGATCTCTAAACCATAAAAGCAATCCTAGATAGCCGCCGATGAAGGCGAAGAACAATGTGTTGGCATTGGTCCCGAGAATATCTTTACCAATCGTTATGCCAGAACGGAAAAGCTCTTTTCTGCTAATGTTCGGATGATGAAGGTAGACTTCCTGCATAGGAGATGTAATGGAAATAGCTACATCTGTAATAGCGCCGATGGTACTGATAATAATCATAGAAGCACCAATCTTCACAAAGTCTGTGCCGATATACAGCGAAAATACACTAAGCTCTTCTATCTCTTCTTCACCAAAACCTTGTATAAAAGCTTTTTTCGTTACAACATATATAACAAATATTAATAACACAATTGTAATTATCGTAGAGAGAAATGCAGTTGCTGTCTTTCTGTTCACTTTATTAATATAGAACAGATTGATGCAGCTGATCCCTGTACATGCGATCAATGTAATAATAATTGGATTAATATTTGGATCCATCATGAAGAATAAGGAGAAAAGAACGACCCCGAAATTCAAGAACAATGCAATGAAAGAGCGTGCTCCCTTCTTTCCCCCAACCCATATCATTAATATGAATAGAATTGCTGCGAGCCATAACAATGTATTCATATTTTTGCCCTCTTTCGTTTAATGAAATAGATTGATGTATACAGGCCAATTGGGATAGTTAATACGATCCCAATCCCACCAGCCATGGCTCTTGCCAATTCCAGCGAGAGGTTCATGGATAGAGTGAAGCCTAAAGGAGAGGCATTACGCAAATACAGGATAAGGATTGGAATAGATCCGCTTATATAGGCGAAGAACAAGATGCTGGTCATCGTACCCATAATGTCTCTTCCAATGTCTAATCCAGATGTTTTGAGAGCTTTCAAAGAAATGCTGTTGTCCTTCTGGTATAACTCGAAAATAGATGAAGACATTGTGACAGCGACATCCATAACAGCCCCAAGAGATCCAATGATTAATCCTGCGATAAAGACTAATCGATAGGGCCGAGTCAAGAATTGCATTTCTTCATAATAAAGACCGTTCTCTGAAGTAAGCCGCATAACGAGATACGTAATGAGCAGAGAGGAAATTGTTCCGAGCAGGGTAGCGACAATCGCTGCATATGTTTTCTCGTTCATTCCATTTACAAGTAACAGGGAAACGACGGTAAATAGGACCGCAGTGATACCACAAATAAGTAGCAAATTGGTATTGGTCCTTACATTCAGGTCAATCGCATAAGTTAGTAGTAATGTGTTGACGCCAATGCTGACGGCAGAAAACAATCCTTGCTTCTTTCCAACGAGCAACAACACGAAGATAAAGATCCAGGCAACGAGAACAATATACTTATCACGTTTTACGTCTTTGATGCCTCCAGTAAGCATGTTGTTACTAGTTGTATGCATATCAATGGTAACAAATAGTTCATTACCCTCTAAATACTTCTGGTCATATGCGTGTGAGCTGGAATACGTATTTTTCAATTGAATTAATTTGTCTTTCTGAGGTCCGTTTTTGACTTTAGCTAAGATGTTTTGACTAAACAATTTGTCTTTATTCTGATAGCTGTCAGTATTCTCCTTTGGACTGCTGTTTTCTACTTTTATAACTTTGGCAATTGGGCGATCATAGAAGTATGCATTATTGTATACAAAAATAATAGACGTCAGTGATAAGACGGCCAGCAAGCTGAATACTATAAGTTGTTTTTTAGTGAGCTGTCTAAAAAAATTGCGAAGTGTGTTCATTCAATTTCCTCCAGAGGGCATCATAAAGTGCCCCAACCTGCTTTCTGTTAACGGTGGAAATAGCTTAACAATCTTAAATGTACAGGTCAAGTCAGGATGAATTTAATAAAGGAAATGTGATATTGTAAAACATTGGTGAATTAAAAATGTAATTGCCAGAATAAGTTACAAAGCTATGAAATTAAAAATGAGATTATAAAAGGTTAGCTTTTTTTGTGAACAAAACTTTTCTATGTCCTCACTAAACCTCTATATTTTAACGTGATTAATAGTAGAATGAATTTAAATTTTTGCTAATGACATGGAAGTGAAAATTAAATCTTCTCTCAAAAAGAGCGACTGATTTTATGCAATATTTAAAGGAAGGGCCTCAGTTATTCTAGACTGAGGCCCTTCCTTTGCTTTTAGAATTTAAATATTAATTTTTTCCCCATTCTGCCGGCGCTTTCTAAATTCAGCTGTAGCTGTAAACAGGGCGTCTGTTGAAGAATTAAGTGCTGTTTCAAAAGAATCTTGCAGTACGCCTACGATAAAGCCGACGCCAACGACTGTCATAGCAATATCATTCGAAATACCGAACAGGCTGCAAGCGAGTGGGATAAGCAGTAATGAACCGCCTGCAACGCCTGAGGCACCACAAGCACAGACAGCAGCGAGCACGCTCAAAATTACGGCTGTTGGAATATCCACAGGTATGCCCATGGTATGAACAGCAGCTAGTGTTAATACAGAGATTGTTACCGCAGCGCCACCCATATTAATTGTCGCACCGAGTGGAATTGAAACGGAATACGTATCCTTATTAAGACCAAGATTTTCACATAGTCTCATATTAACTGGAATATTCGCCGCCGAGCTACGTGTGAAGAACGCGGTGATGCCGCTTTCCTTAATACATTTGAAAACAAGTGGGTATGGGTTCTTACGAATTGCAACGAACACGATAATAGGATTGGCAATAAGTGCTACAAAGATCATGCAGCCAATGAGCACGCCAAGAAGCTTTCCATAACTGAGTAAAGTATCTATCCCGCTTGTTGTAATTGAGTTGAACACGAGACCAAGAATACCAATTGGTGCAAAGTTGATGATCCAGCGTACAACCGTTGTGACTGCATCTGATATATTGACAAGGGCTGTTTTCGTTGCTTCTGATGCGCCTTTCAATGCAACGCCTAGCAGGATGGCCCAAGTGAGTATGCCGATATAGTTTGCTTCAGTAATTGCATGCACGGGATTATCCACGACATTCAAGAGCAATGCCTTTAATACTTCTCCCACTCCGCCCGGTGCAGTCAGTTCTTCAGCATTTGTTGGCAATGTCAAATGCACTGGGAACAGGTAGCTTGCAATTACTGCAATCAGACTGGCCAAAAATGTTGCGAGCAAATAGAGTACGATGATCGTTTTCATATTTGTTTTCTGACCCGATCTATGCTGGGCTATGGCCGACATGACAAGGAATAATACCAGTAGCGGCGCAATAGCTTTGAGTGCACCTACGAATAAAGAACCAAACAAGGTAATGAAGGTCGCCTGTGGAACTGTTAAGGCAAGGATGACACCAAGAATAAGGCCGATAATAATTTGTTTGACTAGGCTCAATTGAGTCCATTTCCTAAATAGGCTTTTCATATAAATCTCCTCTATCTGCTGAGTGCAACTAGTTTTGTTACACTTCTGTATGCTTCTACAAATAAATGTATCACTATCAAAATTATAATGAATCTTTTAAGAGATAACAATGGGATTCTTTGCTTTAGCTGTTTGTTTTGACTATCATATGAATTGAACCAAAGATTATTTTTATACCAATAGGGAAAATCCTATATGTAATCACAATTAGGAGGTTTTATGATAATGGGACTTGTACCGAATGATCCGTTTAAACAACTGACTAATATGAGACATGATGTGGGGCGTGTATTTAATAGTTTCCCTAATCCATTCTACGGAAACCGAAATGTTGGAGAAATTCCGATGGATGTACAGGAGACTGATCAAGAAGTGATTGCTACTTGTGATATTCCAGGACTTGAACAAAGGGAAGACTTGAATATTCAAGTAGATAAGACAGTGTTGCAAGTAAGTGGAGTCATTAATAAAACAGCGGAGCAGCAGAACGAGCGAATGCACAGGCAAGAGCGTTACCGAGGGAGCTTTAACCGTTCTGTGTCATTGCCTGCACCTGTATCGGCAGAGAATGTAAGAGCTACTTATAAAAATGGCGTTCTTGAAGTAAAAATGCAGAAATTGCATAATGAAACGAGAAGAACCATTGATGTAGATTTTCTATAAAAGCACGAGTTTACACATATGAGGATTGGCATTTAAGCCAGTCCTTTTTGTTTTGGATTCACATGCGTTTCTCCAGAATGAAGCTGATTATCACTAGAACTCTTTGGTGTGAAGGCAGAGTCTTAGCAACCAACGTCAGATACGTTGTAAATTTCTTGGGAATTGTTGATCCGCTCGCTAGCATCAGAAGGGCCCTCGTGCTTTCTTTTTTGCTATACTGAAAAAAAGAACACGAGACGGGGCGAGGTTAATGCAGAAAACAATTGGCGTTCTGGCACATGTGGATGCTGGAAAGACGACTTTTTGTGAGCAAGTACTTTATCATACAAAGCAGATTCGGCAACTGGGACGTGTCGATCACAAAGATGCCTTCATGGATAATCATTCTATTGAAAAGCAGCGAGGTATTACGATTTTTGCCGACCAGGCGACGTTTTTATTTAACGATTCTACATATACAATCATGGATACGCCGGGACATGTTGATTTTTCTCCAGAAATGGAGAGGGCCATTCAGGTTATGGACTATGCGGTACTTATTATTAGTGCTGTTGACGGTGTGCAAGGACACACGGAGACAGTTTGGCGATTGCTTCGCAAACATCATGTGCCGACATTTTTCTTTTTAAACAAGACAGATCGAGAAGAAGCAAATGTAGAAAGTGTAATCAGTGAACTACGTGCACAACTGTCGAGTGATATTTGTGATATGAAGGACTTTTCTGCTGAACGTATGGATGATGTTTTAATTGAGTGGATTGCGGAACGTGATGAGATGCTTTTGGATACTTATATGGAAAGCGGCTATGAACCGGAGAAATGGCTTCGTACGATGAAGCGATTGATTGCGGAATGCGAGATTTTCCCGTGTGGATCAGGCTCGGCACTTAAAGATGCAAGGGTGCTTGAATTTCTAGAGAAGTTGGATCTATTAACAGAGACGAACTACGATGCTCATTCTGATTTTGCGGCTAGGGTTTATAAAATTCTCCATGATGAGCAAGGACGTAGGTTCACTTTTATGAAAGCACTCTCCGGAACGCTCGAAGTTCGCGATGAGGTGTGTGTGCACGGTGAGGTCGAGAAAGTTACACAGATTCAAGCGATCAATGGGAGTCAATTGAAAAATGTGAATGAAGTGCATGCCGGGGAGCTATTTGCTGTAGCCGGCCTTGCTGTTTGTGAAGCAGGGGACGGGGTTGGTGCGATTGAAGACAAGCGTAAATTCGAGCTCATTCCTACATTGAAAGCCAAGGTTATTCATGATGCAGCACTTCATGTAAAAGAGGTTCTGCGTTGCTTCCGATTGTTGGATGCTGAAGAGCCTTCTTTGCAAATTGAATGGGATGAACATTTTCAAGCTATCTATGTCCATGTTATGGGCGTCATTCAGCTAGAGGTACTGGAGGAAGTTGTTCAGGAACGTTTTGGATTTAAGGTCTCGTTTGGCAATCCGCAGATTCTTTATAAGGAAACAATTGCTGACAGTATTGTTGGATACGGTCATTTTGAACCACTCCGCCATTATGCAGAGGTACATCTGCAAATAGAACCAGCTGAACGAAATCAAGGTATCACTTTTGATAATGAATGTCATGCGAATGATCTGACCATTGGGTATCAAAACCTCGTACAGCAGCATGTATTAGAACAGGACCATCATGGAATTCTGACAGGTTCACCATTGACAGATGTCCATGTAACTTTGCTTACGGGCAGGGGACATCAGGAACATACTTCAGGTGGAGATTTCCGAGAAGCTACACATAGGGCTTTGCGGCAAGGGCTTGAGAAGGTCCAGAATATATTGCTGGAGCCTTATTATGATTTCAAAATTAAGGTGAACCAAGATCAGATTGGCCGAGTGCTTTCGGATATTCAGCATGCGAGCGGTTCTCTTGATTCACCAGAAACACTTGGGGGACAAGTGTTTGTAACGGGGCGTGTACCTGTAGCAACTTTCATGGACTATCAAACGACCTTCGCATCATTTACCCATGGAAAAGGCATGTTGTCACTCAATTTCAGCGGATATGACCGCTGTCATAATGAAGAGGAAGTCGTTGAGCTAATTGGATATAACAAGGACGCTGATCCTGAATATTCATCATCCTCTATTTTCTGCGCAAAAGGAAAAGGATACACGGTGTCTTGGAAAGAAGCAGAAAAGATGATGCATTGTTTGTAATGGAATTTTCTAACATGATTTTAATTGTTATTTAAATAAGTAGTATTAAAATAACCTAATCTTCCACATAGTGAAAGATTAGGTTATTTATTATAATTTAATAAATATTTATTGTTTTTCAATAAATTAAGGTGTATGGTTGATTGAAATATATTTGTAAGTGGTTTAGTGATCCTGTGGAATTGATCATTACCAAAATACAGGCGGTCAGATTTCCTATAGTAGAAATAATATGAAAGTATTTGTCCAACCAGGAAAAAGTGTGAAAAAAAGACGATCTAAGAAATTGAAACCATAAGGAGGAGAGATCATTTGGTATTCATGTTGTTAATAAACCTACTGACTGTCTTATTACTCATGTTCTTCAAAAGACGAGTCATTGATGGGATTGACGGCAATAATAAAATTGTTTGCAAATTAAAAAGTTTGAACTGGTTCCATAATCATTGGCTTGCAGGACTATTTCTGTTTGCTTTGAATGCCGGACTCTTTTTTACAGTGGTTCTAATCTTGTACGTATTAATGTTTGTAGACATCCCCTATGTTCATATACTGGTTATGCTTGCAGGGACGATTTTGAGTATTTACTTTTGGGCAGTTATTAATAAGACATGGCAAGGTTCCGCAATTAACTGCTTTAAAATGGCGCTTTTGGGTAGTAGTTTTTATGCGATTTTGGGCGGAATCTTTATCTATTTACTAGTGACGTTAGGGCCGGATAAGCCGGGAGAAGATCTGTTTATGAAAGCATTGGGACTTTTCATAGGCCTTTGTGTCACCGCAACTGCATTTCTAATATGTCTCTATATGATTGGGATTCCTAATGGGAGAAAGCAGTTGTATAAAGTTCCCTATTTTAAAATAAAAGGCTGGGATAAATAGTTCGAATAAGGTTAGGGAAGTGGCCTGATGAAGTTAAGATATATGATTTTAATGAGCTTGGTGATTCTTTTAATTTGTATATCTTGTGGTAAGGGAAATGGAGAAATAATGCTGGGTAGTTCGGATATAACGAAAGTAAAGGTGTCCAAATCAGAGGGGTTTGGAGGAATAAATGAGAATAGTTTTTATGTTTTTGATGATTTGAATTCATTGCGAATTTTCGGGGAGGAGATTGAAGCTGCTGAAAAGCAATCAGAGATAACAGACATGATTGAGCCTGAGTACGATCTGTTGGTGGAATATGGCGAAGGAGAGGATGCGCCGGCATACTTTTTACATTTGTGGTTGGGTGAAGAAAACAGCCAGAGCACAGTGATGTATGTTGGCCATGATACAACTTATCGGGTCCCTAAGGATTTGTCGCAAAAATTGAGGAGACTTTTTCTAAGAAATGTTGCGGAATAATGAATAAATTAATCTAATTACTGCCACATAAGAAAACATCCCCATGAATGGGGTGAATAGATTATTCGTAAATAAATAAGCAACCATGAGGGATAATAAGCCCGAGGAGGGGTTTATTTTGGCTGAAAAACAAAGCAGAAATACTGTTCCTAACGTTTCAGGTAGTTTTCAAGTTGTTAGCGAAGATCAGCAGAAGGCGTTGAAGCAGTTGGAAAAGAGCAACGAAATGGACGAGAAAAGCTTATATTACGCAAGGATCTTCATGGAGGATTAAGTTATATTGACGGGTGTAAGGGTATATATTTATACTCTTGCATCCGTTTTTTATTAAGGTAATTATTGATTGTATCCATTCCATATGCAAAAATAGATATATTTGGAATGTTTGGAGGGACAGTTGTTGCTGCAAAAAATAAAAAGGAAACTGAAGTACATAAAATCCTTAATCGTAAGGAAAGTTTTACTACAAGATAGTCATTGGGACGAAGAGAACCTTGTGTTCGAATTTGAACTGAGGAATTTCCGTAACATCAAGAAGGAAATTTCACCAATGCTAGAAATAGATAACGTTATGCATGCGCTCGATTTTGATTATCAAAACAGGAAACTTACAGTACGCGTACCCTCTTGTCTCATACAAGAGATTGAAACAAAAGCAAAAGTGAAGCTGCTGATTAATAATAAAAGTATGTGGATTAAAGAAGGAGAGCAATTCACTTTTGATAAAGCTTATTTCATACGGGATGGCCAATATTTGAGAACGAATATACCAAAGAAAAATATTAGATTAAGTTGGAAATATCAAGAGTACACATTTATGGACGAGCCAGTACAATTGACAAAAGTTCAAACGGATTACGGGTTGGTAAGCTGTAAATGTAATATCGAAGAACCTATAACAGAGTTCTTGTTGATAAATCATGAGCAGAACAAGCTGAGATCCCTGCTTGTAAATACAGAAGATGAGAAAATGCTTTTAACTGGATTTGAACTTGTATCACAGGGTGTTTGGCAACTGTATGTGAATATTAATCAGAAATTATATCCAATACAAATGCAGCAGGAAACATCTCCTTTTGTAACGTTTAATCACCAAGTTAGGTTGCAGGAGCGGAATGGGTTCAGTTACTTGGAGTTAGTGCCGCATCAGCTGGAACTTGGAGAGATTTCATTAGAGAAACTTGATGTATCTGTTAAAGTGAAGTTCGCGACTGTTCATAAACTTAGCACTGAAAGCAAATTGATTATAAATGACCTTAAGATCAATGAAGAAACTGAATTACAATTGCATTATTTAGGGGAAATGAACTATGAAATAGAGATACCGTTAGAGGTTCTTTATGAAGAATTCTCCAATAAACGATTCTTTATTGTAAATGGAGGAGATGAGCCAGTTAAATATCAGTTCAATGTTGATGGCACAATTTTGGCTGAAGAAAGCTGGTCTTATGCAGAAATAATTGAGAACCAGTCTGTAAATGTAACATTTTATCGCAGAAAAGATGCTTCACTTGGAGTCCGTATGCCCCGTCCCAAGCTTCGTAAACAAATCACATATATTAACGAAGATAGAATTCGTGGTCAAATTGGCTCTCTAGATAACTTTATCGACTGTGAACTTCTCTTATTTATTGAGGAACGTGAGTCGGGAGAGGCGATAGAGTTAGAAATTGAAAACAAATTTGAGGTCAAACTCCAAGATCTTCATTTAAGTGACTTGAAGTCCAAGGGTAAGACAGTCTTGGATCTATTCATTGTATTGAAGAATAATGATAGCCAAATTATTCGCAAAGAAAAAATTCAATATAGTGATGCAGATTATAAAAAGGACAGTTTCTATGGAGATTGGAAGGAAGCAGATGACTTTGGTATGCATTATTTCCTCCTTACTACAACGCCTTTCGATAATCTAAAGATAGAAACATTTTTAGTTAGCAATGATATTGCAATACCTGAAGATCCTTCTAAAAAAGATTCTAATGTTTGGCTCGTTGGCGAACGGTACGACACGGCTCAAGACAATGGGTTTACGTTATTTGAATGGCTCTCCGCAAATACATCAGTCGATGTTTATTATGTTATAGAAGAGGATTCACAGGACTATGAGAAAATTAAGGACAGGCCCAATATTTTGCGTTTTGGCACGCCGGAGCATTTCGACATTGCCTTTAAGGCAAAAGTGTTATTAGGGACACATGATTTAGAGAATCTACTTCCATATAAGCCTGCTAAAGGATTCTTTGGTTATGAAGAAACAATAAAAATATTCCTGCAACATGGGGTACTGGGCAGAAAGAATGTTGAGTATCACAAGGAGTATTATGAACAGCCGTTTGATTTGTTTGTTGTGAGCAGTGATTCGGAGAAATATGACGTAGTTGTTGATCAATTTGGTTACGCCGAGGAAGAGGTCGTTGTGACGGGACTTGCTAGGTTTGATAAGTTGCCTCACAATAATGAAACAAAGGACATTTTGTTAATGCCTACATGGCGAGATTGGATTAATACAGACGAACAATTCTTGAGTAGTGATTATTACCATTCATATGCGAGTTTAGTTAATAATCAGAAGTTACTTGAACTGCTAGAGAAATATAATGTACGACTAAATTTCTATCCACATTACCGCGCCCAAGCTTACTTTAATGAGGATATGCTATTAGATAGAGAACGTGTTCGTTTCATCCCGTTAGGCATTCGTAATGTACAAGAGTTATTGATTGAGCATGCATTGCTGATTACGGACTATAGCTCAGTCAGTTTTGATTTTACGATGATGAAAAAGCCAGTAATCTTCTATCATTTCGATGTGAAGCGATTTTTCAGAAAGGGCATTTTGCGCCCGATTGATGAGACCTTCCTTGGCGGCATTGCCAATACGGAGGAAGAAGTCATTGGATTAATTGAAGAGCATTTAGTGACAGGCATGGAAGATTATCAGATGGATATTAGCGGTATTATCAAATATCAGGATCATGATAACTGTGAGCGAATTTATCGTGAGGTTATCAGGCTATTGGAAGATCGTAGCTGATTTGTAGTCAAAGGCATATGCAATCTGTTTGCATATGCCTTAATTTATTGTACTAGTTTAGTTCTGGTTTTTGGTTTTTTCGGCTTCTTTCTCAGCCTTTTCCGCAGCTTTTCGCTCTTCTTTAGCCTTTTCCTTTGCTAGTTTATCTTCTTTCTTTTTAGCTTCCTTTTCGGCCTTAGCTTGGTCTTCAGCCTTTTTAGCAGCTTCTTTCTCAGCTTTCTCAGTAGCTTTTCGCTCTTCTTTAGCCTTTTCCTTTGCTAGTTTATCTTCTTTCTTTTTAGCTTCCTTTTCGGCCTTAGCTTGGTCTTCAGCCTTTTCCGCAGCTTCTTTCTCAGCTTTCTCAGTAGCTTTTCGCTCTTCTTTAGCTTTCTTCTTTGTTAGTTTATCTTCTTTCTTTTTAGCCTCTTTTTCAGCTTTAGCTTGGTCTTCAGCCTTTTTAGCAGCTTCTTTCTCAGCTTTTTCAGCGGCTTTACGCTCTTCTTTAGCCTTTTTCTTCGTTAGTTTATCTTCTTTCTTTTTAGTGCTATTTTCCTTTTTAGTAGTTTTCTTTTCTTTAACTTTTTCTTTTTTCTTTTCAATTAATGCACGTTTAACTTTCTTCTTCTCATCAATTTTATCTTTCTTTGTTTTGACAATAGAATTGGATTCTTTTGAAATGTGCTTACTTGAATTCGCAGATACTGACTCAGCAGCCATAACAGTTGTTACAGGAAAGGCAATGACAGCTGCTAGTAATGCAGCAATAATAGACTTTTTCAAAATGTTTCTCTCCCTTGTACTATAAATGTATAATAAATTAGTTCTATTATAACTCTTTAGCTTCTTCTATGCATAGTTCTTTTGACATGTTAACTGTGGGTTATCTAAATTGAAGCTAAAATCAGACAGTTGTAACTATGAAATTAGGCTTACTCTTTTATGTTATGATGAAGAAACGTTCTTTTAGAAAGGATTCTTCTTATGCAAACAAGTATACAAAAAAAACGATTGCTTATAGAGTATATTTCAATCATTTTCGGCTCGATTTTGGTTGGGCTAGCTTTTAATATTTTTTTCCTTCCAGCGAGACTAGCAGCTGGTGGGGTATCTGGAATTAGTACAATTCTTTATGAACTGTATCAATTCACTCCGGCCTATGTACAGTGGCTATTCAATATACCGATTTTCGTTGCTGGTCTATTGTTGCTCGGGAAGGATTTTAGTTACAAAACGCTCGTTGGAACCTTCTTTGTCCCATTTACAATCTGGATTAGCACAGATATTCCATTCAAAATCGATAATCCACTGCTTGCAGCGATTTACGGAGGGATTCTGTTAGGAGTTGGGCTTGGAATTGTCTACCGTGGCAATGGATCAACAGGTGGATTAGCAACTGTAGCGCAGATTCTTAAGAAATATACTGGGATGTCTAGTGGTTATTGCCAGATGATTATCGATGGACTTGTTGTTATCGCTTCAGCTGTAGTCTTTAATCTTGAATTGGCCCTATATGCAATGATGGCGATCTATGTAACGAGCAAAGTAATCGACTTCGTTCAGCTGCAAACTTCGCAGTCGAAGCTGGTGCTTATCATTACTGACAAGGAACAGGAAATCCAAGCTATTATACGAGATGAAATTGACCGCGGTTTAACAAAAATCAGATCTGTTGGTGGATTTTCAAATATGGAAAAAACGATGGTGCTCTGTGTTGTTGAACAACAAGAGGCAATCTATTTGAAAAAAATACTGCAAGAAAAAGAGCCTTCTTCCTTCGTTGTTTTCTTGAATGCTTCAGAAATTCTTGGGCGCGGCTTTTCCTTATCCAAAACACATAATATTGAAGAAAACCGTTGAACAACACCAGATGTCGGCCTTATTGTGCTGAGACATCTGGTTTTTTTATGATAAAATAGACTAAATATTTAGATGTTTAGGGGGATTTTGATGGGTAGCGAACATAATACATTAGAAAAAGGTTTTTACGGGGAGTTTGGCGGAAGCTTTGTACCACCAGAATTACAAAAAGTGATGGATGTCTTAGCAGAGGAGTTCAATAAATATAAGGACGATGCAGAATTTAATGAGGAATTTAAATATTATTTAGAGCACTTCGTTGGACGTGAGAATCCGCTGACATTTGCTGAGAATCTCACTAAGAAAATTGGGGGCGCGAAGATTTATTTGAAGCGTGAGGATCTGAATCATACAGGAGCTCATAAGATAAACAATGCGATTGGACAGATTTTGCTTGCAAAACGTATGGGTGCAACGCGTATTATTGCAGAAACAGGTGCTGGTCAGCATGGCGTCGCAACAGCTACAGCTTGTGCAATGTTTGATATTCCGTGCACTGTTTACATGGGAAAAGTTGATATAGCTCGTCAGGCATTGAACGTATTCCGAATGGAGCTGCTTGGGGCAAAAGTTGTCTCTGTTGATAAAGGACAAGGACGTTTGAAGGATGCAGTTGATGCAGCATTAGGAGATCTTGTGGAAAACTATGATAATACGTTTTATCTATTAGGCTCAGCGGTAGGTCCCCATCCATTCCCGACGATGGTGAAGCATTTCCAATCTGTCATCAGCGAGGAATCAAGAAGGCAAATTATTCAGGCTGAGGGCAAGCTGCCGACAGCTGTCATAGCTTGTGTTGGAGGAGGCAGTAATGCAATTGGTTCATTTGCTCATTATCTTGAAGATGAAGAAGTTCGCCTTATTGGTGTTGAGCCTGCTGAAGCGGCAACGATTACGAAAGGTGTGCCTGCAGTTATCCATGGCTTCAAATGTTTGACTTTGCTTGATGAAAACGGAGAGCCACAGCCAACATTTTCGATTGCAGCTGGATTGGATTACCCGGGTGTTGGTCCGGAACATAGTCACTTGAAAACAACAAATCGTGCTGAATATGCAACTGTTTCTGGTGAAGAAGCATTAGATGCGTTCCAAGAACTCTCCAAGGTAGAGGGTATTATCCCAGCGCTTGAAAGTTCTCACGCAGTCTCATATGCGATGAAGTTGGCAGCAGAGCTTTCAACTGAAGATATTATTGTTGTGAGCCTTTCGGGACGCGGGGATAAAGATGTGAATCAAGTGTTTGAGATGTTGAATAAGAATAAGTAAAGGCGACGTCAGATTCTTTTCGAGGAATCTGGCGTTTTTAAAAAGGGGATGGAAAGTATGAGTGTCCAGGATTATTTAGAAATTATAGCTTTGGCACTTGGCGGCGTGGCAACAGGTTTGGTTGTGTTTTTTGTTTCCATTAAATTGAATAAAACCCGCAGAAAGGCTGCAGCTTATGTGCTTTATGCATCTGTAATTGTATTGTTAATTAGCTTATTTGTTATCGGTGGCTTTGAAGGAATGCCTCTTGGGGTTGTCAGTCTCGGGATGTTTTTGGCAACCATAATACTTTATTTTTATGCTGGTCGAAAGCCCTGGAAGTAATCACGATCAGTCATGGAATAGAGATAAAGCAGGAGCGATATTCTTATTCAGATATAAATTAGATGTATGATCTGAATAAGAAGTGTGTGTAAATTGTAGTACTGAAAGGACCCTTTCGTGAAAAATACCAAACACCCGTGCTTGTGCAATTTTCAGTAAATGTTTCAATTTCTGTTATGTATAGCTGTTACATTCTAAGCCTTTTTTGGACAGTATAAGTCTTATTGAGAATGGGGAGGCTGAGGCTGGTTATGGCAAGTGGCAAACTTGCCTCTTCGGTGTGACGTTAGAATGAAAGGGTTGAGCATAAATGAAGGTCAAGCGGCCAATTATCGGGATCTCTGGAAACATATTTATTGAAAAAGATGGTAGATTCCCCGGATACAGAAGTGCCTTTGCATATGAGGATTATATAAAAGCTGTTGAGATAGCTGGTGGCACAGCATGTATTTTACCTGTGACCACGAATGCAGATGTAATTAAGTCACATGCGGAATATATTGAGGGCCTAATTCTAACAGGCGGAATTGATATCAATCCATTATTATACGGAGAAGAGCCCGCCAAAAATCTAGGTAGAATTTCATCAGAAAGAGATGAATTTGATCTGGATTTGCTCAAGTGTGTAAGTAAAATGGGTAAGCCAGTGTTAGCAATTTGTAGAGGAATTCAAGTTGTAAACATCGCTTTTGGTGGGTCGTTGCATCAAGATTTAGCTGGGATGCCTGAGTTTTTTGTGAGGCATGAGCAATTATCCGGTCCTTCAGTAGCAAGCCACACTGTCCTTATTGAAAAGGGTTCTTATTTACACAAGATTTTTGGAGAGGAAATAGTGACCAACTCCTTTCATCATCAGGCGATTAAGAGATTGGCAAATGGTTTTAAAGCAGTGGGCCGTTCAACAGATGGTGTAATTGAAGCAATTGAGAAAGAAGATCTCTCAGTTGTCGGAGTACAGTGGCATCCAGAGCGAATGGTGAAAGGCGATGAAAAGATGCTGCAACTTTTTGAGGAATTTATACAACGCGTTAAGTGAAAATAAAAGCAGTTGAAATGCGGGTGGACAATTCATAAACGGAATGTCCGGCCGGCTTTTTTATATTTTTTGATATAAATAGTTCGCACATACATAAAAATGGTAAAATATCCTTATATAAACTTAATAAAGGATGATTGTAAAATGCTTCGTTTTGGCATTCAATTTAGTATGGCATTGATTCTTTTCCTGGTTTCTTCACTTTTTACATGGTATGAAGGTAGTGCGATTATAGAGGATCCTTGGGAATGGAAGTATTCGACCCCATTTTCTCATTTTTTTAATGGCGAAGTGATTAAACCAAGTGACATATCATCTTTAGATCATTTTGTATACGCAGCTAAGTTCCATCCTTTGTTCCCTGCAGTCATGATTCTGAGTCTGATCTATATGCTTACGTTGCTCATTTACTATTTCCTTAATAAAAATCGTAAGCAGTTCATTGCTTGTATGTCTACATTGGGTATTGGTTTAATTCTCATGAGTTTGATGATATTTAATTCTTCTACCATTGGGGGCCAAATATATTTCTATATGCTTCTGGGAGCTGGTCTCGTCTATTTGAGTATTTCGATAGTGAATTACTATAAGAATTTAAAATTAATATAGAAATTTTAAATTTTCCTTCTCATTATCTGATGCATATTACAAACTTGAGCTATTGTTGAAAAAATTTCCCCAAAGTTATTCTCAATTCGTTCTCATTATGTTAACCTATTTATTATAAAGTTAACGAATGGGAGATAGAGCAATCATGATAGAACAGCAAATTAAGCTTAGAGAACTTATTATTTGTGCATTATTCGTAGCAATCACTGGTATTCTTGCTCAGGTATCGATCCCTGTGCCACCAGTTCCATTTACTGGACAAACACTGGCAGTCGGCTTGACAGCAACGATTATCGGCAGCCGACTAGGGACATTTTCTATGGTGGGCTATCTAGCGCTTGGTGCAGTTGGTGTGCCGATATTCTCCAGTTTCTCCGCTGGGTTACAAACGATTGTGGGCCCTACAGGTGGGTTCATTATCGGTTTTATTGCTACTGCCTTCATTACAGGCTTAATTTTGGAGAAAACGAAATTCTCCATTCCTATGGCCATCTTCGCAAACGTTATAGGTATGATTGTGACACTTGGATTCGGTGTCGTGCAGCTTAAATATGTTGCGAGTTTAAGCTGGACTGCAGCATTTACCGGAGGAGTTATTCCTTTTATTCCTTTGGGTCTTGTGAAGGCAGTGCTTGCGGCATGGATTGGTATCATTATACGCCAGCGCCTCATTAGAGCGGGTGTGCTGCCAGTTAAGACGACAAAAAATGTAGAAGCACGGGAAGCAGGAGCCATCTAATTATAGGAAATCCAGATCTGGAAATATGCCGGATCTGGATTTTTTTGCGAACTAATATGCAATAGTCTGTTGCTAACGAATTATTAACAATGCTGGATGGACTAGTGTTAAGGTCCGCATGGTAAGTGCAGAATTTGATAATTATAAGAGCACTATTATGAATTTCTTATGTTTATGCCACGAAACTTTTGTATATTAAGACATAAAGGTGGGTGCTCATCTAATGAAAAAGAGAATATTAATCGTAGAAGATGAAAAAAGAATCGCACGTGTGGTGGCCTTAGAATTAGAACATGAAGGATATGAAACAGCTTTTGCGGAGACTGGAAAAGACGCGTTGGATCGTATCAAAGGAGAGCGGTGGGATCTAGTTCTGCTGGACGTGATGCTACCAGAGTTGAGTGGTTTTGAAGTGTTGCGCCGAGTACGTCTGGAAGATGAACAGACGCCGATTATTTTGGTTACAGCGCGAGATTCTGTATATGACAAGGTAAACGGTCTCGATCATGGAGCAAATGATTATATTGCCAAGCCTTTTGATATGGAAGAGTTGCTGGCACGAGTTAGATCTGCGATTCGTGCAGCTGAAGCGCGGGTGATAAGGCCTGTTACGGATTCTTTGAAAAAAATTGGCGACATACAGGTGAGCCCTATGGCACGGACTGTAATGAAAAACGGGGAAACAATTGAACTGACAAAAAGAGAATTCGATCTCCTAGTCTTTCTAATGGATCATGAGAATCAGGTACTAACGAGAGAACAGCTTTTAGAAGCGGTATGGGGATTTGAATATGCGGGTGAAACGAATGTAGTGGATGTTTATATCGGCTATTTGCGAAAAAAGATTGACCAGGGTGGTGAGCTACAGTTGATCCATACAGTGCGCGGTGTTGGGTTCACAATCAGGAGACCTAAGAATGAGTATTAAATCAAGGCTTGGCTGGTTGCTAGTCGGCTGGTCTTTGCTTATTCTGCTTACGGCAAATGCGATTATCTACGTGTCCTATGCAAAACTGACTGAGGACCGTGAACTAGATGTATTAGAAGATGCCGGAAAAGCTTTACTTAAAATGAGACAAGATCTATCTGACCCTGAAATAAAACCTTTTCTGAAATCTGTTCTGCCTGATGATGGCATGATTCGGATCTTGAATGATAAGGGTGAAACTGTGATACGTGTTGCAGATGAAGATGATGCTGTTGATTTTCTCCCTTTATTAAATATAGAAGATAAAGACTCAGAAATTATAAAGATAAACGGAGAGCGTGTTGCAGTTTTCTCGGCCCCGATTACAACGGGCATGCCAACAAAGGGAACTTTGGAGATTTCTAAGAATTTAAGTGATCTTGATGAGGAGATACAGACTCTTCTAGTGACTATGCTTGGTGTTTCTGGAGTGCTCGTTGTCGCAGCAATTATCTTCGGGCAGTTGATTGCTCGCCGTTTTCTTAAGCCTGTTTCTATGATTGGGGATACAATGGAAAAGATTCAAAAAAGAGGAAACTTCGAGCGGATCACCTTGCCAGCAAAGAATCATGATGAATTGTATCAGCTGGCGGCTAATTTTAACCTAATGATTGATTCCCTTGAAGAGGCTTTTGCTAAGCAGGAGCAATTTATTGGTGATGCATCGCATGAATTGAAGACACCACTGACGATTATAGAAAATTATGCTTCTATGCTCGGTCGTTGGGGCAAGAATGACCCAGAGCTTCTTAATGAAGGAATCCATGCCATACAGGATGAGTCAAAGCGGATGAAGCAACTTGTTGAGCAATTGCTTGATATGGCATCCATTCAGAAGCAAACCTTTGAACTTGCGCCTATTAATATTACAGACCTTTGTGAACAGACGGCAAAACGACTTGAAACGGCAACGAATCGTACAGTTAACATCCAGAGCGGACGGGAGTGTGTTTGGGCACAAACAAATGAGAATAAGTTCGTTCAGATTCTCTTTATTCTGCTTGATAATGCTCTAAAATATAGTGAAGCTCCTGTGGAAATAAATATTTTTATGCGCGGCAGTAAGGCGGTTGTAGAGGTAAAGGACCAAGGCATTGGCATTCCACATGATGAATTGCCAAAATTATTTGAGCGATTCTACCGAGTAGATGAATCGAGAACACGGACAACAGGCGGTAGTGGGCTTGGTCTTGCTATTGCACGAGAATTAGCTGAAAAGAGCGGCGGGAAAATTTTAATTGAAAGTAAGCTGGATATAGGCACAACTGTTACTCTAGAGCTGAATATAGAACCCGAACGCCAATTATAAGGAAATTCTTAATTTCTTCAAAATGGGAACTTATATTGTCTTGTTACACTATGGATATAACATTTGGGAGGGATTCATATGAAGAAACGTACAAAGATCCTTTTACCTGCAAGTGCTGCTTTGGCGGTCGGCATTGGAGCGTTCGCCATATTTGGGGAATTGAATGAAGGAACGAAAGCATATGGCAACTACACGACACAAAACGAGTACAAAACAGGTGATATTTATAGTGGACAGAAGTCAGGTAATAAAACTGATAAACAGAACAAAGGACAGGTCATTCACAATGAAGCAGAAGGAAAAGTTGTTAATCTGACAAAGAACCAAATTGTCATTGAAACACCATTCCAAGGTGAGAAGACTTTTACAATAGATAAGAATACAAAAATCAAAAAAGATGGCTTGGCCAAACTTAAAAAAGGATCGCTGGTAGAGATTGATGCCAATAAAGAACTAGCTTATAAAATTGAAATCGAGAAATCCATTGAAGCAGATGGAACAATTATTAAAATTACAGATAAAGAAGTTACAGCAGAACAAGATGGTAAGCAGAAGACGTTCACAAAAGCCGCTAACTTCCATATCGATGCAGAGGACTACCAAGGTGCATTGGAAGGTATTCCAGCTGAGCTTAGTTTGAATGATAAGTCGGAAATAGAAGAGTTGGAAGTTGATTTAGAAGAAGATGACGACTGATAAAAGTACAGGCTGATCCTTAATGGGATCGCCTGTTTTTTCTTTATATAACGCAATTCGCAGATAAGAGAAATAAAGTATACTTATTTTAAGGTTGAGCTTGGGAGACCGGTTACATTTATAGAATTCTAAAGTGAAAAAATAGAAATTTCTAAATAAAAAATCAAAAAGAGGTTTTGCTTTGTCCGTAGAAGGGTAAGTGAATATAGACACAGTAGAGCCTTTTTTATTAATCTCTATTGTGAAGCGTTTCACAAAAATAGGAGGAGAACGTTTTATGAAGATTACAATTGTTGGTTCAGGGCACGGCGGATCTGCCGCGGCAGCCTGTATGTCAAAGGCTGGTCATGATGTCAGTATGCTCAAGTTAAGTGAGCAACCGAATCGACATTTCGATAAACTTCAAGATACATTGGAGATTCGATTACAAGGTATTGAAGGAAAAGGCACTTTCCCGTTAGAGCGTGTTACATGTGACCCAGCGAAGGTTATTCCAAGTGCAGATGTCATTCTAATCTATTATGTATCAAATTATCATGCTGACCTTGCCCGTGCAATTGCACCCTATCTGCAAAAAGGACAGACCGTGTATATTTGTCCAGGTTATCTCGGAAGTGTGTTGTTCCTGAATGAAATGAAGTATTTGGGAAGAGAACATGAAGCACCCTTATTCGTTGAAGGAGAAACATTACCATATAGCTGCCGTATCACAAGCCCCGGCTCCGTAAAGATTTACTCCAAAAATTACGGTCATCCCATTGCCACCTTGCCGGCTCATCGCGTAAATGAAGCGTGCAGGATTCTGGAACCAATTCTAGGCCAGCCTATCCCGCGTGATCATATCGCAGAAGTCGCCCTCCACAACCCCAATCTGATTATGCATACAGTCGGGATTGCGATGAACGCAGCTTATATTGAAAATTCTAATGGAAAATTTTCTATGTATACAGAAGGGTTTACAACATCGACATGGAAAGTTGCAAACGAACTGGATGCCGAGAAGAAAGCTGTACTGAAACGAATGCAGGCAAAGCCACGTTCATATATTGATGAATTTAAAGTGAGGACATTCACTTATCCGGATGCTTATTCTGAAAAGGCTGCATTCGAGATTTATGCTGATAGTGTACACGATTTGTACACGGACAAAGTAGAGAATCGTTACATCACTGAAGATGTGCCAATGGGCCTCGGATTATTGCATTCGCTGGGTAAGCATCTCGGTGTACCAACACCGATTGCCGATTCAATCATCACACTTTCTGGCACGATGGTTGAAGCTGATTATTTCAAACAGGCGCGTACTATTGAAAGTCTAGGGTATAAGAGCGCGGATGAATTGATGCATGCGATTGGCGCACGGAATAAAAAGATTACAATTAAAGTTGTACGATAGAGTGACCAAAAGTCGTCTTCTCCATTCTGGAGAGACGGCTTTTTTTGTGAGACAGGTGAGATATGTGCACACGTATATAATCACGAACTGGAATTCCCTGCTTTTTCTAAGCCCTTTTAGGGAAAGGTAAAGACAGGAGGCGAGAAATATGGAAATTTTCAAAGTGAATGGTAAAATGAACGGAAAAAGGCTAGCCCTAAACGTGTTAGCACCAGTAGCCGGTGGAGCGCTTGTCGGTTGGTTGGCTAATAAGAATTCACAGTCAGAATATACGAAACTAGAGAAACCAAAATTTTCTCCACCGCCGACTCTATTTCCAATCGTCTGGACGGGGTTGTATGCAGAGATGGGGCTCGCACGTTACCGAGTTGCTGAGAAAGTGGACCAGGCAGGGGCTGAATCCAGAGCGTTGCCAGCATATAATACACAACTTGGATTGAATCTGCTTTGGTCATTCCTATTTTTTAAATACAATTTACGTGGTACAGCATTGGTGGAAATCATGATTATGCTCGGAGCCATTCTAATGACAACGTATAAATTTTATGAAGAAGACAGGCTTGCAGGACTAATGATGACGCCGTATATTGGCTGGGTTAGCTTTGCTAGTGTGTTGAACTATTCAATTTGGTCACTTAATAAAGCCTAGCATGACAAATAGAACCGTTTCTACCTATGTTAGAGGTGGAAGGGTTCTATTTTTTAAAAAATAAATAAGGTAGGAAGGACAATCACGTCAAGATAGACCTGATTGTTAGTTTTACTTTATGTGCTTAAGGCAATGGGGGTTGCAGCTTTTACGTTAATAAACATGTTATAATTAAACATATAAGAAAACTGAGATATTAATTAAAGGAGGAAATCGAATGAAAAAGGTCGGCATTATTGGCGGAACTGGCCCGGAAGCTACAGTTGATTACTATCAATCACTTTTACGCGTATATCAAGAGCGGATTGGCAACAAGGAGGATTTACCAGAACTAATTATCAACAGCATCAATATGTACAAGATATTCAGACTCCTTGAATCGAATAAAGTAGATGAACTTATTGACTATCTAGTTGAAGCAATTCATGTGTTGGAAAAGGCAGGTGCTGATTTTGCAGTACTCTCTGCTAATACGACACATCTTGTTTTTAATGAAGTTCAGGAGCGGGTGAGCATACCACTAATCAGCATTGTAGAAGCAACTTGTGCTAAGGTTAATGAATTAAATATCAGCAAAGTTGGCTTGATTGGTACTGGATTTACGATGAAGCATGACTTCTACCAAAAGGTATTCTTCAAACATGATCTGGAGATTGTGGTACCGAATACAGATGACCAAGAATACATTCATCGCAAAATTGTTGAAGAATTAGAGCAGGGTATCGTGAAACAAGATACGAAAGCGCAATTCCTTCTAATTATTGAAAAAATGATTAAGGAACACGATATAAAAGGTTTAATCCTTGGTTGTACCGAGCTTCCGTTGATGATTAAAGCCGGGGAACTTGAGATTATTGAGCTGAACACGACGGAAATCCATGTCCATCAGATCATTAAAGAAATGTTTTCAGAAAGGAGAACCTAATGAATAATTGTACAGCACTCATACTTGTAGATATCCAACAAGGCTTCGACGATCCGAAATGGGGTGTTCGGAACAATCCGCAGGCAGAGGAGAATATTGCTAAGCTCTTGGAGCACGGAAGAAATAAAGATTGGCTCATTGTACATGCCCAGCATTTGTCCAAAGAGATAGATTCACCACTACATCCAGATAAACCAGGTGTTGCCTTCAAGCCTTTTGCTGAGCCCTTAAAGGGAGAAATGATTATTCAAAAGGATGTAAACAGTGCGTTTATCGGGACGAAACTGGAGGAACTTCTTCTAAAGCATTCTATCAAGACCAATATCATTATTGGATTAACGACACCTCATTGTGTTTCGACAACTGCTAGAATGAGCGGGAATCTAGGCTTTGAAACAATTGTTGTCGAAGATGCAACCGCTGCTTTCCCATTACAGGACCACCATAACAATCTCTTCTCAGCAGATCAGGTTCATGCACATGCATTAGCTAGTTTAAACAATGAATTTGCTAAAGTTACAAATACAGCCGCTATATTAAATTTCAAAAAGTAGAAAGCAGGCAAACAACATGGAAAATAAATCAGCCGAAGCATTGTGGGCCGCTTTCAAAAAAGAACATCCCAATAGTCCGGATACTTATGAAGCATGGGCGTTTGGTGATTCTACTGAAATGGCCGATGACCTGGCGCATCTAGTACAAGAAGGCATTAAAACAGCAACAGCTTCGAACTACGCACTTTATGAAATAGAACAAGAGCCTATTCCTGAGCCGGGTTTGCTGAATATAATTCTTGATGGCAGTGGAAGAGCAGTTACTATTGTTGAAACGAAAAAGGTCCAAGTGTTGCCATTCAATGAAGTAACGGAAGAACACGCCTATTTGGAAGGAGAGGGTGATCGAACGCTTGCCTACTGGAGTTCGGTGCACGAGACATTTTTCGCAAAGGAAATGAATACAGTCAACCGAGAATTCAAAGATGACATGCTAGTTGTTTGTGAGCAATTTCGCGTTGTTTATCAAGCATAATATAGATTGTTTCAATGAAAACAGCTACAAAACCAAACCTGGGTTTGTAGCTATTTCTCAACTAAATTATGTTTGAACGCATAGATTACGGCCTGTGTACGGTCTTGGACATCGAGCTTGCCAAGGATATTGCTGACATGAACTTTTGCTGTTTTAATAGCGATGAAAAGCGCATCAGCTATTTCTTGGTTGGTTTTGCCTTGGCTCATAAGCTGCAGTACTTCGTGTTCACGTTCTGTAAGTAAATCATGAGCTTGTTCTTGGGGAGCGCGCATGCGGTTCATCAGTTTACCGGCTACTTCTGGTTCTAGGATGGACTGACCTTCGAATGTTGAACGAACTGCATTAGCAATTTCCCCGGCTTTCGATGTCTTCAGCATATAACTTGTAGCACCGGCTTCAAGGGCAGGGTAAACCTTCTCGTCATCAAGAAAGCTGGTTACAATAATAATCTTTGCTTCTGCCCACTCACTGATGATTTGTTTAGTCGCTTCAATGCCATCCATTTCTGGCATGACGAGATCAAGTAAAATGATATCTGGCTTTAGTTCCAATGCGAGCTTCACCGCAGTCTGTCCGTCAGCAGCTTCGCCTATGACATGGATATCTTTCTGCGCGGACAGATAAGCTGATACGCCAATACGGACCATTTCATGATCATCTACAATTAATACATTAATCACTCATATCACCTGTATTTCCTGTTAGTGGGACTTTCACTTCTAAGCGTGTTCCTTCACTAGG
>Ga0153999_1000219_pt1 | contig 27923 bp, 24 predicted proteins | sample TSNC083MetaG_FD_104675 | JGI IMG/M metagenome (GOLD analysis project Ga0153999, IMG submission 104675) | Attine ant fungus gardens microbial communities from North Carolina, USA - TSNC083 MetaG | ecosystem: Host-associated > Fungi > Mycelium > Unclassified | place: USA: North Carolina, Lumber... | reverse complement strand
TCGGGTAGGTTCAGACGCTTTTCTACCGTAATCATGGCATTCCTCCTGGGTATATTGTGCTGACATCAGGTTCTTCTGGTATTATAGCCGGATGGGATGAACAAGTCAATCATGACCAGAGCTGCGGACTCCAGGTTACCATTCAACCAGAATATTTGTTCGATATTCGTCTTGCATTGGAATCCTGAATATGGTATGATTACCTAGAAATTGTAAACCGGGCAATAAGGAGATTGTAAGTTGATTTCATATATAAAAGGACCTTTAATTGCGGTTGAGGAAGATTTAATTATCATTGAGGCCGTATCCGTGGGCTATCACATTCATGTTCCGCTTTCGGCTCTTGAGGCGCTGCCGCGGATTGGCGATGAGGTGCTGATCCATACATACCTGCAGGTAAGGGAAGATGCTATGACCCTGTATGGTTTTCTCAGCCGCCAGGATTTAAAGATGTTTGGCCGTCTGCTGGGAGTGAACGGGGTTGGGCCGAAAGCGGCGCTGGGGATTTTATCCACGCTGCGTCCGGATGATCTGCGGCTGGCAATTGTTGCCGGAGATGCCAAAGCCATTGCCCGGGCGCCGGGGATTGGGACTAAGACAGCTCAGCGGATCATTCTGGATCTGAAGGACCGGATCAAGCCGGAGGATATTATGCCGGGTAAAGTCGTACTATCGGAGGCCGGGATGGAAGGCGGTGCGGCCGCCCGCACAGATAGCATAAGCAGTGATGCGGTCGAAGCACTGGTCGCCCTGGGGTATTCCATGTCTGAGGCAGTAAAAGCTGTCCGGCAGGTGGAAGTTACACCGGTGATGACGGCGGAAGAAGTGTTGAAGGCTTCTTTGAAGTATTTAGTGATATAAAACCGGATAGTGGAGTAAAATATGGAACGAAGGATCATAACAACAGAAATAACTGAAGAAGACAAAACGGTGGAACCGAACCTGCGCCCGCAGCGGCTGAAGGACTATGTGGGGCAGCAGAAGTTAAAGACCAATCTGCAGGTATATATAGACGCGGCAAAAGCCCGGGGAGAATCATTGGATCATGTCCTGTTTTATGGTCCGCCGGGGTTGGGAAAGACCACGCTTTCCGGTATTATTGCCAATGAGATGGGGGTCGGCATAAAAGTAACATCCGGTCCGGCCATTGAAAAACCGGGTGAAATGGCTGCCGTCCTCAATAACCTTAAAGAAGGTGATGTATTATTTGTGGATGAAATCCACCGTCTGAACCGCCAGGTGGAAGAAGTGCTGTATCCGGCAATGGAGGATTACGCCATTGATATTATGCTGGGCAAGGAATCTTCGGCAAGATCCATCCGGCTGGAGTTGCCTCGCTTTACCCTTGTGGGAGCAACGACCAGAGCAGGACTGCTAACGGCACCGCTGCGGGATCGGTTTGGTGTTGTCCAAAAATTAGAATTTTATACGCCGGAAGAACTAACTGTGATCGTGAAACGGTCTGCCAAAGTCCTGGGCGTTATAATTGAAGAGGAAGGCGCGGCGGAGATCGCCCGCCGTTCCCGGGGCACCCCCCGGCTCGCCAACCGGCTGCTTAAGCGGGTCAGAGATTTTGCCCAGGTAAAATATGATGGCGTGATTACCAGAAAGGTGGCGGACTTTTCCCTCGATATACTTGACGTGGACAAGACAGGACTTGATCACAATGACCGTCTGCTGCTGCTTACAATGATTGAAAAGTTTGGCGGCGGCCCGGTGGGTCTGGATACCCTGGCAGCGGCGCTGGGCGAGGATGCCGGGACGCTGGAGGACGTTTATGAACCATTTTTGCTGATGCAGGGCTTGTTAAACCGGACGCCGCGCGGCCGGATTGCCACGGAACACGCATACCGGCATTTGGATATCCCGTTTCCGGAAGGTTGAAATAATATTTGCCGAACAGAATCTTCTCTGCTATAATAGTTCTGTATGTATAGGGAAAGAAAAAGGTCAGGAGATGACAGGATGGACCAGAAACAATATGCGGAAGTTTTAATCGATGGTAAGATTTTTACCTTGGGCGGAACCGAATCGGAAGCCTATCTTCGCCGGGTAGCGGCTTATATTAATGAGAAGATAACCCTGATGAAGAAACAGGAGGGATTTACGAAACAGGGGACTGAATACCAGTCCATTATGATAGAATTGAATATTGCTGATGATTATTTTAAGGAACAGGAGCGGGCAGACCGGCTGGCCGAGCAGAAGGCTTCCCTGGAAAAAGAAACCTATAGCCTGAAGCATGAACTGATAACCACGCAGATGAAGCTGGATGAATTAAAAAAAGAGTTGGAAGTCTTAAAGAAAAAACAGGTAGCTACGTAAAGCGTTTCATAATTTCACTAGAGCATTTTTCAAACACGCTTTATAGAATAACAGAAAAAGGAATCAACAATACGGGGTGTCCAAGGTTGATGGGATACCCTTATTTCTTGACAATGACTAAAGGAGGCTTTTGTGGATCCAAAAGTTGAAATTCTGGCTCCGGCCGGATCTTATCAAAGCATGATTGCGGCTCTCAATGCAGGTGCCGATGCCATCTATATGGGGGGCGGCCGTTTTGGTGCCCGGGCATATGCGGATAATCCAGAGGAAGCACGTTACCTCGAAGCCATTGACGAAGTTCACCTGCGTGGCCGCCGGCTGTATATGACGGTCAATACGCTGCTGAAAGAAGCAGAACTGGAACAATTATATGAATATCTGTCCCCTTACTATGAACGTGGATTGGATGCGGTTATTGTTCAGGATCTGGGTGTTTTTTCCTATGTCCGGGAACATTTCCCCGATCTTTCGGTACATGCCAGTACCCAGATGACTATTACCGGCCGGCATGGTGCCAGAATACTTAAAGAGATGGGGGCAGCCCGAATTGTCACGGCCAGAGAACTGTCGCTGAAGGAAATTAAAGCCATCCGGGACGCTGTTGATATTGAAATTGAAAGCTTTGTACACGGTGCTCTTTGCTATAGTTATTCCGGGCAATGCCTGCTCAGCAGCCTGATCGGCGGACGGAGCGGCAACCGGGGACGCTGTGCCCAGCCGTGCCGGCTCCCGTATGAAGTCAGCCGCCATAAGCAGCGGCTGAATAAGCGGGATGAAGCCTATGTACTCAGCCCCCGGGATTTGTGCAGCCTGGATATTTTACCGGATATCATTGAGGCCGGCGTTTTTTCCTTAAAGATCGAAGGAAGGATGAAAAGCCCGCGCTATACTGCCGGAGTGGTCAGCGTTTACCGAAAATATGTGGACCGCTATCTGGCTCATGGCCGGGAAGGCTACCGGGTCGATCCGGCTGACCGGGCGCTTTTGCTGGATCTGTTTGACCGCGGTGGTTTTTGCGGCGGCTATTACCGGCAGCATAATGGCCGGGATATGATTGCATTAAAAGAAAAGCCGTCCTTTCGGGAAGGCAATCAAACCTTGTTTGATAAGCTTGACCGGGACTATGTAAATAAAAAGCATCAGGAGCCAATAAGCGGAACTGTTGCCATCGCGGCCGGTCAGGGCTCACGCCTTAATCTTAAATGGGGAGAGCTTCAGACAGAGGTCTGGGGGGCTCCGGCTGAGACAGCCAGGAACCGGGCGCTGACGGCCGAAGAATTGCAAAAGCAGATCAAAAAAACAGGTAATACCCCATTTTATTTTGAAAAGCTGGAGGTCGATATTACCGGTGCCTGTTTTATGCCGGTTCAGGAAATTAATGAACTGCGCAGAAATGGCCTGGCTGCGCTGGCTGATAAAAAACTGGTGCCATACCGGCGGAAACCGGGACAGAAAAGTCGGATCATTCCCGTCTCCAAACCACTTGTTAATCCGGCCTCAGTGATGAAACTGCATGTCTTGCTGGAAGAACCGCATGGACTGGATATCGTTTTAGCAAAAGAAGATGTTAATGCCGTCTATCTGGATGCCGTCGGTTTTGACGCAGCCATCTGGAAAACATGTGCAAGGCAATGCCGGCAGGCCGGAAAGCACTGTATTCTGGTTTTACCGCATATTTTTCGGGCGGATGTCGAACAATACTTCTGTAAGCATCGGACAATGCTGCTTGCGGCAGGATTTGACAGTCTGCTGGTACGCTCCCTTGAAGAGGTAGATTTTTTAAGAGAACAGAAAATTTTCCTGCCCCTGATTTTTGATTATAACCTATACTGCATGAACCGCCAGGCCATGCAGGAAATGAAGTCCCTGGGGGCGAAACGGGTGACGCTGCCGCTGGAATTAAACAGTCGTGAGCTGACACATCTGGGTTTTGGAGAATATGAATTGATTGGTTACGGCTATCTTCCGGCGATGATTTCAGCTCAGTGCATTACCAAAACGGCCGCAGGCTGCCGGCATATCCCGGAGCTTTTGTGGCTGAAAGACCGGGCTGGAAAAAAACTTCCGGTTAAGAATCACTGTCGGTTTTGCTATAATGTGATCTATAATACGGTACCGCTTTCCCTGTTGGGGCAGGCCGGGGCGGTGAAGAGGATGCATCCGTCTGTCCTGCGCCTGCAGTTTACAATCGAGACAGCAGAACAGATCGGTGCCGTCATTGACGCTTATGCAGCGGAGTTTCTGCATGACCGCCAAGATAACCCCCCGCTGGGCGATTTTACAAGAGGTCATTTTAAACGCGGGGTGGAATAGGTGCCAGAGGTATGCCGCAGCTGCGGCAGCGGGAGGAAATGATGATTAATGTCATGATCGAAGTATCAAAATACCTGATGATACTGCTCATAGCAGCTTACACATACTGGAATTTCAGTTATTTCCGTTTTCATGATGAGCTGCGGCAGAACCGTATCTGCCGCAGGCAGAATGCCGTTATGTATATTATCCAGGTACTTGCCTATGTGATTATGTATCTGAAAACCAACGATGAGCGGCTGGTGCTGTTTTATCTTGCCCAGGTTATTTTTTTGGCCGGTTACATCTGGCTTAACCGGTTATTTTACCGAAATGGTTCCCGGGTGCTGGTTAATAACGTATGTATGCTGCTGTGTATTGGTTTTATTATGCTGGCCAGGCTGAATATGGACCGGGCGCTGCGCCAGTTTATCATTGTGGTCGCCTCAGCCCTGCTTACCCTGATCATTCCGTTTATCATGGATCGGGTCTGGCAGCTTGGCAAGATTCCCTGGTTATATGGAAGTCTGGGTCTTCTTTTGCTGATCATTGTCTGGATTATCGGGAATAACAGCTTTGGGGCGCAGTTATCAATCAGCTTCAGCGGGTTAGCATTCCAGCCTTCGGAATTTGTTAAAATCAGTTTTGTCTTTTTTGCCGCCACGATGTTTTACCGTTCCACCAGCTTTCAGAATGTCTGTGTGACTACAGTGGTGGCGGCACTGCATGTGCTGGTACTGGTTCTTTCCAAGGATCTGGGAAGTGCGCTGATTTTTTTTATCACGTATATTACGATGCTTTTTGTTGCCACCACCAACTGGGTTTATCTGTTCGGCGGACTGGCCGGCGGGTGTGGGGCATCAGTTCTCGCATATTTGCTGTTTAGTCATGTGCAGACCCGTGTGGCTGCCTGGAGAAATCCCTGGGCGGATATTGACAACAAGGGATATCAGATAACCCAGTCGCTGTTTGCGATTGGAACCGGCGGCTGGTTCGGCATGGGACTTTATCAGGGCATGCCGTATAAGATTCCGGTGGTGGAGAAGGATTTTATTTTTTCTGCCATTTCTGAGGAAATGGGCGGTGTTTTTGCACTTTGTGTCCTGCTGATCTGCCTGGGGTGCTTTCTGCAGTTTATGATGATTGCCTCAAGTATGCAAGCCTTATTCTATAAGCTGATTGCCTTTGGGCTTGGCATGGTATATCTGGTACAGGTTTTTTTAACCGTTGGCGGAGCAATAAAATTCATCCCATCGACCGGCATTACCCTGCCGTTTGTCAGCTATGGAGGCAGTTCCGTATTCAGCACCTTTATCCTGTTTGGTGTAATTCAGGGACTTTATATTCTTAAGAAGAATGACGAGGAAGATTATGAAGAAGGGAATACCTAATCCAAAAGCGAATAAAAGTATTTTAATTACTACCTATGTGATGGTATTTTTGTTTGTGGGAATGATCGGCTATTTCGGCTGTTTTCTGCAGTTTAAAAGCGAAGACACCATCAATAATGCCTATAATGCCAGACTTGACCGTTTTGCCGAGCGGATTGTACGCGGCCAGATTAAAAGCTGTGACGGCAGGGTTCTGGCGCAGACCAAGGTTGCCGAGGACGGGACGGAAAAGCGGGATTATCCGTATGGTGCGCTGTTTGCCCATGTGGCCGGATATTCTGATTATGGAAAAACCGGGATTGAATCGCTGGCCAATTTTTACCTGCTCAGCTCTCATGTCAACGTGGTCGAGAAGACGATGAATGAACTGGCGGATGTGAAAAATATCGGCGATGATGTGGTGACTACCCTGGACGTGGATTTGCAGCAGACTGCATATGATGCACTCGGCGGAAGGCGGGGGGCGGTTATTGTTATGGAACCGGATACCGGAAAGATTCTGGCAATGGTATCGAGACCCGATTTTAACCCCAATACGCTGGCAGCGGAATGGGCGGCCATGATTGCAGAAGAAAATACCCAGGCTCAGCTGCTGAACCGGGCTACACAAGGGTTATATCCGCCGGGCTCCACCTTTAAAATCGTCACAGCACTGGAATATATCAGACAACACCCGAATGACTGGCAGAATTTTGAGTTTAATTGCAATGGGTCTTATACTTATGGCGACTACACTATTTCCTGTTATCATGGAAACGCTCATGGACAGCAGAATCTGGAACAGGCCTTTGCCAATTCCTGCAATGGAGCCTTCGCAAGTCTTGGGCTTTCATTGAATTTGGAGCAGCTGCGGAAGCTGACGGATCAGCTGCTGTTTAATACCGAACTGCCGCTTTCCCTTCCTTACAGTAAAAGCAGTTTTACGATGAATGGTAAAGCTGCCGACTGGGAGATTCTGCAGACCTCCATCGGGCAGGGCTCCACCCAGATGTCACCGATGCACAATACACTATTGACAGCGGCGATTGCCAATGGCGGAATGCTGATGACCCCCTATCTCATTGATCATGTCGAAAATGCGGCAGGAGAAGAGGTGCAAAAATTCCTGCCGGTATCCTATGGCACCCTGATGAGTGCCCAGGAAGCGGATACCATGGCAGCGCTGATGAAAAGTGTTGTTTCTGACGGGACAGGTTCGGCACTGCGTACCGATGCTTATACGGCTGCAGGAAAGACCGGCTCGGCGGAATTCGAGGCGGGACGGGAGACCCATGCGTGGTTTACCGGATATGCCCCTGCTGATCATCCGCAGATCGTGGTAACGGTGATCGTGGAAGAAAGCGGTTCCGGCGGCCAGATTGCGGCTCCGATTGCCCGGGCGGTTTTCGATAATTACTTTTCCAAATAAAGGAGGAAATGAGTTGTTTCGCGCAAAAGAGTATGTAAAAGCAGAATCACTGAAGGATGCACATGCATTGAACCAGAAAAAGAGCAGTCATTGTCGGCGGCATGATGTGGCTGAAAATGTCCTGCTTCTATAAGGTAACCGTGATTGATTTATCTAAGCTCGGGCTGGATGGTATTGAAGAGGATGACCGGGAGTTTCGGATCGGCTGCATGTGCAGTTTACGGCAGCTCGAATTACATGAAGGCCTGAACCACTATTTTAACGGGGTCTTTCGGGAATGTACCAGGCATATCGTGGGAACCCAGTTTCGGAATACGGCGACTGTTGGCGGCAGTGTGTTCGGACGGTATGGGTTTTCCGATATTCTCACCTGCTTGATGATGCTTGATACCTGGGTGGAATTATACCAGGGCGGAATGGTGCCTATTCAGCAATTTGCTGAAATGAAGCGCGACCGGGATATTCTGGTGCGGATCATCATAAAAAAAGACGGCCGCTTAAGCGCTTATGCATCCCAGCGGCAGAGCCGGACGGATTTTCCGGTAATTGCCTGCGGCGTGGCGTGGAAAGGTGATACCTGTTATGCTGCAGTCGGGGCACGGCCGCATAAGGCCAGGCTGGCCGTAATTCCTGCCGGGGATGGCCGGGATGCGGCTAAAGCGGCAAGGCTTGCTGCCGGTCAGATTTTCTGGCGAATGAGGGAGCTGAACAATGTGGTTTCTGCAATCCGGGACTGATTATGAATGTCATTGCCATGGAGCTGGAGCTTAACCATCCATCGGCGGCTGAAATCCGTGAATATCTGGCGGGAAATCTCTGCCGCTGCACGGGGTATATGGGTCAGCTGCGGGCGATTGAAAAGTATTTAAGCAGCAATGGGAGGTGTCAGGCATGAGGGAAAAAGCAAGACATTATGTAGGGGCACCGGTTCGGAAAAAAGACGCTCGGGCACTGGTTACCGGAAAACCGGTTTATACCGATGATATTGCGCCGCGTGATTGTCTGATTGTAAAAGTATTAAGGAGTCCTCATGCCCATGCACTTATAACGTCCATAGATATCAAAAAGGCGGCGGCGCTGGAGGGAATTGAAACGGTTCTGACCTGGCAAGATGTGCCGCAGAAACGTTTTACCATGGCCGGGCAGACGTATCCTGAGCCCAGCCCATATGACCGGCTGATTCTGGATCGGCGGCTGCGCTTTGTCGGTGATGCGGTGGCGATTCTGGATCCGGAAACCGGAGCCTATGAGCTGATTGATTATGTGGCGGTAGTGGACTGCGGAACAGCCATTAATCCCAATCTGGTCAGAGTCCAGACCGAGGGCGGTCTGGCTCAGGGAATCGGAATGGCGATGTATGAGGAAGTCAGCCGTTCAAATAAAGGACAGGTCTATGAAAATTCTTTTATGCAGTATAAGGTTCCGACCAGAATGGATATCGGTGATATCCGGGTGGAGATGGCAGGCAGTTATGAACCGACCGGTCCGTTCGGCGCCAAGTCGATTGGCGAGATCGTCATCAATACGCCCGCCCCGGCGATTGCCGGGGCAGTAGCAAATGCCGCCGGCGTTTATATCCGGGAACTGCCGGTTACCGCCGAGAAAATTTATTACGGAATGCAGTCGGCGGTCAGAGAGTGAAAAACTTCAACTTGCAACTTCTATAGAAACGAGGTATACTAAAACCAGTCTGAGATGGCACACCATAACGGGATTTTCGCGGACGGGGTTTCGCGCAGGCCTGTTCTATCAGGAGGGATTGCAATGATTGAAGCAACGAGCTGTGGAGGTGTGGTGATATTTCGGGGCAAGATTCTGGTCTTATATAAGAATTACAAGAATAAGTATGAGGGATGGGTTTTGCCAAAAGGAACTGTAGAAGCCGGCGAGGAATTTAAAGAGACGGCACTTCGGGAAGTGCGGGAAGAAACCGGAGCCAGTGCGTCGATCATTAAATATATTGGGAAAAGCACTTATTCTTTTAACACACCTCATGATATGGTTGAGAAAGATGTGCATTGGTATTTAATGATGGCTGACAGCTATTACAGCAAACCACAACGGGAGGAACACTTTGTTGATTCCGGATATTATAAATTTCATGAGGCCTACCATCTGCTGAAATTTTCCAATGAAAAGCAGATTCTGGAAAAGGCTTATAATGAATATCTGGATTTAAAAAAAGCAAACCTTTGGGGCAGCAAGAAATATTTTTAACAAAACGCTGATAATCAACCGGATTACCGGTTTTTATCAGCGTTTATGAAATGGTTGGTAAATCAGGAAAAGCAGTATAAATATTAAAGGAATGGTAACATTATACATAACATATCTGTTGTCGAAAATTTCAGAAAAGGAAGGAATTGTTGATGAATCAGGCATATAAAGAATTACAGCCATATCTGGAACGAGCAATGGCATTTCGAACCGCACTGATATTGATTGAATGGGATAATGAGACACTGGCACCAGTGCAGGCGGTTTCTTATACAGCAAAGATGGCGGGAGCAGTTTCGGCGGCATACCAGGAAATGATTACCGGCAGCGAGCTGACAACCCGGCTGGAAGCCTGTGAGCAGGAAGAGGGACTTTCGGAGATGGAAGCCGCCGTGATCCGGGAGGTCAGGGAAGAGGTTGATGATCTGTCCTGTATCCCGCCGGCGGAATACCGGGAGTATAAAGAACTGGTCTCCGAATCCGGTAGAATATGGGCCAAAGCAAAAGCCGACAGGGATTTTTTGGCATTTGCTCCGACCTTAAAAAAGATTATTGAATTTGAAAAAAAATTTGCGGCATATAGAGCCAAAGACGGTCAGAAGCTGTATGATGTAATGCTGGATCATTTTGAAAAGGGCTTCCATATCGAGCAGCTGGATCAATTTTTTAATCAGCTGAAAACAGAACTGGTACCTTTTCTTAAACAGATTTCAGAATGTGGTACCGTGATTGCAGATGAATTTTTATCCGGTGAATATCCGGAGGAAACGCAGAAAAAGCTGGCATCGCTAACCGCGAAATATCTGGGCTTTGACTTTTCCAAAGGTGTCATGGCAGAAAGTGCCCATCCGTTTACCACCGCCCTGCATAACCATGATGTCAGAATCACTACGCACTATACTGATAATATAAGCAGTGCCCTGTTTTCAGTGATTCATGAGGCCGGTCATGCAATTTATGAACTGGGGATTGCCGACAAGCTGACGCTTTCATTTGTCGGGCAGGGGGCATCGATGGGAATGCATGAATCCCAATCCCGCTTTTTTGAGAATATCGTCGGGCGGAACGATGCGTTCTGGGTTCCCTTATATGAACGGCTGCAGGAATTATTTCCTGAACAGCTGGGAAATATCAGCCGGGAAGAATTTGTCGCTGCTATTAATAAGGTACAGCCGGGCCGGATCCGGACGGAGGCCGATGAACTGACCTACAGCCTGCATGTACTGGTACGCTATGAGCTGGAAAAGATGTTAATTGAGGAAGACTTGGAAGTCGAAAAGCTGCCGGAAATATGGGCTGATAAATATGAAGAATACTTAGGTATCCGGCCGGAGCATGATGCGGAAGGTGTTCTGCAGGATATCCACTGGGCTCAGGGCGCCTTTGGCTATTTCCCGTCCTATGCGCTGGGCAGTGCTTTTGGAGCACAAATGTATGCCCATATGAAAAAAAATATGGACGTGGAGGAGCTGCTAAAGAAAGGCGAACTTATTAAGATCCGGGAATATCTGCGGGAGCATATCCATCAATACGGTAAGTTAAGAGACAGCAGACAGCTTATCAAAGATATGACGGGTGAAGAATTTAACCCGAATTACTATGTGCAGTATCTGAAAGATAAATTCAGAACACTGTATCAACTAAGCAATTAAGGGTGCTGGAAGCCTATGTCGGTGGTGGCATGGCTTCCAGCTAAATTTAGATACTGGTTTATTTAAGTCTTCATACACATTCTAAGTTTTCACCATTTGTTTCAATTACTTTTTTATACCAATAGAAAGAATCTTTTTTATAACGGTCAAAGGTTCCATTTCCATAATCATCAGCGTCTACATAAATATAACCATAACGCTTACTGCGTTCAGAGGTACCGGCACTTACGATATCAATTGGCCCCCATGAAGTATATCCCATCATTTCCACGCCCTCTTTCACACATTCTTTCATCTGTTCAATATGGGTTTTTAGATAGGCGATACGATAATTGTCATGAACGGTCTTATCCTCCTCAAGTATATCAACGGCACCCAAACCATTTTCAGAAATTATAATTGGTTTATGATAGCGATCCCACACCTCATTAATTGCAATACGAAGGCCAACTGGATCAATCTGAAACCCCCATTCGGTAGATTCAAGATAAGGATTCGCCACTTTCGGGTACAAAAGCGACAAGGCGTTTGTTTGTATCATTGGATTCACCAGCACATAATGAATAATAATAGCTAAATGATATATAATCTACAGTATTTTCTTTTAGTATATGGTAAATGATTAGCTTGAAGATAAGGAAGAAATTTGATGGAAGATATTGACACTGACATTATAAACAATTATACTTTAATTTAATACCAAGCTCTGTAAGAGGTAAATATTGCGGATATTGAATAAAGGAGTGGTTGATATGATGAAACGCATAAGCAAATTTGCTGCCGGAGCGGTGCTGGCGGTGATGCTGGCCGGGAGCTCCATGACAGCCTGGGCAGCCGAATGGCTCCAGTTGGATGACGGCAGCTGGATGTATGAGGTTGAAGGCGGATATGCCTATGGCTGGCAGCAGATTGACGGTTACTGGTACTATTTAGATACGGAAACCGGTGTCTGGAAGCCTTCACCGGCAATTACAGAAGAATCAGCCGTCCATTTACTTGCCAATGCCCTGAAAAAGGCTGGGTTGTATCAGAATGAAAGGGCAGATTTGATATGCCGGGTCGATAATTCGGATGAAAATTATGTCTATATTTCAGTCGGTACCCAGAAAACCCCGAATTACTTTTCAATCCTTAACACGTTTACCGTAAACCGCAGAACAGGCCGGGCCGAGTCAGGCTATTCCAAGGATAAATTTAACTTGTGGCAATAATGTAAGGGGAATCATAATCCATAAATAATAAGGTGTAAAGTCAGTTGAATTACAAGACTTTACACCTTTTTATCGGGCTTTTTCAAACACGTTCTAGCTGCCATCCGCCAGCAGATAGTTAATCTCGGCACCGATAAACAGGATACAGATACAGAAATAAAGCCATAGCATCAGCACGGCGACCGCCGTCAGGCTGCCGTACATATAAGAAAAGCTGCTGAAGGAAGTAAAATATATGGAAAAACCGTACGAAAAAAGCAGCCAGCAAACTGTTGAAAAGATCGCGCCATAAATCTGCTGCCAGGGGTTCTGCTTTTTTATAGGAATTATCGTGTAGAGCCCGGTAAAGCAGATCAGGCACAATAACATGGACAGCAGACTGCGGAAACTGATAACTTGGTGGATAATACTGCCAAGGAACGGGAGTGTCCGGACAATAAAGTTCTGAATTGTTGTTCCAAAAATCAGCAGCACCAGGGATACCACGCAGACGACCATAAATAATACTGTATATAACGTACAGATAAAACGCCGGACAAAATAATTCCGCTTTTCCTGACAGTTATAGATCCGGTTCAAACCCCGTTCAATGCCCATCATTCCCCGTCCGGCAGACCAGAGGGCCACGAACGCGGACAGTGACAGGATGGTTCCCGGCGATTTCACATAAAGGTCATCGACAATCCCCACCATCATGGAATCCAGCATATCGGGCATTATGGCTACCAGAAAGGACAGCAGGTCGGATTTCCCGATACTGGGGACAAACTGAACAAAAGTCAGCAGCACCATAATAAAAGGAAAGAAGGCAAGCACAATAAAGAAAGAAGCATGTGCTGCATAAACTGTAATTTCATCGGCATTGTATTTATCAAAAATTCGTTTGCATTGGCTGATAAAATAAATCATATGATGGTTCCCTCGTTCATTTTGTTATCGTATAAAATATAGTAGCATGGGGAAGGAAAAATAGCAAGGAGGGTTGTTATCAATACAACAAAATGCTATAATGCAATCCAGATACATCAGAATTATAGGGAGGAAGATATGAAAAGGTTTGCTGTTTATTTAAATAATTATAAAAAAGAAAGCGTTCTGGGGCCGCTGTTCAAAATGCTGGAAGCAAGCTTTGAACTGTTTGTCCCTTTAGTTATGGCACAAATTATTGACTTTGGGATTAAAAACAGAGATTTCATTTATATCCTGAAGCAGGGAGGAGTTCTTTTGCTGCTGGGGCTTATTGGCCTGGCCTGCTCGCTGACAGCCCAGTTTTATGCGGCGAAAGCGTCGGTAGGGTTCGGCACCGCCCTGCGCAATGACCTGTTTAAGCATATTAACAGTCTGTCATACAGCGAACTGGATTCGATTGGCAACGCCACATTAATCACCCGCATGACCAGCGATGTAAATCAGGTGCAGACCGGGCTTAACCTGGCTCTGCGCCTGCTGCTCCGTTCGCCGTTTATAGTCTTTGGCGCTATGCTGATGGCATTTACGGTCAATGTCAGAGCAGCACTGGTATTTGTCGTGGCAATCCCGCTGTTAAGTGTTGTGATATTTGGTATTATGGCAGTTAGTATGCCGATGTACAAAACCGTTCAAAGGCAGCTTGACCGGGTTACCCAGGCAACCAGGGAGAGCTTGTCCGGCATTCGGGTAATACGGGCTTTTAACCGTCAGGAGGATGAAATAAGTAATTTTGAAGCGGAGAATACACAACTGGTAAAGTTCCAGGTGTTTGTCGGGAAGATATCCGCGTTAATGAATCCAGTCACTTATGTTATTATTAATCTGGCAATTATTGCGGTGCTGTGGATTGGCGGCGGGCAGGTGGATGACGGAATCATCACCCAGGGGGAAACTGTGGCGCTGGTTAATTACATGTCCCAGATTCTGGTGGAATTGATTAAGATGGCCAACCTGATTGTGTCCATCTCCAAAGCTCTGGCCTGCGGCAACCGGATTACGGCTGTATTAACCATACAGAGCAGTATTAACGATGGCTGTGCCGGGGATGTTTCGACCGCCCATCTGGATATGGCATATGAAAATGCCGGAGTGGCTTTCCGTCATGTTTCATTCCGCTATGATAAAAATGCCAGTGAAGCTATTTTGTCCGATCTCAATTTTATTGTAAAAAAAGGGCAGACCATCGGTATTATCGGCGGAACCGGTTCTGGAAAATCCTCTCTGGTCAATCTGATCCCGCGGTTTTATGACGTGGAGCAGGGAACCGTGTTCGTGGACGGAAGAGATGTCCGATCTTATGCGCTTAATGACCTGCGCAGTAAAATTGGGATTGTACCGCAGAAAGCAGTCCTGTTTAAAGGAACTCTCCGGGAAAATATGAAGTGGGGCAAACAGGATGCTACCGATGAGGAAATCTATCAGGCACTGACTATTGCCCAGGCGCGGGAATTTGTCGATTCCAAGCAGCAAGGGCTGGAGCTGCCAATTGCCCAGAACGGTAAAAATTTATCCGGCGGGCAGCGCCAGCGGCTGACCATCGCCCGGGCGCTTGTCCGAAAGCCGGCAATCCTGATTATGGATGACAGTGCGTCTGCCCTTGATTTTGCAACCGACGCTGCTTTAAGAAAAGCGATCCGCGAGGGAACCGGGGAGATGACAGTATTTATCGTATCCCAGCGGGCGACCACGATCCGACAGGCGGATCAGATCATTGTGCTGGATGACGGAAAGGCGGTCGGCATAGGCAGACATCAGGAATTATTCGACACCTGTCAGGTATACCGGGAAATCTGCCTGTCCCAGTTATCCAGAGAGGAGGCGCAGGCATAATGGGAAAAACACTGAAACGTATTTTAAACTATATCGGTCATTATAGATGGTTTGTATTACTGTCATTATTTCTGGCACTGATTACGGTGGCCACAACCCTGTATGCTCCGATTTTGATCGGCCAGGGCGTGGATTTTATTGTCGGGCCGGGGCAGGTTGACTTTCCCGGGCTGCTGGGGGTTTTGAAAAAAATGGCGGCGGTCATTATAGTTACCGCTCTGGCGCAGTGGCTGATGAACCATATTAATAACCGGGTTACTTATCAGGTTGTTAAGGATATCCGAACCAGGGCATTTAACCACCTGGAATCACTGCCGCTTAAATATATCGATGCCCATCAGCACGGCGATATTATCAGCCGGATTATCAGCGACATTGACCAGTTTGCGGAGGGACTGCTGATGGGTTTTACCCAGTTGTTTACCGGCGTGCTGACAATTCTGGGAACCCTTGGCTTTATGCTGACGATCAACCGATGGATTACCCTGGTGGTGGTATTGGTGACACCGCTATCCCTGTTTGTGGCGAGTTTTATTGCCAAAAAAACCTATGTTATGTTCCGCCAGCAGTCTGAGACGAGAAGTGAGCTTACGTCCCTGATTGACGAAATGATCGGCAGCCAGAAAGTAGTTCAGGCATTTGGTTATGAACAGGAGGCTTTGCGTTCCTTTGAAGAAATTAACGAACGGCTGCGTAAATGCAGCCTGCGGGCGATTTTCTTTTCCTCCATCACCAATCCGGCGACCCGGTTTGTCAATAGTATGGTATATGCCAGTGTTGGCATTACTGGTGCCTATGCGGCGATACACGGTTTGCTTAGCATCGGGCAGCTGTCCAGCTTTTTAAGCTATGCCAATCAGTATACCAAGCCGTTTAATGAGATTTCCGGTGTCATTACCGAGATCCAGAATGCCATTGTCTGTGCGGGGCGGGTTTTTGATTTGATTGACGAGCCGCCGTTTCCGGCTGAGTCACCGGATGCGGTGGTACTGGATTTAGCTGACGGGCGAGTTGTTCTCGAACACGTAGCGTTTGCCTATGAGCCGGATGTGCCTTTCATCGAAGACCTTGACCTGGATGTAATGCCGGGACAGAGAATCGCAATAGTTGGTCCGACCGGGTGCGGTAAGACAACAGTGATTAACCTGCTGATGCGTTTTTATGATGTTGATGGGGGCTGCATCCGGGTGTCCGGGCACGATATCAGAACGGTAACCAGAAAGAGCCTTAGAACCAGTTATGGCATGGTTCTTCAGGAAACCTGGCTGAAAGCCGGTACGATCCGGGAAAATATTGCGTATGGACGGCCTGGGGCGACGGACGAGGAAGTGCTTCGCGCCGCCAAAGCGGCCTACGCCCACAGCTTTATCAAGCGCATGCCGCAGGGATACGATTCCTTGATCAGCGAAGACGGCGGCAATTTATCGCAGGGGCAGAAGCAACTTTTGTGTATTGCACGTGTGATGCTGTGCCTGCCGCCAATGCTGATTCTGGATGAGGCAACCTCCTCCATTGATACCAGAACGGAAATTAAAATCCAGAAAGCGTTTGCTTCGATGATGGAAGGACGAACCAGCTTTATTGTGGCACACCGCCTGTCTACGATTAAGGAGGCTGATGTAATTCTTGTGATGAAGGATGGCCATATTATTGAAAAGGGAAATCATGAGACGCTGTTGCAAGCGGGCGGGTTTTATGCAAAATTATATCAGAGTCAATTTGCCGTTTAATAAAAATAGATAAAAATTTTCAGTTCCGTCAGCTAAAAAACATCTGGACAAAACAGGGAATAATGGCTATAATTAAATTCCACGCATACAATATATAGTTTGTGAATAAAGTGGCAACACAAAATATGGAGGAATTATAGGGATGAAGGTACAAAAACGGGATGGCCGGATTGCCGCATACGATGCGGGGAAAATCCGGGCGGCGATCGAAAAGGCCAATGAGAGTGTGGAGAAAGAAAACCGGATTGAACCGGAACAGGTGGATGAAACCATTCATTTCGTTGAGGAACATGCCGGTAAAGTTATTCCGGTGGAAACCATTCAGGACATGATTGAACAGCGTCTGGTGGAAAAAAATAAATATGTTCTGGCGAAAAAGTATATGATTTACCGGTTTCAGAGAGCATTGCTGCGCAAATCAAATACCACGGATGAGTCAATTCTTAAATTGATCCGCAATGAGAATAAGGAACTGGCGGAGGAAAACTCCAATAAAAATACGACATTGGCATCAACCCAGCGGGATTACATTGCCGGGGAAGTATCCCGGGATGTAACCAGACGCCTGCTGCTGCCGGAGAAAATATCAATGGCGCATGAAAACGGCGTACTGCATTTCCATGATGCGGATTACTTTATCCAGCCGATTTTTAACTGCTGCCTGATTGACATTGGCAATATGCTGGATAACGGTACAGTTATGAACGGCAAAATGATCGAGTCGCCTAAGAGCTTCCAGGTGGCCTGTATCGTAATGACCCAGATTATTTCTGCCGTTGCCAGCAACCAGTATGGCGGCCAGTCCGTGGCAGTCCGCCATTTGGGAAAATATTTAAGGCGGAGCAGAGAAAAATTTGAGCAAGAGTTGCTTTTGGAATTCGGTGCGGCGATGAGTCCGGCAGACCGCAGCAAAGTAACCGCCGTCCGCCTGCGTGATGAGTTAAGTTCCGGAGTCCAGACAATTCAATACCAGATTAATACTCTGATGACAACGAACGGACAAGCACCGTTTGTGACCTTATTCCTGCAGATTGATCCGGAAGACGAATATGTAGAAGAGAACGTCATGATTATTGAGGAAATTCTGCACCAGCGACTGAATGGCACGAAAAATGAACAGGGAATTCATGTAACTCCAGCTTTCCCCAAGCTTGTCTATGTTCTCGATGAATGTAACTGCTTAAAAGGCGGGCAGTATGATTATGTTACCCGTCTGGCGGTTAAATGCTCGGCCAAACGGATGTATCCGGACTATATTTCAGCAAAGAAGATGAAAGAAAATTATGAGGGAAACGTATTTAGCTGTATGGGCTGCCGTTCCTTTTTATCACCCTGGAAGGATGAAGCGGGCAATTATAAGTGGGAGGGCCGTTTTAACCAGGGCGTTGTCAGCATCAATCTGCCGCAGATCGGAATTCTGGCTCACAAAAGCGAGGAAAAATTCTGGCAGATGCTGGATGAACGGCTGGAGCTTTGCCGCGAGGCACTCATGTATCGTCATAAAGCATTGTTGGGCACCTTATCCGATGTCAGCCCGATCCACTGGCAGTATGGTGCCATAGCCCGCCTGAAAAAAGGTGAGGTGATCGATCCTTTTCTGAAAAACGGCTATTCGACCTTATCGCTTGGTTATATCGGGATTTACGAACTGACTTGGCTGATGAGAGGGGTCAGCCATACCACCGAAGAAGGCATGAAATTCGCGCTGCAGGTAATGGAATACATGAAAAAAACAGTTGACGGGTGGCGCCGGGAAAGCGGTCTTGGCTTCAGCATGTATGGAACCCCGGCAGAGTCATTGTGCTACCGGTTTGCCAGAATTGACCGTCAAAAGTACGGCGAAATACAGAATGTTACCAATAAAGGATATTATACCAACTCCTATCACGTTGATGTAAGAGAACCAATTGACGCATTTCATAAATTTTCGCTGGAAAGCCAGTTCCAGAATATTTCCACCGGCGGTGCGATTTCCTATGCGGAGGTGCCGAATATGCGTCATAATCTGGAAGCCCTGGAGGCGGTTGTAAGCTTCATTTACGATAATATTCAGTATGCCGAGTTCAACACCAAATCCGATTACTGCCATAGCTGTGGTTATGACGGTGAGATTATCATTAATGACGAGATGGAATGGGAGTGTCCCCAGTGCCATAATAAAGACCAGCAGCTGATGAATGTGACCAGAAGAACCTGCGGATATCTGGGGGAAAATTTCTGGAATAGTGGAAAAACAAAGGAGATAAAAAGCCGGGTGCTGCATTTATGAACTACGCTGTTATTAAGCCTGTGGATATAGCCAACGGGCCAGGGATCCGGGTTTCGCTGTTTGTCAGCGGATGTACCCACCGGTGCAAAGGCTGTTTTAATAAAGAAACCTGGGATTTTTCCTATGGCCTTCCGTTTGACGGGAAAGCTCAGCAGCAGCTTTTAAAATATCTGGATCATTCCTACATAGCCGGCCTCAGCCTGCTGGGCGGTGAGCCGCTGGAACCAGAAAACCAGAGAGAGCTGCTGCCGCTGCTTAAACAAGTACGTACTCAGTTTCCGGACAAAACCATTTGGTGCTATTCCGGCTATACGCTGGAATATATTCTGGAACAGATGCTGCCGGGTTCGTTAGTGACCAGAGAACTGGCCGATTATGTGGATGTTCTGGTGGATGGACTTTTTATAGAAAAAGAAAAGGATTTGAGTCTGCGGTTTCGGGGCTCCCGGAATCAGCGCATTCTGGATCTGAAATTGTCGCTGCGGGCAAAAAGTGCTGTCTGGTGTGATGGTTTTACCTGAGGACTAACAGGAAATTCAGGGTTATCGTATAAAATAGTTTTCTATTTCGAGGAGGTGCCTTATTACAAGGCACTTCTTTTGTATTGTATTAATGAAATATATGGCTGGATTTATAGACCGGTGCTTTCTTGCGATTGCCCTGAGTTGTAGCATATATTTTCAAAAAGCCATATTATTAAAAAATACACAGGTTTAGTATTGATAACATGGTAAAACGATAACAATAATAGAAATGATAAATTGAAAAAATAACAATGAAAATATATGATGTACTTACAAAGAAGTGCATAAAAAGAATGAAAAAGTATAAAATGTGCACAAAGGAGGTTTCGTTTTTATGAAAAAGCAAAGATTACTGGAAGCGGCAGCAGGAGTAATGTCAGTATGTTTACTGGCTGGTTCATTAGCTGGATGCAGTGTGAAGAAAGCAGAGGGGACTGCTTCTTCGGCAGTAGCAGATACGGCACAGACAGAGGCTAAGGCACCTGACGAAAAGGAGGCGCCCGCCAAATTGAAACTGTTCTTAACAAATAAGAATATCATAGATGATTCTTATGCAAAAAAGATGATTGAAGAAGCCACCAATACTGAATTGGAGATCATTCAGGTTCCGACAAAAGACCTTGATAATAAATTAAATATTCTTTTGGCATCAGGTGAGCGTCCTGATATTATTCAGTGTGAGACAGAGACTATGGAGAGCCAGCTGCTTTCCTCCGGCATTCTTCTTCCATTAAATGAATACTGGGACAATTATCCTAATTTAAAGAATGCACGGGATGAAGCAACCTGGGATGTAATGAGATACAGTGATGGTAATATCTACTCCATTGGCATCAAGAATCCAAATCCATTATCTATCATTGCTTACAGAATGGACTGGCTGGACAAGTTTGGGCTTGAAGTCCCGACAACACTTGATGAATATTACGAATTTGCATCTGCAGTTGCCAAACAGGATCCGGATGGAAATGGCGTGGCTGATACTTTTGCATTCGGCGGCTATCAAAATGTAGATACCTCATGGTTTGACCACATTTTCGGTGCATATGGCGCTCTTCCTAACTACTGGATGGAAAAAGACGGCCATATTGTCAACGGTTCGATACAGCCTGGGATGAAAGACGCTTTAATTTACCTCAACAGGATGTATAAAGATGGCTTAATTGATCCGGAATTCGTGACAGATGATCCTAAGAGATGGCAGCAGAAGGTAAAATCCGGTATCTACGGCGCAGGCGTAACGAAGATCCACATCTTTGATCAGAATAACTGGTCTAACTACTATGAGCCATTTATTCAGGCGAATCCGGAAGGCGAGCATGTTTATGGATCGGTCTTAACAGGAGGAAGCGAGAATCCTGCAGGCATCCGTATGGCAAGTGAAAGAGGCTGGTTAAGAACTTTTGTTTCCAAAGATTCCAAGAATATTGATGCCTGCCTAAGACTTCTTGACTATTTAACTTCAGAAGAAGGAAACCGTTTTGCTCAGTATGGTGCTGAAGGCGAGCATTATAAATGGGAAGGCGACAAGTTAATAAGGCTGATTGATGACAAAGAAACCAATGACCTTGATTTAAACAAGTTCTTTATTGGAAATACTGTATTATTCGATCATTCTTCACCGGAATTGTTTGATGCATTTGAGTTCTCACATACAATCTGCACTCCGCATTCGGTTGATGGTATCTTTATTGATGAATTAAATGACATCTATCCGAAATTAAAGGAGATTACGAATACCAGATATATTGAAATGATTGTTGGTGAAACAGAAATTGAAGGTGAATTTGAGAAATTCGTTGAAGAGTGGAATTCCCGCGGCGGTGATAAACTGACAAAAGCCCTTGATGAAGCATATCAGGTAAAAAATAAAAAGAAATAAGAGGTAACTGACATGGCGGCAGTATCGAATGAAGCGAAAGCGTCTGGCAAAAAAGGTGGAAAAAATGGCGCAAGCAAGCTTTTAAAGGCAGTTAATGAACATAAAGTGCTTTATCTTCTAATGGTTCCCGGTCTGTTGTATTTTGTATTATTCCGATATCTGCCCATGTTTGGATTGGTAATTGCTTTTAAGGATTATAATATTTTTAAAGGTATCTGGGTCAGCGACTGGGTAGGACTTGCAAACTTTGAGGCACTGGTACATTCCACTGATTTTTGGAATGTAATGAAGAATACCCTGGTAATCAGTTTATCAAAGATTCTGATTGGTTTCCCTATTCCGATTCTGCTGGCAATTCTTCTCAATGATATTAAAAGTATGAAGTTTAAACGCGTAACTCAGACCTTTTTATACCTCCCTCACTTCCTGTCATGGGTCGTTATCGGCGGTATCATGCTGAACCTCTTCTCTCCCGTCTTCGGACTGGCGGGAGAGATGTTCCGCGCACTGGGAGCGGAGCCGGTCAATATAATGGCTAAAAAGGGTTCTATTTTCTGGGTGGTTATCTTTTCCGATGTATGGAAGGAAGCAGGCTGGAGCACTATTGTATTCATGGCAGCATTGACGCAGGTAGATGAGAGCCTTTATGAGGCGGCTAAAATGGACGGAGCCAATAAGCTTAAACAGATGCTTCATATCACACTACCATGTATTTCATCTATCGTAATCGTGATGCTGATCCTGCGTATCGGTAAAGTGATGAGCGCTGGCTTTGAACAGATTCTGGTACTTCAGAATTCCATTACCATGGAAAGTATTGATATATTTGATACATACGTTTATCGTGAAGGTTTGGGACGAGGTTCATACAGCTTTGCAGCAGCAGTGGATACCTTCAAATCAGTAATCGCCCTGATTCTCGTTACAAGTGCGAATAAAATAAGCAAAATGTTCGGGGAGGAAGGAATCGTATGATGCACAGACGTAAAAAGATTTCCCCATGTACAATTTTAAATTATCTGCTATTTACGGTCATAGGAATCATTATGGTGTACCCATTCTGGTATGTGGTGATGTATTCCTTCAGCGATCCGGCCCAGAGCAGTTTAAGCAGTCTTTATTTCTGGCCTCAGGGAATTACCTTACAATCCTATATCTATGCGTTTTCCAAGAAGATATTATTTACCGGATTCTTCAATTCAGTGTTCCTCACACTTGTGGGAACTGCCGTTAATATGGTGCTGACTATTATGCTGGCATACCCCCTGTCGCGGGAAACGCTTCCAGGAAGAAAATACCTTTCTGCATTTATTGTATTTCCAATGCTTTTTAACGGCGGAATGATTCCTACATATCTGGTTATCAAGGAATTTGGTCTTCTGAATAGTTTATGGTCCCTGATCGCCTCTCTGGCTGTCAATGTCTATAACTTACTTATATTAAGCAAATTTTTTAAGAGTATTCCCAGCAGCCTGATAGAAGCAGCCAAGATTGACGGATGCGGCGATGTGAGAACGCTGGTGCGTATTATACTGCCGCTTTCCAAAGCATCTCTGGCGACGATATCCCTGTTCTATGCAGTTCAGCACTGGAATGAATTCCTTCGAGCCACTATCTACATTAATACGGATTCTAAATGGCCGCTGCAGGTAGTCTTGAGAAATATCATCGACATGGTGGCCAATGACTTAAACAGCGGCGGTGAGGTGTACATGAACCCCGAGAACTTTAAGATGGCTACTATTGTAATTACGGTTGTGCCGATTATCTGTGTGTATCCATTGCTGCAGAAGCACTTTACCGCCGGCGTAATGATGGGATCGGTGAAAGGTTAGGTACTATGAATGTCATAACAATTATGTCCGATGAACACTCCTGGTCTGCGATGGGGTGTTCCGGAAACCCGCTGGTGAAAACACCAAACCTGGACAGGCTGGCGGCCATGTCCGTGAATTTTAAACAGGCCTATACCACTTGCCCCTTATGCGCTCCGGCGCGGGCAAGCTGGTTCACCGGGCAGTATGTCAGCCGTATCGGCACTTGGGACAACTCCACACCCTATGATGGGACTGTCAGGGGGATGTCCCAATATTTAAAAGACTACAGGATACCTACATACCATTTTGGTAAAACACATTTCCATAGTGAAGGGGAGTATGAATTTGCCCGGCTGGAGATGCCGGGGTATTTAGTCGCACCTGATCTGGGCTGCTATTACCGGGAAGAAAAGGTAGGGCGGATCAACGCAGAGAAGCGGTTTGAAAAGATCGGCATCAAAGAGGCGCCGGATCACGATGATGAGGTAACCGGTCTGGCGGTAGAGTGGCTGAAGAAAAATGGCAATAAGACAGAACCGTGGAATCTGAATATAGGATATCTGGATCCTCACTTTCCATTTTATGTAAAGCAGGAAAATTGGGATTACTACGAGAAACTGTTGACTGATCTTCCTGCCGGTGTGCTGGAACCTTATACGTCTTTGAATGAACCGCTGAGCTATATGAGGGCCTATTTTAAGGGAGAAACAGCCACGCCTGAGATCATCAGAAGGGTATTTATCGGATATTATGCGGCGGCTGCCGCACTGGATGAGAGAATCGGTATTCTTTTAGATACCCTTGAAACGTATGATTTGCTAAAAAATACAGCTGTTATCTATACCAGTGACCATGGCGAGCAGATGGGGTATCATGGCCTTTGGTGGAAATGTTGTATGTTTGAACACTCCGCTCATATACCGATGATGATTTACCATCCGATGCTTACTCCGAAAGAAGTGAATCATCCAGTAACGCTGGCGGATTTATATCCCACGGTTTGTGAGATTTTTGGAATACCGAAGCCGGAACATATCGATGGAGAAACCCTGTTTTGCCTTATGAAGGATGGCAGGGATGATAAGAAAAAGGATTTTGCATTCAGTGAATATCATGCTCATGGAATGCCCTGCGGTATGTTTATGATTCGCTGGGATAACTATAAATACGTGCACTACACAGGATACAGCCCTCAGTTATTCAATCTGAAAGAAGATCCGAAAGAAAACTGTGACCTGGCAGCCCGGCCTGATTCTGACGGCAGGATCAGGAAGCTGCTGAAAGAAGGCGAGAGGCGCTTATTATCGGTATGTGATCCGAATGAAGCAGATGCAAGGGCAAAGGAGTTTCAGAAGAAAATGAAGGCAGCACTGGGAGTCGAGTCGGGATATACGCTGGAACGGGGAAGCTGGGTCCCGCATCCGGAGCATGTAAAAGAGGTTCCGGAATTTTGCCGTCAGACAGGAAGGAGCGGAGGTAATTATGGACAGTAAGCCCAATATACTGCTTTTCATGACGGATCATCAGAGGGCAGACGTGATTGGAATGAAGCAGTGTGGGAGAGAGGTGACGCCGAATCTCAACAGGCTTGCCCGCATGGGGGTTCAGTTTGACCGGGCATATGATGCGTGTCCTCTCTGCGTACCGGCCAGGACCGCTCTGGCAACCGGTCTCTATCCCACTGAGAATGCGGTGGTATATAACGACTGGAAGGGAACAACAGCCGGGGGATACGAGCCTGTTCATACGGCACTGAAAAAAGCCGGGTACCGGGTAGGACATGCAGGAGTCGACCATATCAAGGTACATCCGTCTATGAGACAACAGGGGCTGGACTTTTTTGTAAATCAGGAGGATTATGAAGCATGGGCTGCAGCCAAGGGTCTAAAAACCGCCAGGAATCAGGACGAACTGATAGAAGTAATGGAAGAGATAGACGGTGAATATGTGAATAAGCTTTACAGTGGCCATAAAGTAAGCCTTTGGGATAAGCCGGTAGAACAGTTCAAGGATTTTTACTTTCTGAGAAAGTCGCTGGACTTTCTTAAGGGAACAGGTGATGAACCATTTGCGCTGTTCACCTATCTATGGGCGCCCCATCCACCGTTAAGGATACCAAAACCTTATGCAGCCATGTATCAACCGGAAGAAATTATTCTTCCTGACAATATTGGAATACCGGCAGAACAGGAACCGGAACTTAGAAGAAAGGGGGTTCCGGCACAGCTGGCCAGGGATATTACCAGGGATCAGTGGAGACAGGTCTGGGCCGCCCATTTAGGGCTTACCACTATGGCAGATGAGATATTCGGCAGAGTGATAAAAGAGCTGGAATCCATGGGTAAACTGGATAATACCTGCATTATTTTCACCTCAGATCACGGGGATCATTTGGGTCAGCATGGCATGTACCAGAAAATGGAGATGTATGAAGAGGCCGCAAAGGTTCCCCTTATTATTAAGATGCCGGGCACAAAGCCGGGGAGGTCTGACGGAGTAGTCACACATCTGGACATAAAACCAACGATCTGCGAAGCTGCAGGGATAGAAAACGGAGACTGTGACGGAGTATCTCTGCTTCCTGTCATGAATGGAGCCGAGCCGGACAGGCAGCGGGTTGTATTTTCCCAGTTTTCAGGGAATCCAGGTTATGGAACCATAAGACGGGCTGCCATATCGGAGCGGTATAAATACGTATTTGACAGCAACTATGAAAAGGAGCTGTATGATCTGAACGTGGATCCTCATGAGATGAAGAATGTGTCGGGAGAAGAGGCGTATCAGGATGTTCTGAAGTATATGCATCAGGCATGCAGGACGTTTCATGAAGAACACAGGGATTATTTTAAATGGGAACAGGAGACGTAAAGGATGAGCTGGACAGAGGAAGCACTTGAAAAGTCGCTGCTAAAGATTGAAAGAAATATTGAGGGAATTGGAGAGTGTTTTCCTCATGTAGAATATGACGGTATCTATAATGACCAGGGGGTCTCGTTCTGGACTTCCGGCTTCTGGCCTGGGATGCTGTGGCTTCTGTATCAGGAGAAAAAAGATGAAAATGCCTTAAGGCTTGCAAGACGATTGGAAAGGAGACTTGATGAGGTACTGGATGGCTTTATAGCCATTCATCATGACGTAGGCTTTATGTGGCTGCCGTCAGCAGTGATTGACTATAAGCTGACGGGCAGTGAAGAAGCCAGAATCAGGGGACTGAAAGCCGCCAGTCATCTGGCGGGGCGTTTTAACCTGGCGGGACAGTTTATCAGGGCGTGGACTGATGAAGTGAATCCCGATTCCAGAGGGTGGGCTATCATCGACTGTATGATGAACATTCCGTTGCTGTTCTGGGCCTCCAGGGAGATCAATGACCCGAGATTTTACCATCTTGCGAAAGCACATGCAGATACGGTGCTGCGTTGTTTTATCAGGCCTGACAATACATCTGCCCATATCGTCAGTTTCGATCCTTACACGGGGGAAAAGATTGAAAATCTGGGCGGACAGGGGAAGGATGGAGACTCTGCCTGGGCCAGAGGCCAGGCCTGGACGATATATGGGATGGCGCTTGCATACAGAGAAACTGAGAAGGAGGAGTATCTGACGGCGGCAAAGAATGCAGCAGATTATTTCCTCTCTCATCTGCCGGCTGATCAGGTTCCGTATTGGGATTTCAGATCAGAAGCCAAAGATAGGTTTGTGCTGGATTCTTCCGCATCCGCATGCACAGCCAGCGGGCTGCTGGAGATCTGCAGCCTGATAAAAGACGGTGTGGAGAAAGAATTCTATTATGAACAGGCATTAATTATCTTGAAGAGTCTTTATGAGAATTACGCTGATTTTTCAGAAAAAACGCAGGGGGTGATTCAAAAGGGGACAGTTAATTATACAAAGAATAAGCATGTGAATGTGCCGATCATCTATGGTGATTATTTCTTTGTGGAAGCTCTTATTAAATTAAAACATCCAACAAATATTTTCTAATGCAAGGAGTCGGATATGAATACTTATTTTGGAGATTTACATAATCACTGCGGAATTACCTATGGTTTCGGAAGTCTTAAAAATGCGATTAAGTGTGCGAAAAGTCAATTGGATTTCTGTGCATTTACAGGTCATGCCATGTGGCCGGATATGTACGAGAAAGCCCCGGGAACCGAGTTTGTAGTAAACTTCCATCAGGAAGGATTTAAAAAGCTTAAGGATCATTGGGAAGAGATCAGAAAAGAAGTAGCAGAAGCTAACAGTGCTGATTTTGTCACTTTTCAGGGATATGAGCTTCATTCAAGAGAATACGGGGATCACCACCTTTTATCCATTGATGATGAACTTTTGTTGATTTACAGGGATTCTCCGGAAGCACTGGCGGATGCCTGCGGCAAAGATGCGATCGCAATTCCTCACCATAT
>Ga0153999_1000218_pt1 | contig 27960 bp, 25 predicted proteins | sample TSNC083MetaG_FD_104675 | JGI IMG/M metagenome (GOLD analysis project Ga0153999, IMG submission 104675) | Attine ant fungus gardens microbial communities from North Carolina, USA - TSNC083 MetaG | ecosystem: Host-associated > Fungi > Mycelium > Unclassified | place: USA: North Carolina, Lumber... | reverse complement strand
ATAGTTCTTATATCTAAGTCCATTTCTATAAGTTGCACTTATTGTCAATCACTAATTTGTGAGGGGCTTGTTTGCTATACCATTTTTTATAGGTTTACCTCTACTTCTTTGTTTCAAACTTTCCTCCTTATTTAGACAATGTTTTTCTGTGAAAAGCAATGCCTATCGCTCCGTTTGGTATATATAGCTCATTCTGATCGGTAACTGCTTTCTTTTAAGATTTTTCATGGCTAACGCTTTCTAACTAATTTGAACCATAATCATATTATAACCCGTACTAGCGGTTTTGCCTATTTTTATTGCCATTATACTGCTGCCTTCACGTTACTACTTTCTATAATCAGCAAGTAGACGATACCTATCGAGTTACTGTTTCTTTGATACACCAACAACTAAGAAAGAATTTATCCCTAAGCAGTATCAGTAGTTCGAAATAAGCACCCACGCCTGCGGTAATCTGCAATGTGGTACCTACTATGAATGAATTTAAAATATTTCCTAACATCAACATAACAATTCCCGAAAGAAAATGTTTTGCAGCTAATTTTATATTAGAGTCTGTCGCCTTTCTTCTTTCTCCTGTTCTTGCATTTATAAATTATCTGTTTTTCAATTTCTATAACAAGAGGCTCCTTCAATATAGTAAGCAACAAACCATAAACTCCAAAAAAAGCAACTGCTGAAACTGCAAGAACGACAAAAATCGAATTCACAGTAAAATTTTTAATGAATACTGAAGTGAAAGACGCAGCTAAAAGCGAAATTCCAATTCTAACCCAATGAATTCCTTTAAATATAGGAATAACAGTATCCTTTAATACTATAAATTGTACTACGAATACCACGATTTCAGCAACAAGTGTTCCCAGGGCAGCACCAGTGGCTGCAAACTGAGGTATCAAAATACTATTCAATATCAAATTCACCATAGCTCCTGCAATTTCAGAATATAGAACATACATTTCTTTTCCTAATGGAACAAGTATTTGAATACCCAAAACATTTGTTAATCCGATGAACAAGACAGTTGGCATAATTATCTGCATTGGAACAATAGAGCCGGCATATGCGCTTCCTGATAAAAAGTAGATACCTTCTTTTGCAAAAAGGATAAAATACAGTGATACTGCTGAGGAAAAAAGGATCACAAAATATAGTGCCTTCTTAGTAATCTTATTGAATTCGCTCATCATACCATGCTGAACATAATAGGAGGATCTTGGTAGCAATACTGTACTGAGGGAAGTTACTATACTTACCAGTATTGATTTGATTTTTACAGCTGCATTATAAAAGCCAACATCTTCATCTGTTTTTATAAAGCCCAGCATTACTGTGTCAAGATGCGTATAGATAGTCGTAGCTACCGACATTGCAAAGAATATCCCAATCGCTTTAAAATGTCTCTTGAAATCGTAGTTGCCTAGTGGCTGAACATAAATAAATTTACGGAGATTTATAAAATTGAAAAAGTTAGAGCCAACAGCTGCCAAAATTGAAATGGCACCATAGACCACATAGTCACTTTGCTTGTGTACTAAAAGAAACATCCCTATTAAGGAAATTACTTTAAAAAGCACAGAGCGAATGGTTATATAAGCATATTCCTCCAAGGATTTATATAACCATTCTACCCCCATTGTGTTGAATACAATGGTGAGACTTATAATTAAAAACAATGTTCTATCTTCTTGCAAACGCGGTACAAGTATAAGCGATATAAAAAAAGCGATGTAGGAAATCACACTTGTTACCAAATTAATCAGTAGTAACTCATGTACTGTTCGTGTAAGTTTCTCTTTATTTTCCCTTACTTTAGCACAAGCTCTTATACCATAAGTCGGAATGCCTAGTTGTGCAAACATGTTAAAATAGTATATAACCGATGTTGCAAATGATACTTTTCCGGTTCCAATTGGTAGTAGTATCCTTGAAACATATGGAAAAGTTATCAGCGGAAAAATAAAAGAAGAGACCGTTAATATACTGTTGAATATAAAATTTAATTTTAATGATTTTTGTTTTGCCATATAGTTTATCCTTTAAATAGTTTTATTACTTATAACATCTTTATAACACTTTCCGAAGAGATAAGTCGACTCGATTTCGCCGGATGACCAGTCCCTGCCAGCTCTGCAAGTATTTTGTAAGAGGAACTCGATGTTCAAAATCTTTCGTAAAAACTGCTGTGGACTTGATGTCCACAAAACCTGAATCTATGCCTGCATCGGTGTTACCAATACAAACGGACTTACGGAGTATAAACAGGCTCGCTTTTCTTCCTTTTTCAAAGGACTCAAAGAATTAGCTGCATGGCTTGCTAAATACTCCTGTATCAAAGTTTGTATGGAATCTTCCGGCAAGTTTTGGATTCCTGTATTCAACATCCTTGAAAAATCCTGTTTTGTCACTCTGGCTCATATCTCCTATCAGAATACTTTTGTATCCAATTTCCTCAAATTTTATCCCGAGCCCTTTGCTCTCCCCAAGACACTTGGAATTATATCGTCTAGTTTTGGTATCTGGATCTTTCCCTTACCGATACCATCATGCAGAAATCCTATTCTGTTTTTGGGCTGGAACCACGGCTCCCTTCCTGTATGCTACGTTCCTAACTCTTTGCCTTAAAAACTCAAAATTGTTTCCTGCAGATATTCAGGTGTCAAATATCAGGTGGAATCTCATTTATTGAGATTCCGAGAAGTTATTATTTAACTTCAAATAATTTTAGGGATGTTTATATAATTGTTTTTGTTTGAACCCTAGTTTTATATTTTGCACAGAACCTCACTTTATATAGGAAAAGCAACATTAACCACATACATATAATTTTTTTCACCATATCAGGCGAGAAAATTATTTCATAAAACTTGTTAGAGAAAAATGAGAAAACTAAACAATATGCAATATTTGAATATATTATAAGACCTAAATTTTGATCTCTATTAATGTTTGAATTTTTTGCCGAACTATATGCCAACTGGCTAATTGCTCCCATTATAAAAGGTAAAATAATTGCTCCTAAATAGCCAAAATCATGTATATAAGAGTAGAATGTAGTACAGACATTACCCAGACTCATATAACCCCATGTTACAGAATGAACATAAATTGATGGTATATCAAGATTGTATCGGCTCCATTCAGAAATGCCTAGTTTTCCAGAGAAATATTGAATGATGGGCTGAAAAGTTTCTTGTCCAAAAATTTCCGAATTCCGATAACTAACATTTAAAAAATAATCCAAGTTGTGAATTTCAGCACCACAGTATGTCGATAAATATTTACCTATCAAATTAATTTCTGATCTACCAATTAAATCCATTACTGCCACAAAACCATAGCCTGTAATAAGAACCACTATTGCGACACGTAAAATAATTTTAAAAGGAATTTTTGCTTGCCAATTATTTGCACGACTATAAAGGATTAAATATGCCGCTAAAAATGCTATAATTAGCTGAACCGCTCCTCCTCTTCCTCCTGAAGTCATACTTCCGACAATACAAATTAAAAAATTTATAAAAGTTAAGATCAAGTGTTTCCTCTTTCCATTCTTTTGTAGGATTTTCTGAGCTAAAATACATGCCCACACAAAACCAGCTGCGGTGCAAATCCTTAATCCTAATGATAAAATTGAAGGATACGCGATTAATGATTGTGTTGTAAATTTTGAAGTATTATTTACATAACTAATTGCTCCTGAAAGAGTATCTCCTGCTCCATTTGAACGCCCATAAGCCAAAATAAATCTTAATTTCCATGCGTAGCACATAATTTCTGCAAATATAAATAAATAATATTTCCAAAACTCAATTTCTCTACCATTAACTCCAAGCAATGCTGCACTCTTTTTATTACTCAATTTTTTTATTCGCACCCTTTTCATTGTAAGCGTACCAATCAAGAAAAAAATACAACCTCCAAAAATAACAAAAAATGTGTTCAAATGTATGGAAAAATGCCATTCTTTTTCAAACAGCTTTGCCACAATACACGCAATAATAAAAGGTACCGTAAAAAGAAACGCAGGGCAACATATCTCTTTATTGAAAATCTTATATATTACTACTGACAATACTGTCAATAGTATAATCAATATAGTTAATACCATTCGAAATATTCCCTCCCGCCTTTTACAAATCAAAGTTTGCATAGTTTTTAGATGATAAAATCTCCTAGTATAAATTCTATTTCTAATTGTGTTATACTCTCCGTAATACTAATTTCAACTTGTACAGCATCCAAATACCAAATACAAAATTACTTTTCATCAATCTAGCAACTCTTCTTTGATGAGATAGCAATCTATCCAATTCAACTTTAGATACTGCGGATAAATATGGTTCTGTCTTTATCGTTTGTCTCATTTCTTCCATGATTTTCGAGTGCTTTTTAGGATTTTTCTTACTGAAAAAATATAGCTTCAATGCCTCTTCAAATCTTCGCACCACCATAGCATCAAATGCCCTATCCCATTTTCCATCTGGCGCATAGGTTTCAATGAAACTATTAAATGCCGTAAAAATGCGTTTATTAATATCCAGAGTGTTTGCTTTGTAACTTTTGGTAATAGATGTGGTAACCACCACATAGTTATATACTGGCTTTTGGATATAGGTGATACTATCCATATTCGCATACACATACGCCGTATACAGAATGTCGTCAAAAATCCCGAGCAGGCTGACATCAAAGGTAATCCCTTTTTCCGCTAAGAACTGACGCCTTACTAGCTTATTCCATGGACCGCCATAACCTATCGTGGGTGTCTTAGGCGGATTCGGACAGTATCCCTGGTGTATATCCGCCATAACGAGCATATCCATGTCTTCCCGATCGCGGTAGCTAAACTCATTCGCAAAGAACTGATTATATATGGTCTCATGCCCTCTTATGAGATTGATATCCCCAACTGCCACATCTACATTTTCCTGTATTCCGATATTATACAGGGAATCCAGACCATCCGGCTCCATCCAGTCATCAGAATCGCAGAAGATGACCCACTCACCAGTTGCTATAGCAAACCCATCGTTACGGGCCGCACTGACACCATCGTTCTTTTTGTGGATAACCTTTATACGATTATCTATCTCTGCATATCTGTCACAAAATGCTGGGCACCCATCCGTGCTTCCATCATCAACCAAGATGATCTCAATATCTTCCAATGTCTGGTTAATCAGACTCTCGATGCAGCGCTCCAAATACTGCTCAACGTTATAAACTGGCACAATTACACTAACCTTAGGCATTTTCATTTCCCTTTCCAATTCTTTATCAACATTACTTGCCTGCATCCATTTTCACAGGTAGTATCCAGAGTGATGTATTTTTCGCTTTTGCTAACCCTTGGGTGCAGATCACACCTTTTCTCGCCATACAATAGAGCATCCGAGTACAGCATGATAATAGGCTTATACCAATTCTCCGTAAAATCATATTTAAAAACAGTCTGCATATCATGTACTAAAGGGTAGGTGTCTGAAATGAAGCATCCTTCATTCCCAAAAATTGTAGGATGTCCGTCATGATTCAATTTCTTATTTTTCAAAACTGTCTTTGCTCTCTTTTTAATGTCATAGATGCAGTAATATTGCTCTCTCTGGCTATCCTCACATGTTACTAAAAGCTCGTTATTATTCTTCCAATCATAATGTGATACCCTATTTTGCTTTTCAATTATGTGTAGCTCGTTCGTAATGAGGTCATATACACACAGTCTTGTCCTCCAATGAGTATCGCCCTTTAACGTCCAGATGTGGAAAAACATAAACTTCTTACCATCTGGGGAAACAGAGATATGGTTAATATAATGCTGGTCTGCTTTTGGATCGCTAATATCTGCTGCTAACTGTGAAAGACTAATAAGCAACTTCTTCGTGTTGTTTTGAATATCAATATAAAAAATTCCATCGTTCTCAGGTGCTGAAAGATTCTCTGTGGCATCCGGTAATTTACTGTATCCATAACCCGGACGGAGCCGCTGCAGCCGCGAAAAATTCACGCTTAACCCAAATGACATAGTGGAGTCCACATCGTACAACGCACTGCACAAACATCCAACTTCTTTTCTATGTGCAAGATTATATATGCGAGTTACATATTGACCATTTTCTAGATCGTTAAAGAGAACACATTCTCGTCTGCTAGGATGCCATCTGAGTCTAGCTCCCTGCTGCCAGCACCACGTATCCGTTGAAGCAAGCGGAGTATATTCGCAGGTATCTACATTGTAATATCCAAGTTCCGCTTTATCTTTATGTGCATCGGCATGTTTTCCCACAACATGAACCAACAGTCTCTTTTCATCTTGGTCAAACTGTGAAATGTCATAATATCCAAAGAAAACGTGTTTATTTCCCTGCGGAAATTTCTGATAGAGCAGGTCGTTTTCTTTCACGACAATCCTTGGGTTGGAATACAAATACTTGACGTCCTTCAAGTATTTAATATACTGTTTTGTTTTGATTATATTGTTCTGCCCTACAACACTTTTTATCAATTGTTTAATCACTGCTATGCTCCCCAATGCCTGTTTTTTTAAGAATTACAAACGATTTATAATTTGGGACCTATTTCAAATCGCTCCAAAGTAATTTGGAGATTCAAAAAATCTAAAATTCCCCACCATTTTCTTTAATGATTCTCTTTGTAAATATATAGGATCAACAAAATACTATAACAATGTATTTTCAGAAGCTTATGTCCTAATTTCTGTCCCTTTGTTAAAGTGCTAGAATCTACATATCTGATAGCTGATTTATATGGTTCGGAAGTCGCCAATTTTTTCAAAAGATTTCTTTTCTTCCAAAATCCATCTTTATTTGCCCTTGGAGATAATTCCAATTTTACGATTTCCATTATCAGCTTTGTGACTTTAGAATAGTATGCATACAAAAAAATATCTGATTTACCTGTGGCAGACATAAATTCTTTGATATATCCGGCGATTCTCCCGGCAGTCACATGGAAATCTTTTGAATACTTTTTGCTAGCCGACCCATTCCACACGCGATAATGTTGTACGGGAACATCTACAAAATCCACTTTTTCAACATATTCCAACAAGTATAAATTAAAAATCGCATCTTGAGTTCTGTTTAAACCGACGATAAAATTCAAATTATTATCGACAACTATACTGCGTCGATATAATCTCGCCCATGTTGAACCCATATTAGATGCCGACTTCATTTTTGCTAAATTGTTCTTTATAATGCAGTTGACCTGTAAGTTTAGCATTTCTTCTTTTGAAGAAAAATGAAATTCATTTTCGCTAAAAAAGCTGTCTTTAAGTTGATTGCTTTCAGAGTTTGCAAAGTAACTTGCAATGAACATATCACTGTTATACTTTTCTGCATTTTTATATAAAAATTCTATTGCATCAGGTTCAAGCCAATCGTCTCCGTCAATTATCATAAACCACTTGGCATTTGAAACAGATATTCCTGTATTCCTCGTTCCAGAGAGACCCATATTCTTTTGATGGATTACTGTAATCCTCTCATCCCTCGATTGATAATCATCACAAATTGAAGGGCAGGAATCTGTACTTCCATCATCGACTAAAATAATTTCAATATCCTTAAATGTTTGGTTTATTAAACTATCTACACATTGATTAATGAATCTTTCCAGATTATAAACTGGGACAATAATGCTTATTTTGGGATTGTTATCCATTTTTATTCCCTTCCTAAATTACCTCTTTACATTTTCTTGAGTAGAATTTTCAATTTTACCATAATATTAAGGCTTTTACTTCTGAAGTCAAATTCTTTACTATTTAGCAAATTCAACCAATTACCAATTGACTTATCGTAGTCGCAGATTTTTTTCGTCAACTCTTTATATTTCGGAGTCATCTGATCACCATAGCACGACATCAAGCTCTGCAATTGCTTCTGAATTTCAAAAACATCAAAATACCGTTTTACTTGGCGAATCTTTCCCTTAACTCCACCATTTAATCCGGCAATATTATTTCCATGCTGCCGGTAATTAATGTGTGCTGAAGAGTCCGCAAAGTAACTTCCCCCAAGCACTAGGCAAACCTTAAACACCCAGCTATCGTGCATTAAAATAAACTCCGGTTCCACACTGTTCACTGCATCCAATAAAACCTTATTAAACACAGCAGTGCATCCAGCCACATTACTTATCAGAAAATTTGTATAGGGGCTACGGTCTGCTGCGATTTTATGTGTAGAGATCAGCTTCAAATTCTCATCCACCAATCGCTGTCCACAGTAATACATAGAAGGCTTATCTTTCGGAAGTTCATTCAACTCCGTCACAGCAATGAGCAGCTTATCATCATCCCAGACATCATCCTGGTCACAGAATGCATAATATTCAGCATCTGGGGCGTACTTGAGTAACTCCAAGTATCCTTTCTGCACATTGAGATGTTTGCCAGTATACCAAGTTAAAAGTCCTTTTTCCTGATATTCATCTAAGATTGCTATTGTCCCATCTCTTGAGCCATCATCTCGAACCAGAATATTGACATTGACGCCCTGCTGCCTTAATAAGCTATCCAACTGCTCCCTCAGATATTTTTCGCCATTATATGTAGCAAGTACAACTGAAATCGTATGGTTGTCTTTTGCAGCCTTTGCGTAAAGCTCTTTATCTATTGCAGGGATCGGGATCAAATACAGTCCTCTCCTCCCCTCATGTACGGAATCAATACAAATCTTATCTCCTGCACGGTTCCACCTTGGATGTAAATCACAGCGACAGTCATTATCGTATCGGAAGGGCACAAATACTCTCGCAATCTGCCTGCTACGGTTATCTGCTTCCGTACACAGGTATACAGATGCAATTCGTTTCCTATTGGGATATGTATCCGTGATGACCAGGCTGCCATCTGGAGAATAACTACAATGACCATCTGTGTTCAGCTCCAACCAGTACATCTGATACTCCTGAGTCTTATCTTTCATCAGATAATAATGGTCACCTGTCTCCTTCTTTCGCAGGAAAGACAGAATCTCATCATTATTTTTCCAGTAACAATGAGATACAAAGACATCATCGCTTAGATTGTACATCTCAGTCTTATCCACGTTCACCGTGACAAGCCTAGTATGCTTCCTTCCCTTCTGGAACCACCTGTGCAGAACCATAAACCGCTTCCCATTTGGACTGATCATCAGATGGTTGACCTTATGCTCCGCCCCCTGCATACTTTCATTCGGCTCAAATGTGGCTATATCCGTGTACTTGAACAATTTCGTCACTTCACCGGTTTCAATATCCATCTTCCAGATGCAGGTCTTATCAGGGCATCGCTCCCCTTTTGTCGTATCCGGCAGGTTGGAATAGCCATATCCTGGACGCATACGATGCAACCGGGAAAAATCAAGACTCAGGGCGAAAGTTCCATCTTGAGCCACGTCATATACCGGAAGCGGCAATACTTTTTCTTCGCTTTTTTTCTTTAAATTATAAATAATCGAACAGTAGCGACCTCCTCGAAAATCATTGTAGATAATCCTGCTCTTGAAATCCGGTCCCAGCCATTGTGCCATGCAGCTTTGCTGGACATTCCATGAATGCGTCGTCCCAATCTCATTGAACTTATTCCCATTTACTGTATCAATCAGCCCTACCGTGCCCAACTCCTTTGGCGCAACAGACTTACAAGCTTGTTTCACCTTTACTGCAATCATATATCGGTCAATTGCATCCCAGGGAGATTTATCATAATAGCCGTAGAAGTACTCATAATCATCGTTCGGAGAAACACGAACCAACTCCCCTTCCGATTTGAATTTTTCATTGGAAGCTGCATAGCTTGCCAACTGATATACTCTTTTTGTTGACCTCTTTATCACAGGGAACTGTTCAAGCATTCTTTTCCCTGCATTCTCAATTTCAGTGAAACCCATTTTGTTTTCTCCCACTACGGTAATAATTTGTCAGTTACCAATTCCTCTGTATAAACTTATCTATCATGTTCACAATAGCCCTTGGATCTTGGTTCTTCCACGGCTTCAACCCATCTGTTCCGTTACATATTTTTTGAAAGCACTCGCCCAGGTCTTCCAACTCTAAGTCTGCCATAAGAACATAACCATTACTACTGAACGCTTCGTTGTTCTGTATTTGATGATCATTAATATGTTCACCGTATTTTTCAAGACGTGTTACTGCAATAACCTTTTTACCTGCATTCAAGGCTTTCATAATGGACCCAGAAGCTCCATGCGTAACAACAATATCTGCCTGCTTAACTTTTTCCATAAATTCTTCTTGTGAAATAAATTCTTTATATTGATAATGCTTTGGCTTATACGAAGATGTTCCAATTTGTGCAAACATTGAGTCTGTCAAAACCCCTTCTTCATATAGAGAATCTAACTTTTTAAATAATCGGTCAAAAGGATAATTTCTTGAGCCAACAGTTACAAATATCAATACAAGCACCCCCCATATATAGCCTTTTTATAAAATTTCTTCTGTGTTTCCCACTGCACAATAAATAGATCTGTATATTTTTCCATTTTCTTCCCTGCAACCGTCGGCATATTAGCCCTGCCAAATGTCTCAATGAACACAAATTTCTTGCGAAAGATAGCTGCCAGTAAATAAAAGGGATACGCCACCATCGTACCAGTAGTAATTACAAAGTCTGGGCGCTCCTTTATCCAAATAAACAGCGCATAAACTGCATTCCACAACATTTTAAGGGGCATCAGTTTATCCTTAAGGTCAGTCTGAAACATGAAATATTTGCCTAATGATGCTTCAAACTGTGTTTTTTCAGTTACAAAAAAACCTTCATATTTTTTTGCAAGTGGCTCCAATTTTTGTAACTGCTCCCAATGCCCTCCCGAAGACGACACAAAGCAAAGTTTAGGATTTCTTTCATTCTTCATATGGATTTCCCCTAATCTCTTCGGAAAATGTCTCTTGTGTATACTTTACCCTTCACATCATCCAAACAATTGTTATATCGGTTGGCAATGATAGCATCACAACGTTTCTTAAATTCTTCCAAGTTGTTTACCACTTTACTACCAAAAAAGGTTGTTGCATCTTCTAGTGCCGGTTCATAGATGATAACTATTGCTCCTTTAGCCTTAATACGCTTCATGATACCCTGAATAGAACTCTGGCGAAAGTTATCACTGTTGCTCTTCATCATTAATCGGTATACACCTATTACCACAGTCTTTTCTCTGCTTGCCTCCCAACTACTGTTCGCTTCGTAATATCCTGCCATCTGCAGTACACGGTCAGAAATAAAGTCTTTACGAGTTCTGTTACTTTCTACGATTGCTTCGATAAGGTTTTCTGGTACATCTTCATAATTTGCCAAAAGCTGTTTCGTATCTTTTGGCAAACAATATCCACCGTAGCCAAAGGAGGGATTGTTATAGTTGCTACCAATACGAGAATCAAGGCAAACACCATCAATAATCTGCTGTGTATTTAATCCCTTCACTTCTGCATAAGTATCAAGTTCATTAAAATAAGAAACACGGAGTGCTAAATAGGTATTGGCAAACAGCTTAACAGCTTCTGCTTCGGTAAATCCCATATATAGTGTATCCACATTTTCCTTGATAGCACCTTCCTGCAAAAGTCCTGCAAAGACATGTGCCGCATTAACCAATTTCTCATCTTCTATATCCGTTCCAACGATGATACGAGAAGGATACAGACTATCATAGAGAGCCTTACTCTCACGAAGAAACTCTGGACTAAAGATAATATTTTTGCTGCCAGTTTTCTCACGAATAGACTGTGTATATCCTACCGGAATCGTTGATTTGATAACCATAATGACCTCCGGATTATAGTCCATTACCAACTTAATAACAGCTTCTATCGCAGATGTATCAAAGAAATTTTTCTTGCTATCGTAGTTTGTTGGTACTGCAATAACTACAAAGTCAGCATCGCTATATGCTGCTTTAGCATCCAAAGTTGCTGTCAAATTCAGTTCTTTTGTCGCCAAATATTCCTCTATATAATCATCCTGAATCGGTGATTTTTTATTGTTTATCATTTCCACTTTTTCTGGAACAATGTCTACTGCATATACTTCATTATGTAATGCCATGAGGACACTAAGTGATAACCCAACGTATCCGGTACCTGCAATTGCTATCTTCATAATCAAAAATTCTCCTTAAGTTTCCTTATATATAAAAATCCTTATACCACTCTGCAAACTTTCTAAGTCCCTCTCTCAAACTAGTACTTGGTTTAAATCCAAAATCATTCTCTAATACAGTAGTGTCTGCATAAGTCACAGGCACATCACCAGGCTGCATTGGGACAAGCTCCTTGTGAGCCTCAAAATCATACTCCTCTGGCAATACTCCTGCACGAATTAGTTCTTCTTGCAAAATATCCACGAAGTCTAGGATATTCTCCGGCTGATTATTGCCAATGTTATAAACTGCGTACGGAGGTAAAGGTAAACCATCTTCTCCCGTAACTTTATCTGGTGCTTTCCGCATCACTCTAATAACACCTTCTATAATATCATCTATGTAGGTAAAATCACGTTCACAATTTCCATAATTAAAAATTTGAATATTCTTGCCTTCTAGTAACTTATTGGTAAATCCAAAATAAGCCATATCCGGACGACCAGCCGGACCGTAGACGGTAAAAAATCTCAGCCCCGTAGACGGAATATTATACAGTTTACTGTATGCATGGGCTAACAGCTCATTGGATTTTTTGGTGGCTGCATACAAAGACACTGGAGTATCTACCTTGTCCTCTGTTGAGTACGGAACTTTTTTATTGCTCCCATACACACTAGAACTGGAGGCATATACTAGATGTTCTACACCTTTTGCCCCGTTCTCATAAGAACGACGACAGGCTTCCAAAATATTATAAAATCCGATTAGATTTGCTTCGATATATGTGTCTGGATTTGTAATAGAATAACGAACACCGGCTTGTGCGGCCATATTGACAACCATACCCGGATGATAAGTTTCAAAAATCTCTGTGATAATTCCTTTATCAGCAATAGACCCTTTTACGAAGTGGAAATTCTCATACTTAGAGAGACCCTCTAATCTGTAATCTTTCAGTGCAACATCATAGTAATCATTCATGTTGTCGATACCGATAATTTCAATACCTTCTACAGTCTCAAGAAGTCTAAGACAAAGATTACTTCCTATAAATCCTGCTGCTCCTGTCACAAGAATTTTTTTCTTCTCTAAGCTGATATTCAACATATCTGTTCTTTCCTTCCTTTCAATCAACTAAATCCAGCCCATGAGAAAATACGGGTACCTTTCTTTCTTGACATTTAGTTTTACATACTAGCCTCTTTACGATAACAAAGTTTCTTACTATTCTCCATACAATATCTCTTGCAAAAAGTTCCTGTTCTTTTCTAAGTCCGGCACCAAAACCTGCATTTTCCTAATCACCGCCGCCTGATACCCTCCATCTATCGGAATCCTATAACTCTCTATTTCGTCAATTCCCATCGAAACCACTTTAACCGCATACCCTAACAACTCACTATGTGAAATATCCGTTGTCAGTAAGGGGAACATTTCATCTATTAAACTTAATATCGTTCCAATACCCGAAGATTTCATTTTGTCAAATACGGTCATAATAACCTTTCTCTGACGCTCAGTTCTTTCATAATCACTATTTCCGATATATCGAATTCTGGCATATGCCAATGCCTGCTCCCCAGTTAAGTGATTCACACCGGATGTTAAGTTCCAGGTATTGGCACTTTCATTATTAACATCCCAATTCCCTCTTTTATTTAAATATTCTGCTTCAGCCTGCGTCAGCTCCATATCAATCCCATTGATCTTATCTATACAACTCTGAAACCCACTAAAGTCAACCTCCACATTGCCATCAATCTGGATACTAAAATTAGTTTCTATGGTTTGATCCAACAATTCCATGCCGCCAAATGCATAAGCCGCATTTATACGATTGTCACTATATCCTGGGATTTGCACATATAAATCACGCATCAATGAAGTCAACTGCAATGTTTCTTTCTTTTTATTAATCGTGAGTAGAATCATGGAATCAGAACGCGCCCGTGTTTCTCCTTCTCTGCGATCCTGACCAATCAAAAGGATATTAACAACATCTTTATCTGCCATGATGTTTTCATCAATATCCCATTCTATTTCTTCCGGTTCCAATTCCGTCATATCTATTGCCATATCCTCATCTGTCTCAAAGTATTCATCTTGTGGGGAAACGGTTTCCAGATTAGCATAGTCTGCTGTGTTGATTTTGTTTAATTTATGCTGTATATAGGCAAATGCCGTTCCTGCGATAAGAATAACAACCGTCAGAACGCCGATTACTATCTTAATACCCATTGGCAGCTTGCCTTTTCTTTTTCTATTTGGTTCTTCCATTTCTCTGTCCTTTCTCATTATACCGACCCTTCGCCGCCAAAAACCACTTTCACTGTCTTTAACAATATCTTCAAATCCAACCCCAGTGTCCACTCCTGAATATATTTCGCATCTAACTCCACTACCGTCTCAAAATCAGTAATCTCACTTCTTCCACTCACTTGCCAGATGCCCGTCAATCCCGGTTTAATCGCCAGTCGCTTTTTATGGTGTAGGGCATACTGCCTGTATTCATCTACTGTAGGTGGTCTGGTTCCCACCAAACTCATATCCCCTTTTAAAATATTAAAAAACTGCGGCAGCTCATCAATACTGGTTTTGCGTATAAACCGTCCAATCGGTGTAATCCTTGGGTCGTTATCCATTTTAAACATAAAACCTTTCATTTTATTATGCTGCATCAATTCCTTTTTTCTTTCTTCTGCATCTAAATACATGGAACGAAACTTAAATATCTTAAACCGCCTTCCGTTTTTACCTACCCGCTCCTGGGAGAAAAATATCGGGCCTGGCGATTGTATGTAAATAATCGGCGCCACAAATACAAAGACAATTCCCATAAGTCCTAATCCCACTAAGCTTCCGGCAATATCAATTGCCCTTTTTAACACTATCTGCCGGAAGGTCATCGTCTTAATACTCGTGGTAACCACTGTAAATCCATTGACTTTCTCAATCTGAGGATTGGGTATATTCAGAGAAAAATGGCGCATATTGATATGAACCGTAATGCCCATTTCCAGGCAATACTCGATAAGCTCTTTTCTCCCGGGGTAATCATCTCTTAGAGCGACAAAAACATCATCAACCACACTGTTTTGTACATACTTAAGCATTGTTCCGGCACTTGCCACCACCGGAATGCCATAAATCATCTTATTTGTCAGGTCTTCATCAAGTATGATAATGCCTTTCAGCCAAAAATTGCTATACTTATAATCAAGCATTTTTTCAATGATTCCGTTAACAGCTTTCTTATCCGTAATCAGATACATACATCTTAACTTACTCTCATCTTTGACCCGCTTACTCAAAATATATTTATACAGTATCCGCATTGTATATGTAAACACAGAGCTTAGAACCCAGAACCAACAAAATATAACTCTGGAATATGCTTCAGATAATTTCATCATGAAGATAATCGCTATTAATGCTGCCAGTAAAACAGTGCTATATTTGATACTGGCTTTAAACTCCTTGAGATAACCTCGCTTTAATATTCCTGAATATGGTTCTGTAAAAAATACAATACAGATATGTAGTGCCGTTATTAAAATAGCGATGTTTAGATAAGTTCTGTTCGCATACGGAAAACTTATGCCATGGCGAATCATATACGAGACAATGAAAGAAAGCTGAATGCAACACCAATCAATAAGCATAAAATCAAAATGCTTCACCCAATTATTTCTTACTTTCTTATACATCTCATTACCCCTTAATATGATTAATTACGAACTTCCAGAGTCAGCACTTCTATATTTGACTGATTCCCATCGGAATCAATGACATAGAAGCTCAACTCATATGTACCGGACGTATATATGTCATACACTCCCTCAACCTGAATGCGTGTTGATGCATAATCTTTATCATCCACCGCCGATTCCACAAAAGACAGCGGATTAAAGGCACCTCCTACATTAATAATCGCCTTATACTGTTTCAAGCGAATCACCGGGACCCCGGTACTCACCAATGGTGTTGTATCTGTATTGATCATCAGGTCATCTTCATCTGTTGGCCCGCTTTCAGCAATATTTGCATCCTCTGTATCCCCGATGCCATCAGTGTCGGAAGTGTCCTCTGTTGGATTTTGTAATACGTAACCATTATTGTTTTTGATATAGCTCACTACGATTTCTTTCTTCGTAATATTATTGCTCCTATCTCTTGCCGCATAGATCACCTTGGCGCTTTGTCCGTCTGCCGATGGTATAACCCTCTCTATAAATAATGTATCTGTGACATCACCGTCGCTCTGGTCATAGGCTGTCACCCCTTCTAATAATACCGAAACATCATCACCCTCAGTAAAGGTTTCAATAGCGTCATTAAGCGTAATAATCGGTCCATCTCTATCTTGTTGTAAATACATCGCCGCAAACAAACCTAAAAGTATGATACATATAACAGAAAGTATTCCAATAATTAATCTCTGTTTCATCCTATCCCTCGCTATCTCGGTTCCTACTATTATGCATGTTTATACTCACCATAATATTTTCCATAGTATCTTCCATAGTATTTATCATGATTTAAGTCTACTTTATTCATCACAACACCTAATAAGGTACAGTTTGCTTTTCCCAATTGCTCTTTAACTTTCCGGGCAAATTTATAACTAATCGCTTTAGATTCAATGACCATGACTGCTCCGTCACACTCCTTTGCAATGATAGCTGCATCAATAACGCTTCCTAAAGGCGGTGTGTCAATAATGATATAATCATATACATTTCTCAAGGCCTGAAGGACGGATTTAAAACGATTGCTCCCTAACAATTCCGACGGATTTGGCGGGGTTGGCCCGGCAAAAACAACTTGTAATCTATGTACGTTTGTATCGTTAATCACTTCACCAAATTCGTTCTGTCCCGACAAGAAATGACTAAGTCCCTTTATCTTCTGACTTATCTTATATCTTCCGACGAGGACGGATTTTCTTAAGTCAGCATCAATGAAAATGACTTTCTTTCCCGCCTCAGCAAGGGAAATGGCTAAGTTGAGGGATATGCTTGATTTCCCTTCATTGGGTGTACAACTGGTTATGGCGATAATCTTATGATTATTGCCGCAAAATTGAACATTAGCCATCAGGGACTTGTACGCTTCATTGACATGATAATCCGCTGTACTGTTTTTATTTAAATTAATTAACATTTTATCTGGCCACCACCTTTTTTGTTTTGGCTTTCACAACCGGCTTTTTCACTTTCTTCTCTTCCTCACTGTAAGGAATGGAACCTAAAACGCCAACGCCTAAATACTTTTCTACATCATCCGGTGTTTTGATGGTATCATCTAAAATATATCCGGCTAAAACACCCAAAACAGCTAAAACGATTCCAATCAGCCCCCCAAGGATACCATTTCTTTTAACACTTGGCCCTGAGGGTTCATCCGGCAGATTGGCCTCGTCAATCACATTCACCGCCTCAATATTCATGACCGTGCTAATCTGCTCAGAGGACTCCTCTCTCACCGAATTGGCGATGCCCATAGCCTCATATGGATCATCACTGGTAATCGTTATTCTTAAAATACGCGTATCGGTAATAACCTCCACACTTACCATCGCTGCAAGATCTTCATAACTCATATCCAGGTCTAGATTCGATATAACCTGCCCAAGAACCGTACGGCTTGTAATCAGTTCCTGATAATCCTTTGTCAACTGTGAACCTGATTGCAAATCCGAATAAGTAATCATATCACTACTCTGTTGGTTAAGCATGTAAACCTTCGTTGATGACTCATATGTCTTAGTCATTACAAACACACTTACAAATACAGCGATTAGTGCCATTGCCATTCCTGATAATATAATAATCAGCTTTTTTGACCAGAGCGTCATAATCAACTCTCTTAAATCAATTTCAATTTCATCTCTTTCCTGGTTCGTCTCCATCCTCTTCTCCTCAGTGTATCATCCAAAATTTTATAGCATTAAAATAGCATGCTTTTAATAAAAACGAAAAAATCTGGTTCTGTTTTCGGCAAAAAAACTGTAATGATTTAGTATTTTTAATTATAAAGTTCAAAAGATATCGTAATGTGTCAGAAACTATTATATATGTTTTGGCTAGAATTAGCAAGGGCAAATTTTTACCATGCTTATTTAAAATCGAAAAAAATCTGATGCACTGGAATATGGGCGGGAATTGTGATAAAATTTACATAATATAATATTTCTCGATTGTGTGATAAAAAGTGAAGTGTGTTATCGGCAGAAAAAGGGGGGGTAATTTTGCCCGACAATAACAATAAACAAGATCTACGAATTATAAAAACACGAAAAGCGATAACTGACGCAATGTCTAAATTGCTGGAAACCCAGAATTTCAAGCATATAACAGTGAGCGATTTATGTGAAGAGGCTTTGGTCAGCCGGGCTACTTTTTATGTGCATTTTGAGGATAAATATGCTTTGCTGCAATACTGGTTGACCGAATTAAAACTGAAGGTCATCATCAAAGATAATACTTACGAGCAGCTAGAAGCATCAATTAATAACCTTGTCCAAAACAACAAGAACGTGATTAAAAATTTAGTATATGAAGCGAATAGTGAAGTTTTAGATGTATTGCACGAATATATAATTTCTTTTTTGAATATATCTTCAAAAAAGAATAATCAAGGAGTAGTAAGTCCCAAGCACGTTGTTTTATCTAGCTTTTTCGCTGGGGGCATGGTCAATTACATCTTATGGCAGGTAAAAAACAAATTTCCCGCGGATACAACACCGATGAATATATATCTATTTGAAATTATTGAAAGACTTCGCGAATTAGATTAAAGCAAGCATTGTTGTCTAAAGCTTTACATAACAAGCAAAGGAGGGACGTCCCCATGCATGAATCACTCGATAAAATGAAAAAAATAAAAGCACTTATAAATAACGGCAAAGGAATACGATATACTTTAAGTGAAGTATATAAAATTCTCGGAAACCCAATTATAATACATGATAGGGATTATAATGCATTAGCGTGTACTGAAGATATTGTCACCGATGATCCGATTTGGAGTTTCTTAATTACCGATAAATTGAAGTATGATAGGATTCACGGTAAGCTTTTAGACAAAGACGGGATTACCGTGGGCGCCGCGACCATAGTGGCATGCCATAAGCCGTTTGAGGACGACATATTGGAACTTCATGAAGCGGTGTGTGATGCTCTTTCCATAGAACTTTGCCAAGATAACTTTTATACCGACTATGGCCAAGCGTATTTAGAATCTCTGGTAAGTCGATTAATTGAGGGGAGAATTGAGGGGAACGAGTTTTATTATACCGCTCAGGTGGATAGTATTTATACGGATCTTGGAAACAACCTCTATTTAGCTGTTATGGATATTCCTAAGTGTACTACAGATACTCAGCTTGAATATTTTAGAGATTTATTTAAGCGGACGCAGCCGGCATATAAATACTTCATTTACGCCCCTTATATCTTAATGATTGCCGGTACAAACGATAGTACATTCAATGTAAAAAAGGATTTACGCAAACTTAGCAAGATTTTTTCAGAGCATCATATACATGTCGGGATAAGCAGCCGTTTTGAAAACCTGTTCAAATTACAAAGATACTATATCGAGGCCGTAGATGCGTTAACCGATGGCTTGAAAAGCGGCAGCAGACAGCGGATTTTTTTGCACGTCAACAATATTGACGGCTAAAAGCGGATACCTTGTGCGAAGTATCCGCTTATTTGTTAAATCTAAGCTTTCTTTTTAAATCTTGCGACGACCTTAAATAAGTCACCATCTATTTTTATATCCAGCCGGCCTCCCTGCAGTTCGATAAAGCTTTTGGCTATCGCCAGACCCAGTCCCGAGCCATCCGTGTTGCGGGCCAAATCACCGCGTATGAATCTTTCGGTCAGCTTATCTGGCGGGAAGTTCAGTTCCGATGCCGAAATGTTTTTGAACACGACTGCGGCTTCCTCGTCATTTTCCGTAAAGTCGATATAAACTCTTGTGCCTTTCAGGGCATATTTGATACAGTTTGTCAGTAAATTTTCAAATATTCGATAGGTTTTCTGACTGTCTAAAATCAGTATTACCTTTTGATCCGGTAAGTTTAAACGGAATTCCAGGTTTGCTTCTGCCACTTTATCTTCCGACTCATAATAGACCTGTTTAATCAGGTCGATTAAATCTACCGGCACCAGATTAAGGTTCACGTTTTTGCTGTCCGCCTTGCTGACCTCGAACAAGTCTTCAATCAAAGCTTTCAGCCGCATTGACTTATTGTCAATGGTTTCAATATAGCTGTTACGTTCTTCATCCGTAATATCTTCATTCTTCAATAAGTTGACATAAGTTATAATAGCCGTCAGCGGTGTCTTTAAGTCATGAGACACATTGGTGATTAATTCGGTTCTCATATTTTGGCTGGCAACTTCCTTTTCTACCGCCTTTTTGAATCCTTTTTGGATTTTCTGAAGCTCTTTTTTAAAAGCATTAAAGAGTCCTAAATCTTCATCAATCGACACATCCAAATCACCTTCCGCCATTGCATTCGTTACTTTCAGCAGCTTTTCATATTGCGTTTTAACCAATCCGGCATATTTTTTCAGCAGGAAGTAAAGTGCTATTGAGTAAATAACGACGCCAACAATGCCAAAAACCCACATCATACATAGGATTGTCAAGATAACAAAGTTGACAAATACTATTTTAAAAATCTGCTTATTCGTCTGCTCTTCTAAATCAATCTCTGCTAATGCCTGGAAAAAGGCTTTTATTTTCCGTTTTACCCATCTAAAGAATCGCCATGTCCAGCTTCTTTCCCTTAAATAATTTTTAAATCCCAAGGTCACAACTGCGTGTAATGATGCCGCTGCCAAATAACATAAGCTCAAGACTATCGTCCAAATAATGCCGTTGACGATGGTCGCCACAACCGCGGAGGCCGTCTGAGACGATATTAATGTTGACAATGAAGTTAAGAATACCCCGCCATTTGAATCGATAACCATACCCAGCATACTATCGTATAAGCTTAAAACACTGCTGATTAAGATAATAGCAATTTCTAAAGGTATCTTAAATAATTTTACATTACCCAGATGCAGCGGCTTTATCAACGGAAGTATAAAGGCAATTACAGCAATTACCATTATAAGCACAATGTACCACAGAAGGAATCCTGATTCAGAATAAGATAAGTATACATTCCAATCATCAGCGCTTGTCAGCAGCGCAGAATCTTTGGGAATAGCATAAACAATCGTTACATCGGAAGGCTGAGCAATCGCCGTCAATACTAACTCCCCATATGACTCTATTGCCAAAGGATTTTCCCGGTTAAATTGTTCCAAAGTGCTTACTGCACTATCCGATGAATCGCCATAATATCGGTCTGCCCTAAGCTTTCCCAGAGAATCATAGTTCATAACAATGACCGTTGCATAGTCTTCATTACTTTCTGCGATGTTACTTCCATTTATAAAGGATTTTAATGACGAATTCTCTGCATTCGTTATCATGAGTTTCCCCGATGAATCATACACTGAATATTCCAATGATTTGCGTGTATCTTCAAAAAAGATTTTCCAGGAATAAATTGTTTCATTAACATTGACCTCCAATTCCTGCCTTGAAGGCAATTCATATGCCATCTCATCCGGAGCATACTGGATTTCGCTCCCCCCATAATCCGAAGCTAAAAATACATCTGAAGGACTGTATTTTTGCTCATCTTTAGCCTCTCTGGCTTCCATATAAAGCACAAAGCTTCCTCGCATAAGGGAGTCTAGCACCCCGTAGTTTATAAATCCCTGCTTTGGCATGTGCTCCGACTCGGCCGCCCGGTCTTCAAAGACCGGATACATCGCTACGGTTCCAATAGCCGGCAGCAGCACTGCCAATATCATGATGACAATTCCTATTTTATAATTTCTTTTCGATTTTATATCCAACGCCCCATACCACCTTTAAATATTTTGGATTTTTCGGATCAATTTCAATTTTTTCCCGGATATTCCGGACATGAACCATAATTGTCTCCGTATTGATCGCCCGCTCATTCCAAACTCTTTCATAAATTTCATCGGCCGAAAATACTCTTCCGGGATTTTTCATTAATAGCAGAAGAATTTTAAATTCAATGGGGGTCACTCTCACCGGACTTCCGTCAACAAAGAGTTCCACCGTATCTTCGTTAATTTCCAGACCACCGATTATAAAGCTGTTCGTTTCTTCCTCCGACTTCGATTCAATCGCCTGTAAATATTTGGAATATCGCCTCAGTTGAGAATTGACACGGGCTAAAAGCTCCATGGGGGTAAACGGTTTAGTCACATAGTCATCCGCACCAATATTTAATCCCATAATCTTGTCTACCTCTTCTGACTTGGCCGAAAGCATAATCACCGGAAAATCATGATGCTGCCGCAGATTCATTGTCATTGTAATGCCATCCATGCGGGGCATCATAATATCCACAATTGCCAAATGAATCGTCTTGCTCTCAACCAATTCCAAGCCTTCGACACCGTTCGCCGCTTTATACACATGATAACCCTGGCTTATTAAGTACCTTTCAATACCAGCCCTGATTTCTTTATCATCTTCTACTATTAAAATATTATATGTTTCCATCACAACTCATCCTTTAATGTTATTTTTATCTATCATAACATACCCTTAGTTGAGCATCAAATGGATTGCAGGCCTGCTTTCCATATCCATTAATATACCCGGCAAAACAAAAATACACCTACAAAAAAATCCAAAGAATTTCTAAAGAAAGACTTCGGATAAATTCAGAATGCCTATCTGTTGGAACTACTGTTAAGAAGCTCCAATGCGTTGGCATATATTAACTGATGGGTATAATCCTCCCCAAACTTCCGCTTAAGGTATTGCACACACTTCTTCATTTCGGGAGGCCGTTTGCTGATGTTATGGGCATCAGTTCCGATAAAATGTACGAGCTCATTCTTCAATAGCTTTTTAACCAGCCTTTTTGTTGGATAACCATTCTCACCGGTTACACTGGCCGCATTGACCTGTATATAAATCCCCATGTTAACAAGCTGTAAAACCCGGTCAAGCTCTTTATGAAGACTTGCGTATCTTTCCACATGGGCAATAATAGGGCTATATCCTTCCATCTGCAGGTGATAGAGTGCATTCTTAATGTAAGGATACTCCTTATCCGGTGAAAACTCCACCAATACAAAGTTCGAATCCGCCATCGTATGAACCGCTCCAAAATCTAGGGCTTTAACAGCCAAATCACTATAATACAGTTCATTTCCCAGATAAATATTAAATGTCTTGTCAATTTTATGTGCCATTTGATTCAAGCGTTCTATTGCCAGCTGTAAAGTGGCACCTGAAGGATTCCTGTGCCTGGTATGGTAGTGGGGCGTGGCGATGATTGTCCGAATTCCTTCATTATAAGCTATCTGCAGCATCTGATTAGACATCTTCCAGTCCTTTGCGCCATCATCTACAGAGGGTATAATATGGCTGTGAATATCAATCCAGCCGTTGTTCATAATTTATTCAACACCTTTCTGCTTAATTTATAAAGTGGGTTTTATTTTACCCTAGTAAACGCGTTTTGTAAATAGCATGAAGGATTATTCCGGCGATATGATGCCCCAACAGTAAAAAAAGAAATTATTTCTTCATATGCGGCATATAAATAGGTATAAACGAAGTCTTTTTTCTAACAGGAGGAGTCTTTATACTATGGCTGCAAACCAACCATCAGATATCATGCCCCTTGAAGATTTTATTGCATTGCCGGACACCACATCTTTTGTTCTAAGATACAATAATCTAACTGAAAAATATATCAGCGAGAGGCCCTATATCCGTTTGGGCAAATTGTTAACCGGTAATTTTGCTGTTGCTTATGTCCAACGTGACCTGCTCGATCAGATTCTTGAAGAACTTGGCGTTACCAATTCAAGCATGGTTCTAGGACCACTATCCCAGGTTGATTTAGAAGCTTCCGGTATCACTCAGGTACAACGTCAGCCTTATCTGGCTTTACGGGGATCCCAAACGCTTATTGCCTTCATTGATACAGGGATAGATTATACCAAAGAGGCCTTTCAATATGGAAATAAAACTACCAGAATACAATATATATGGGATCAGACAATCAATGGAAATGCCCCTGAAGGATATCATCTTGGAACCGAATATACAAATAGCCAAATTAACGAAGCATTACAATCTGAGGACCCCTATTTAGTTGTTCCCCATCAAGACAACTTAGGACACGGAACTTTTCTGGCCTCGGTTGCCGCCGGCAATGAAACGGGAAGCTATCTGGGAGTAGCCCCGGAGTCCGAATTAATCATTGTGAAGCTTAAAAAAGCAAGTCCTTTTTATCTCAACAGATTTCTGGTCCCGCAACAGCAGCAAAACGCCTTCGAATCCAGTGACCTGATGCTTGGCATCGAATATGCCATTGAAAAGGCAATTGAACTGGATCGTCCATTGGCTATCTGTATCGGTATTGGCACAAACCTGGGCGGACATGACGGATATAGCGTTTTAGAAGACTACTTATCAAGAATATCTTATACCGTGGGCGTTACCATTTGCGCTGCTGCCGGAAACGAAAGTAATACAAAGCATCATATTCAAGGTACTATTCCCGCCGCCGGGGATTCCCGAAGTATTGAAATTGATGCCGGAACAAAAAGTAATGATATCTATATTAGTTTGTGGAACGGCCCTTCTGACCGACTTTCGGTTTCTATCAGATCTCCTGCAGGTGAGGTTGTGGGAAGGATTCCGGCAAGGTCGGGCACCAACTTTGAATCAAGGCTGGTTTTGGAGCGTTCTACCGTAGGTATCAAATATGGTTTTCCGATTGAAGGAAGTGGTGCACAGCTCACCACCATTAAAATTCTTGAACCAACACCGGGAATCTGGACATTAAATATATATGGTGACACTATTTTAGAAGGAACCTTCAATGTCTGGCTGCCGATTACCGGCTTTGTCGATCCGGATATTGTATTTCTGGCCGCCATTCCTAATTGTACCATAACCGTTCCGGCTACGGCAGTCGGTGTTATCACCTGTGGGGCCTACAATAGCCTGAACAAAAGCTTATATGTGAACTCATCATGGGGACCAACCAGGCTGCCAATGATGTCTCCGGACTTTGTCGCTCCCGGTGTTGATATCGAAGGGGTACTGCCTTCCGGTTATGGCACCATGAGCGGAACCGGTGTCTCCGCAGCATTTACAGCAGGTGCGTGTGCACTTTTACTTCAGTGGGGAATTGTCGAAGGCAATAACCGATTACTCAACACGTATCTGACAAAAACGCTTCTAATCAGAGGCTGTGAGCGTGATGAAGGGGTTGTCTATCCAAATGTACAGTGGGGTTATGGCCGAATAAATCTCATCAACACTTTGGAATCTATCCGGGTCACATAAACGAGGTATCTATAGGCCTCTAAAGCTTTCCGGGCGGTATTTCCTTAATCGCCCGGCTTCTTTAATCTGACTCAGCAAAAGACTTTTATCCTTATTAAATGTTCCTCTAAGTGCTACATAGTTGGAGGCATGATTCGCTCTGAAGATTGTTCCATCCGAATCTATATGGCTCACAACCAGCTCCATTTCTTCAAGTACTTCCTCTGGACTAAGAAGCGTGAATTCTCCCCTTTCAAGCTGAGCATACATTTGCGTACCCGGCTCTAACATTAAGGTGAGAAATCCCACATATTCCGGCTTCATGGCATTAATCATTGTCGCACTGTTTTGGGCATGCTCTTTTAATCTTGCCTTGCCGCCCAATCCCGAAATGAAAGTCACCGATAATGTCATGCCTGCTGCCCGTACTTTTAGTCCTGCCGCTATAATTTCCGGTACGGTGGCGCCTTTCTTAACATCTTCAAGAACCTGATCATCTCCCGATTCAGCACCCATATAAACCATATCTAGCCCCGATGCTTTTAAACTTTTTAATGCTTCCGGACTCTTGTTAAGAATATCCCCCGGGGCTCCATAAATAGATACCCGTTCACATTCCGGGAAAATCTTGTTAATTTTATCAAGAATAAATAGCAGGTCGCTTGTTTTCACCGTCAGGGCATCCCCGTCTGCCAGAAATATCCTTCGTACCGGCATTTTATCATACTTTCTTGCCATATATAAATCTTCCGCTACTTCATCGAGATTTCTAACCCTAAATTTCTTGTCTTTATACATTCCGCAAAATGTACATTGATTCCTTGCACACCCAATTGTCAGTTGGATAATCAGGCTGCCTGCTTCACTTGGCGGCCGGTAAACCGTTCCTTCATATCTCATGATAAATTCTCCCTGGCTATAATATCTGTCTTGATTACTATAAGTTAAATTATAAAGGAATCGCTTTAGCAAATCAATCGATTTTTTGTAATACGGCAGCAATTGAAGAACCATGAGGCCTTATTAAACGTCCTAAGCCGAACAGGCAATCGGCATCTCCTACTGTCACTTTATTTATTTTTTCATTGCAGGTAAGGCTCGCCAAAAAACCCAATGAACGTAATATATCATCCGATGTCGGGCTATATGCACCAAAGGGATATGTAAATGTAGTCGGCATTTCGCCGATCATTTCTAAGGCTCTTGCCTGAAATAAACTTAAATCGGCAGATAAACGCTCCTTATACTCATCATCACTTTCTCCACTCCTTTGTTTTGCTCCCCTGACCCCACCGCTTTGTCCATGGATATCATATCCATGGTTTTGTAATTCGGCATGACCGGATTCTACCATTTCAATAATCATCGACCATAATATATGCGGATAAAGAATGTCCTGACGTCCTTCCTCTGTATATTCATCGGTAATATGACCAATCACAGAAAAAACCGCTTTCATATCATATTCCTTAAGAAGCGGATATACATATTTATAGTCACTGAAATAGCCATCATCAAATGTCAAAATAATAGGCTTATCAGGAAGTGCCGTCTTCCCATTAATAAAATCAATAAGCTCCGACATCGTTATGGTATGATAACCATTTTCTTTGAGATATTGAAGATCTTCTTCAAATTCCTCGGGGGTAATTGAATAATCACCTAATAAACCCTTTTCTTGCGTTAATTTGTGATACATAATAATTGGTATACTAGCCGTTTGATTCTCGGCCTGACCGGCACTTTGACGCGTCTGTAAGTAATAAAATATCCCTATGATAGTAAGGATAATCACACAAAAAGTAGCTGTGTATCGCTTTGACATGTTATCACCATGCATCCATTTATATTTATCCATGTAGTATATGTTGAAGTGTTGGTATATTATGACAATATAATTTAAATTCCGGCCGGCAATCTTTCATTGATGGAATTTAAAATATTTGTTGATTTCTATAAGCTGATACTTTATAATAGAGACTTAAGGGGGCGTAGCGCAGTTGGGAGCGCGTCTGAATGGCATTCAGAAGGCCGTGGGTTCAAGTCCCATCGTCTCCACTAGTTGAAAAGTCCTGTAGTTCCTTTGTTTTAAAGGGGTTGCGGGATTTTTGATTTTTGCATGACTTTCGTGTTCTGACACAAAAATACATAAAAACCGTAAATATGCAGGTCAAAACTAGAATGATATAATATGCAAAAAGCCCCTTGATCTGGGCTTAATCCATCATCTCTTAAACAATTTATCAAATCGTAGGTAAAAGATAGACAATTATTATAGATATCATCTATATGATATTCCCTTACATAGGATGAGTCCTGTGACCTGCTCCCCCACCTAACACATAAGAGTGTTTGAGGAGGGGGGCTTCTTCTTCGATAGCCCTAACGGGCTAAGCATAAGGAAGCTATCCCCGGCTGGTCCGCCGGTTCT
>Ga0153999_1000217_pt1 | contig 28029 bp, 37 predicted proteins | sample TSNC083MetaG_FD_104675 | JGI IMG/M metagenome (GOLD analysis project Ga0153999, IMG submission 104675) | Attine ant fungus gardens microbial communities from North Carolina, USA - TSNC083 MetaG | ecosystem: Host-associated > Fungi > Mycelium > Unclassified | place: USA: North Carolina, Lumber... | reverse complement strand
GTCTTATACCTTCTCTATCTCTCGGCTTTCGATAGGGCCTTCACCGTGCAGGCGACTTTCATCGCACACGGCGATCCGTCAGCAGTGTTTCTCTATATCTATTTCCCCAGAGATAATAATACCCTGTTATGATCAAATAGCAAATAAATTTTCCGAAAGTTCTAAATTAATTATATGAAACATTTAAAAATTACTGAGGCTTCTCTTCCTGCTCAGCCATATAAACAGCCACAGGTTCCTGATAAATCTCTGGTATATCTGTAATCTGACGGTTACCTACTTTAATTAGCAATGCATAGATGGGAAACATGAACGATTGTGCCTTCACTTTGCAGCACTTCCCTTCAATGTTGCAATTTCAGCTTCTAGCATCATGATCTGTTCCTGCATTCCCGACATAGCTTCCATCATAAGAATATGCATTTCATCTACTTCTTCAGGAAATACTTCTTCCAATGGTCCAAATGTGCCGTCGTCTAATCTTTTTCTTCGCTTCATGAAAGCACCCCGCTTATAAGTGAAATTGCTGGATTGACATCTACACCTGGGCGGTTAAGCTCCAACTTCAATATAATCTTCTGCTTCGGATCAACGCTCTCTAAGATGTACTCATCCTCATCAATCGAGTCTGTCACCGGTGCTGTTGTCGTCTTGGTCATCGGCTTGTACACTTCCTGCTCACCCGTGAGTGTCATGCTAGAAGATGCAGAGACTGCTAGATTCTTGTCTCTTTGAATCCACAACAAAACGCCTTTTACAGATCCAGAAGGCGGCGTGATTCCATATCGCTGCGTGGATTTTAGCAAAGGCGTGAGATTTTCGGTTTTATTCAGTTTGATTGTCTTGCTTGTCTTAAAGTTATAGCTGTCTATCACTTCAACAACAACTAAGTTTTCTCCGACTTTTAAATCAGCTAGTTTCAGGTCAAAAGTGAACGGAGCTCCTTGTCCTGAATGCACTTCAGTGGCCAGTCCATTGTTTAGTTTATAAGATACTTTGACATCATTACCGTCTGGATCACTGGAAGTTCCTTTGATAGTAATTGCATCTACATTGATTAGACTAGACTGCTCTGCAATCGGATCAATTGTTAGAGCTGGCGGTCGGTTAGGAACTACGTAGAATGTTCGTTCAGCAATAGTAGTTGACTTACCACCCTGGTCATCCTCTGCCCAGACTTTCAGTGTATGGACGACGCCTTCTGCGAGGGCTGTGGTTATTGCTGTTGCGCCGTCGTACAAGATGCCACCTTTAAATGTGAGTGCCTTGTTAAACGCAATTGGAGTCTTTCCATCACTGATTCCTGTTTGTAAAGCGCGAATAGTTCCCGCGTTGATTTGATAACGGACATTTACGATATTCCCGTTATCGGCATCAGTTGCGGAACCTTCAATAGCGAACGTATCTCCTTCGTATAGTGTGCGGTTGTCTCCTGTGGTCAACGCAACAATAGGCTCTTTGTTCACTGCTATGCCTTTTACGTACCAGAAGCCGTCCGTGTGCTTACCATTAACTGGATACTTGCCATCTTCTGCTATGAGATTTGAATCTACTAGCGTCCCTCGCAAGTCTTTAAGTTCCGCACGATAGTAGTCTACGTAAAGGTATTCTTTGAATGACGTCGGGTCTTTCCATTTCTCTGAGCGAAGTTGAACTGCAACAGTACCCTCGTTGTACCAAAGTCCTGGATTTACCCATTGACCGCTACCATAACCATATTCTGTCGGTCGCCCACCTACATACCCTTTTTCCGGAGTGAATGTCATATCTTGAAAATACCAAGTGCGAGTCGAACAAAAAGATTCATATGGTTGCGCGGCAAAAGCCTTTTTAAGCTCGGTTGTTGTTTTTACATATTCACGCTTTGCGTTATATTTATTGTAGTAGTATAAAGCCACGTCACACTACCTCCCCTACAGTCACCGCATAAGTACCCCAGCTGCCAATAGTCATTTTATCGATATCGATTTTAGTATTGCCCCTTGCTACTACAGCACCCTTAACATATGAATTGACTAAAGGTTGTACAGTAATCGTTGAAGCTGTCACATCAGTAATCAAAGTATCCTCACTGTTTGTTCCATCATAGATCGTAACTTCAGTAAGCGCCGTGAACCCTTCTGTTTCATCAACATTTAGCACTGTTGTTCCAGCTGCGCGTGATGCAGTCAGGACAGCTTTAGCAGCTTGCCGCACCATTCGGATAGGTTCTTCCGCGAACGTGTCGAAGAATGAACCGGAGTTCCCTGGTACTCGCCCATCAATTTCCATCTGAACCTGCATCTTACGGATAAGTGAGGCTTGTTTATTGATTAATTCGTGCGCCAGCCATGTGCCTTCTTCATTGTTATTAAGAAACGCAGCCATCAATGGTGTACCTTCTTCAATAACTCGATTCGGGTCATTTTCTGGCAACGTATCATCAATGATTTCATCGTAGAATTTCGTCTTTTCATACGGGTTTTTATTCAGCACCCGGAATCACCTCTACTTTTTGCATCACTGGGAATGCGATGACATAGCCTTTATTACCTTTTTGGTAATTCAATTTACGAATATATGCCTTCCTTCCCAATGGATCTATGAGTGCAGCTTCTGTGACAAGCCCCTTCTCAACATCGAGATAGACATATTTACGTAACGTATCTCCACTTTGTTTCGTTTTATGAATTGGCTTCTCGATTTCTTCTCCATTAATTGTTACGACTGCACTCCGAAAATAGGAATCTAGAAAGCCAAGCACGTCATTAACTACCGAATCTTGTATTTCACTATTCATACTTTACCTCCTGTTCTCGCTACACCACAACGTGGATAATTGACTGCAAACGTGTATGATCTAGCTCGGACAAACCATGGCCATGTTGCAGACGCTCCTGCCATTGGTGCCGTTCTTGCTCTTCCTGTAATCGGATATTTAACCAGAAATGTATACGACCGAGCATAAAGTTTCAGCCATTCGAATAGCTGATTCGCTACAATATAAAAAGCAACCGCATTCGGTTTGATGGTATTCATCAATTCAACCGGAAACGATTGCGTACTGTTACGAATATTCACCATAATAGCTGCCGGCTCTTCGAAATCGGAATCCCACCCCTCTTGTTGATAGAGGAAGTCTTTGCCCATATAGGCTCGCAGAATCGTGTTCACGTCCTCAATACTGCCGTCACTCATGTTCACTACATATTGCACCTTTATCAGCCTGCGATATGTTTCCTCATCGTAACCACCACGCGACAAGCCTTCTTCTTTCCCAAGCCTATCCAGTCCAACGCCGGATGCCTCGTCAACATCCCAGAATCGCTGGATGGTATCGTATAACTCCCGGCTATCTTCAGAACCTTTGGCAACGAGTTTCAGAAGTTTATAGTTATTGCTGCCCTCTGCTGTCTCGTAGTTCTCAGGGAGTTCAGCAAGTATCTCATCAAGAAGATTAGACAAGTTCACTCACCTCAATCTTACTAATGTCCGTTTCTGCCACTTCCGCAAACTTGATAGAGACGTTAGTTGGACTGTACGTTATGCCGTCTTTGGAAAGCTCAATCTGAACATCTTTTACACCTTCAACTGTAAAGGAAACAGATCCTTCTGCTTTCGTTCGGATAACGTCCTCATTCATGCCAAGACCTTTCAGCTTATCGTTTCCGTAGACGCCGCCGATGTATTTTACAATGCGTTGCTTGACCTGTTCGTTACCATCAATCGGATAGTCAGGACCTTTCTGCACAGCTATACGGACATAGACTTGAACAGTCGTTGCGTAAGTGAAACCAATTTTATGCTCGTATCCTTGGCTATCTTCAACAAGCACTATCTCTTGCCCATAGGCTTGTATGCCGTCCGGCTTAGCAAGTAAGATTACTCTCGCAACCTCATCCCGCAGACCACCAAGGACAATTGTTTCAAACGCTTTACCGGGTACACCGGTTGCGCTTGTTTCCAATGTATCGTTTTCGTCCACAATGACTGACCGTACACCATTCACTTCATCCAGCAGACGAGCGCGGACAGATACCTTTCTGCGATTGCCGAGCTTTCCGAGTGAATCGTAATAGCGATCCTTTAACTGTGGGTCTGTCTCTTCGTCCTGCCCATTTAGGAATGGATCTGGGTTGGTTACGGCTTTCAGTCCGACAATTGGATTAATGATTTCTGTTATTTCTCCAGCTGCAGCGTTTCCGCTTTCGCCATATTCAAGCGCTTTTGCCCCCGCTTCATATATACCAGCATCAGTTGATTTCACTTCTGCTTCAGTCGCATAGAGGACACCATACTTCGTGCCAATCATCGTACCTGCAGGAACCGTGATATTGCGATCAAGCGAAAGATTGACTTTGCCTATCGCCTTAACCCAGCCATTTTTATCAATAAGGGCCCGCTTTACGTTCTGCTGCAAAGACAATCCCTCAGACGTATCAACAAACCGGCTATTGTAGACCTGTTCAGCTTGCTCAGCATCAATCGACCGCTGCCAAGCTTGCGATTCGATGTGTTTACCAAGCGGTGTCTTCGACGAAAGATTCACATCCTCCCCCCATAGCCCTCGGGTTTCTGCCTTTATTTCTTCAAGAAAATCTTCGTATGTCTTTCTCTTAAAGCCTTTAGATGTTAACAATTGTACTCACCCCTAACTCACTGCCGTCCTTTTTGATAGCAACAAAAGAGATGTTCATTTTTCGTTTCTTATAATCTCGCTCAAACTCAATATCTGAGACAAAATCAATGCGTTCTTCCTGTAGTACACAGTCCTGTATCGCTTCTGTGACTTCACGGTCATCCGGTCGCTTTTGTTCCAGCACTTCTTTTCGGAATCCCTGCTCCGTATCTAGGAACCATTCGCCTACACGCTGATCCAGAAGAAGCTTAATGTTCTGGGCAATCTCTTCGTCGCCTTCAACAATCTCTGTAATGGAGATATCACCATCAATCATTTTGGGACTAATCATCCAGCATTCACATCCTCACTAGCAGAAATAATTTTACCTTCTCCTCCTGGATAAACAACTGAATCTCCGATACGAGCAATGAGCCGGCCATTAACCATGACAGATGCAGAGCTTGCTACGATAATACCTGTACCGCAATGAGGACAATCATGTGTTACGGTATCACCATCACGTGCTTGGGAAAGTCCATTTGTGAATATATCTGAGCTGCCTGAAACGATCTTACCAGCCACATTATGTGGGCAACAGATCTGCCCGTGATTGCATACGCCTTTGTGTACATCGGTCACTCTCGCAACGTTCATGCCATCCCTCCGTTCAGATTGATGCGTGGTGCGTCCAGGTTAATTTCTTTTTCTGAAACCACGTTGACAGTACCATCGGGCTTTCCGATGATACGATAGTTAAATTCTTTATGAGCAATCACTAGATCATCATCATGTTCAGCTGGAATATGTTCTAGTGGCTTTGTGAAAATATTAATCCCGCCGATTATGATAGCGTCATCCATATCCAGATACCGCTTTGACTGTTTACTACCTTCATATAGAACGGGCTCTATATCACGTTGTGAAAACACAACGACCACTATATTGCCTGGACGATACGGGATACGCATAATGAAATCATCAGTCTGTTGAGTAGCAACTGGACAATTTAAAATCATATTTGCATCTGGCTCATGTAACGGGGTAATGTCAGCCTGCATCAGCTTTGGGTCAAAGCGTTCAATTCTAGCAAAAACACATGTAAACAGCCCCGAAACGATACCAGACTTAAGCTCTTCGAAAAAAATATGCGCTTCCTTCATAACGGATACACATCGCATTCTGTATAAAATGAGTCGCCGTTCTCCATATGCTTGCCTGCAGTTACTCGGAACTGCCCGTTTGCCGTCTTAGATTTTATGGACAGAGTAGAATCGGTAGAAACACGATGATTCAGCAGCATGGTAACTTTCCACCCACTAACAGCTTTCTTTTCTTCACCATCAGGACTGGATTCCTCCGATTCAATTGGTGTAGGGGAACCAATAAGGCCTGTGTCTTTATTAACAATAATGGCATATGGATCTGCTTTTCCTTTGTCTCGTACAAACAGCTTCTTCTTGTTGATATGGACCTTTGCATTACAGTCTTTCGCAATTGCTTTTATACTCTTAGAAATCAGGCCGTTGACTGTCTTGCCTTTTTTATAGACATGGTTCTTAGGAAGCTTGAAATCACCGATTGCAAGACCAACTCTCGGCATAAGATCGGCAAGAATCGTCTTAGCATCAATCGGTCCCTTATAGGTTTTCTTCAGCTTTTCTTCAGTCCATTTACCACCAGCATCGTCAACCAGATCAATCTTTGTAAGCTTGTCTACACCATCTCGACTTGTTGTTGCCTTTTCAACAATACCTTCAAATATGACACCACGATCATCCTTGTATCCACTTTGAATTGTTACAGGCTGCTTTTTCTTCATGTTCTTAATAGTTGAATCCGATAGATTATATATTTCAACGCTCGCTGTGTTCAGTTCTGTTGTATCATCAAATGGGACTTCGAAATTAATGGTGAGAGGTTCCTCGAATTTCTGGCCACTAACATCAATTGTTGTGTGTCTTCTAAAAAGGTTGCTCACTCAATCACCTCCAGCTGAACTTTATCCCCGAAGTTATCCCATGAAATACGCTGTTCCGTACTGGATTTAGGTATGATGTCCAATCCTTCTGGGATTCGCGTATCCACTACTTCTGCAAACAACGACTGATTAAGTACCAGTTTCTTGCCTAAGAATATAGGCTCACCATCGAGATGCATATCAACTGAAAAGAAATCATATGAGACGTTATAGTCAATTTCAAAAGTAAAGACGACACCCGCTAGTTCAATATCGAACCGGTACGGTATGTCGTCTTTGTTAATTGGAATAATCATTTTTTCACCTGCACTCTGCCAGCGTTCTTTTTTGCCTTTGTGCGTTGCTTCGCTTTAGCTTTAACTTTCGTTGTACCGCCACGCTTACTGATACGAACTTGCTTCAAGGTCATATTAAACGAATATCCGTCTTTGATCTCAGAACTATCCTTGGTACTAAATTTAAGAATTAAGACATTTTCCAGACGAGAAGTAAAATTAAAATCTAACAGTTTACCATCATCTCTATACTTCTCTAACTTAGTTCGTTTCGATCCCGTTTTATCCTTGATTTCACCGCTTATGTTTATGGTTTTGGAACCTGCATTAACATGGTCGGTGATAGGCTCACCTTCCTCCAGTGCATGCTCGGTTGCGTTTGCATCTCCGTCCCGATCTACATCGAGAATAAGATCAATCATTACATCACCGATTTTTGGCAAGCCTATCCCTCCCTTAGATTTTTAGCGTTCATCATGGCAAAGAATTCGCGCATCTGTTCTTGCACTTGCTCTTTAACGGATTGCTTTACGCGAGCCTCAACGTCATTGTTTCCGCCCTCTATAGTGACTTGTATCACTGGCTGGAAGTTGTATTCATAGTTGTTTCCGCCACCTGTACGAACAGCAGTTGTTGCCGTTGTTGCTGACTGAGCTCTATCCATACGTTGCTTGGTCTTATTGCCAGACAACACCTTTGAACCTTTAGGTAGATTCATCAATGTCGGGAAGTCTGGAGACATTCCAGTCATTCCATTTGGCAGCTGGAACAGTTCATTCATACCTCCATCACCGAGAACGGACAAGCCACCTGCGGCATTGTTGGTACCATTCTTATACCAATTATTCTTTCTCCAGAACGCAAGTGCTCCTTCAATCGTACCGTATCGTTGTTTGATATAACGAATACCATTCACAATGTTGTTGACTGGGTCAAATGGGTTTCCAGACATGTTCATATCCTTCAACTGCATTAGACCCTTAGCAGTCCCAGTAGAAGTCATTGCACCTACCGCTCTAGGATTTCCGCTTGATTCTTTTTGTGCGATCCAACCTAAGCCATTCATCCAGTTGCTTCCTAGGACGCCAGCTCGATTCATACCTGCAACAATCCACGATTTCAGATTACCACTAGGCGCCCCTGCACCGCCGCCACTGAATCCTCCGAAGTTATCTGGGTTAACAGCTTGTCCATTCCTCCTGACTTCAAAGTGGACATGCGGTCCAGTAGATTGCCCAGTAGAACCAACAAGGCCGATGATCTGCCCCTTGGATACAGTCTGGCCTGTGGATACCATGTTCTTGCTGTTGTGCCCGTAGAGGTATGACAATCCATTACCACCGTCAATATGGACAGTTTGGCCATAACCTCCGTAGCCAGATCCCGGCATACCGAAACCTGAGAAGATAACACGGCCGCCAGTCTGAGAAGGTATTGGAGTGCCAATCGGAGCCGCGTAATCAACACCGTTGTGATTTGTACCCCAACGTGGGCCGAAGCCTGATGTACGAACAAAGTTACCACCGAAGTTGATACCACCAAAGTCTCCACCGCCAAACATGGCCAGTTTATCACCAACATAACTGATCGCCTTGTCTTTGATCATCTTAATAGCGCCAACGCCCATGTCTCCATAGGAGCCCTTCATCGTAGGAAAATTAGCGCCAATCTTGCCCCAGACAGTATCCATGAGTTTCGCTGGATCACTTGCATAATCCCAAACATCGATAGCGAGGTCTTTGGCTGACCCAGCTGCACTTTTTCCCTTATCCCATGCCGCTCCAGCAACATCTTTCGTTTTATTGACTGCTGTACCTGTAGCGTTTTTTATGCTCTTGCCCGTTTTGCTAGCTAAGCCTTGAGCTGAATCAAGAACATCTGACATCCATCCTCCTGTTCCGCCATCATAAGCAGGAACGCCGGAATTCATGAGAGTCGCCGTCTTTGATCCAGATAGAACCTCGGTGCCTCTCGGAAGGTTTACAAGAGTGTCTGTAGAAGGAGAAAGCCCCATCTCGCCACTAGGTGTGCGAATTAATTCCGGCATACCTCCATCACCTACGATCGCTGGTCCACCTGGATGATGCCCAGTACCTCTTGCGTATTCCGGCACCCAAGGCTCAATTCTCTTCTCGACACCAATCCTTTTGAAAACCCAATTTATGCCCTTACCGACACCATTTACACCTTTGGCAAGACCTTCAACCATGGTCTTGTTGAGTTCCTTAACACCCTTCATGGCATCACCGGCAGCTTTTTTAATACCAGTACCAATTCGACCAGGTAAAGCCTTCGCCGCATCGACAATGGATGAGAAACGATCTGTGACCGCAGTTTTCATATCGGATACCAATGTAACCGTGTGGTCTTTCGCGGTCTGCCATCCAGCTTTTACATCGCCGACAATATTGGATAAGAAATTAGAGATTGATGTGAAAATGCTGCCAAATATGGATTTAATGAAATTCCAGATGCCAGTAAAGACAGCAGCTGTAACATTCTTAATCAAATTCCATCCCGTTTTAACAGTAAGAATCACCAAATCTATTGCCGTTTTTATGACAGATTCGATAATTCCCCAAACGGATTTAAGGATCAGAACTACTGAATCCCATAGGCCTTGCCAGTCACCTTTGAATAAGGCTGTGAAGAAATTGATAATCCCAATCACGATATTCAATGCGTGTTTAATCACATTTACAATCAATGGGAAGACGATCTTTACAACTTCCAAGACAAATTTAATTGCTGGAATCAACACTTTTGTGATGATAAATGCTACCACTTTCAGTAAGCTTGTGATGATTGGGATCACTGACCTAATAATCGATAGAACCATTGGGAAGACAGTTTTTACCACTGAAAGGATTAATGGAATCAGCACTTTTGCTATTTCCATAATCACAGGGACTAGCGAAGCAATAATTGCTGTAATAATCGGTACCGCTGCTTTGATAATCTTTCCAATGATAGAGAACACTGATTTCACGACTGATAACAGTAACGGAAGGACAGCCTTCGCTATTTCTACTACGACTGTTGCCAATGCACTGATGAGCTCAATAACAAGTGGTACGACTGCTTTAATGATCTGTAACGCAATTGTGAATACCAATTTAATTATAGATAGGAACACTGGAAGTACTGCCTTTGCTATTGACATGAACATTTCGGCAACTGATTTCAACAGGCTTAATACAGTTGACGCAAGAAGTTCTACTAACTTAGCTATCATAGGGAGAATTTGTTTAGCTACTTCCAACAAGAATGGCAGGACTGTTTTCCCTAGTGTCATAACCACTTCGAGAGTAGATAACTGGAATGTGATCCATGCTTTCGCAAATTCTTTAATAGCAGGTAAAACAGCTGGAAGAATCTTTTTAAATTCTTTGCCGATTTCCATGACCGAAGCTCCAACTGCATTGCCAAGTTCTCCAAAGGCACCGCTGAGTTCCTTGAATACCGGCTTCAATTCACTGAAACTTTGCATGATGACTTGTCCTGTTTCCAAGAATTCTGGTTTCAGTTCGCTCATCATGCTGGAAAATGTATCTTTGTACACTTCAATGATTGGCTCGAAGGCTGTTACCACTGAAGAGAATACATCTTTGATGTTCTGCCAAACCGAAATGAAAACGTTCCTGACATCTGCATTTGTCTTAGATAGGCGATATAAGAAACCAACTAAGCTAACGATCGCGGTTATAACAAAACCGATAGGACCAGACACGCCCATAAGAGACAACCCAATACCTGTAACTGTCGGAGCCAGCATAGAAACAATGTTACTAACATCAGAGAACGAGGACTTCAATTGGTTGAAGAATCCTGAAATGAGTTGTCCAACCTTTGAGTTCATGCCTACTGCAATATGAGTAACGATCTTTTCTCCCATATCAACGAAATAGTTACCCATCGATGCGAACGTGTTGCTGAATCCTTCTATAATCGCTTTGCCAAAGTTTCCTGCTTTCGCAGCACCTTCAATTGTGCTATCCCACATTGCTGTTGTAACTGAGGCAATATAGGCTGCAGATGTTTTGGTAGCACCCTTCATCGAGTTCCATCCTACTGAGACAACTTCGCCGACCTTTATGAATCCTGCGACTGTGCCGTTCCACATTACAGATGTAACAGAAATGACGAAATCAACAGTAGCTTTGGTGGCATTTTTAATAGCAGACCAACCAGATAGAATAGCGTTCCGGAATGTCTCTGAATGTTTCCAAAACAAAACAAATGCTGTTCCTAGTGCAACAATAGCCCCAATCGTTATCCAAACAGGAGCCGATAAGGCTGTAAGGAAGCCTAACATCACCTTTAAGGAGGTCGTCAGTTTAGTGAAATAAGGTAACAAGAAGCCGATACCCCTCACAACTGCCCCGATTCCAGTAAAAATGTTACCGATCAGAAAGCCAAACGTGGCAAGCCCTATTAATAGAGGGCCTAAAGAGACTGCCGCAACAGTACCGATCAACGTGAGCTTCTTAACGATCCCCTGTGTAACTGGAGAAAGATCGTCATACCACGCCTTGATTGACCTAACCTTTTCAATGGCTCCTGCAAACATAGCACCAAACTTACGACCGGCATTTTCAGCCACATCACCCATAGTGTCAAGGTTCGTGGTAATTTCCCCAATGAGTGGTTTCAATTGCGAGAAGAATCCTCCACCTTTACCACCTGCGTCTAGGAATGAAGCGCCCAAACGACCGACTGCTGCCCACATATTCGCCATAGCAGCTGTGAGCGATTTGTTACCCATCTCTTTCGCAGCGCCACCAATGTTCTTTTCTATCGCTCTTAACAAGAGTTCGGAAGAAACGTCACCTTCCTTGGCCATGATAGCCACAGCACCCGCGGCCACATTCGCTTCATCTGCAATCCACTGATAGATTGGCAGCCCTCGGTCAGACAACTGTTGGAGTTCGCCGTTATAAGCCTTGTTCGCTGTTGTAACCTTATTCAGAATCTCCCCCATTTCAGCCATGTCTGAGCCAGCGATTGCCGCCGCATCACCTGTTATGGTGAGATAACGTGTGAGGTCTTTTCCTTGATTGACTCCAGCAGCAACTGCATTCGCTGCTGTGGTGACAGCTTGATCCATCGCAAACGAAGTACCTTTTACAGATGTCAACGCTGAGTCCATAATGCTCGAGATATTCTTAGCGTCATGGCCAAGCCCAGAAAGTTTCGCTTTAGCGTCATCTATACCAACAAGACGGTCGAAGCCTTTCTTGATTGTAATGCCCGCAAGTGCTGTAGCTGCACCAACTGCTGGTAACGTCAGGTATTTGGTTAAGCTCTTTCCGACACCTTTGGCTCTTCTTGAAACATCAGTTATGTTGTTTCCAACACTTGTCAGTCGTGTTTCTACAGACCGTAAGCCTGATGTAATGTTATCGACATTAAAGCGATTAACCATCCGACGAAGACTGCCACTGGTTTCATTCGCTTCATTTCCTAGGTCGGAAAGTCTGTCTGTGCTGTTAGCTAAGCCCCCTGCCACACCTCGTAAGTTTCGTTGCATTTCTCTAGCCGATCGCGCTAAATCGGAAATTCCTGAATCAGCAGACCCGAGCACACTCGTAACACTACTGGTGGTATCTCCGAATCTATCTAACTCTCTAGTTGACCGACCCAACGACTGCCTGATTGCTCTGTCAGATCCAGCCAGTTCATTGAGGGCTGTATTTAGTTCCTGAAACGGACCGTCATCTATCTGAAAGTCAAAGCCAATGACCATATCCCGGAGGTTCATTATTTACCTCCTCCGTTCGCTTTGTTTTCGCAATCAATCTTTTTGTTTATTGCGATGTTTACTTTCGCCAGTTGCCGTGATGAAAGCTGATCAGCTATAGGAATAGAAATGACGCCCTCTACAATGGGGCGCCAATAGTTCCATTCCTTATCAACTTCCTGTTTCAGCTTATGGGTCTGCTCAGCATCACTTTCCTGTTCTAAGAAATTGACCCGCTTCTTTGATCAGTTCTTCATAACCTTCATGCTCTTCGAAATAATCCCAGTCTACTTTCGGGTCTACGACTACAATCTTCATAACTTCTTCAGAATACTTCTCGTTGGAAGGATGTCCATTGTCATCTTTCACTCTGTCCTGTAAACGAACGAATTCGCGAACTCCCGGGTGTTGCAATGTGTAATCGATACCTTCAACTTTTACTACTTTCTGAGTACCTGCTTTAGCCATTTTAAAAATCTCTCCTTGTTTGTGAAATTTAATAGCGGCGATCTGATTAGACCGCCGCGTGTTGTTGTTTTGTTTCTTCATGATTAATCTTCTTTATAATTCAGTACTACAATTTCAAACTCGCGAGAACCCGCTTCATCACCGTACTCTTTATCGGATGGCTTCTTCACGCGAGCTCGCGTACCACCACTGTTCTCCTTCGGCGTGCCGTTGTACTTAAACCATGCAGGAACCTCTTCACGCTTATTAGCGAGAGCCGTAAGATACGCGACGGATGGAGATGTCTGTGATAGCGTAATTGTTGCTGTAGCTGTACCACTGTGCTTTTCTGACACAATCGCCTCTCCTTGGGCATCCTCTTTGACATCGAATGTATCTTCTTCCTTTGAGATACTGACCATTGTTCCGTCATCAAAACCTGTGATGAAACGCCCGCCAACAATTGCTTGGAATAATTTCGGATCGTAATTTCCCATTTGGTTATGCTCCCTTCTTCATTTCCCCATGAATTTTTGTCAGATGAATTGCTTCTTCAGGTTCATACGAGAAAGAAAGCCCGCTGTAAATCCGTTTGCGAACTTCTTCTGCAGGCATCTCACTTTTCGGCTTAGCCACAACTGTGTAAAGCGGTGTTTCATCCTCTTTATTGATAATGCCGAATTCAGCTGCCCTCTCAAGAACGTTAATGAGATCTGTTTCGAGCAGAGAAATGCCTCCACTTCGGAATGAAATCTTTGAATTATTTCGGAATGTTTCCTGCATGTGGTGCTCGATATTGTGTTTGATCCAATCCATGCCATGTACGACGTCGATGTACTCACCAGAAACTACAATGCCTTCAGAAGTTTGAGGATTTCCTGCCTTCGTAACGTAGACGTTCGCGCCGTCTTCGTGAATTCTTTTCAATTCATCAGCTGTAATCTTTAATGGCGTAATGCCTTTAAGCGACTTAAATTTCCATGTAATCGTACCTGGTTGTAGATTCCCTACCTCACCAATAAGTGCAGCATCAGCTTCCTCACCTTCAATCGGATGATAGAACTGAATTGTGCGGAAATAACCCTTCGCCTTGAAGGCATTGCGAGATTCAGAGTCTATAGTTTTTACCACGTATTCTTTAAACCGTTTCGCTTCAATGAAGTCTGCTACTGCAATCTGATCTGTAAGCTCAGCATCTGCAGTAATGACGAAATACCAGTCCTCATCGTAATATTTTTCAATTGCAGTCTTTACTGTAAGTGGATCTTCCAAAGCATCTGGATCATATGTCGCAATGGAGAGCAGCTGCGGATCGTCCTTCTGTTCAAAGAACGCAGTAGCCTTCTTATATGCATTGGTTGCTTCTTCAAAGTCCTTGGTAACTTCCTCAATGTTTGTGTAATTTTTGATTTTGCTTTCTCCCGCTTTTTTAGCAAGGATCATTAACTTTCCGAAGCCAGTCATGGCTGATGGTCGGAAAGGATCAATAGAAACAATGACATCTTGTAGAGCCATTTCATTCGCCTCCTGTTATTTGTACTTTTTCAATCCAGTCAATTTCTTTTACCAACGTCTTTTCTGCGCGCAATTGCACATCGAAGCCGTATTTATATTCGTAGTGATCAACGAGATGTGTTGTCCGGTTCTCGACATTGCCGAGGGACCTGACAGCTATACTGTTCTCTAGCAAATAATCACTGCCGGCAAACAAAAACCACTCGTGTAGACGCATCGCTAGATTCATAGCCGCATCGCCTGACTGAGCGAATAGGTTAGAACTAATGGTCATGAGTGGTTGTTCTGTATATAATTCTTGCAATGAAGTTCCAGTATCTTTATAAAAGGCGTTACCTCGACCTCTGCCTTTGATATAAGGAGAAGTTGCTTTATACACGCCGTATGGTAACGGTGGCATCTTGGCACCTTCTTGGTCTGCTTGGACCATAAGGATGCCGGTGTCTTTCCAAATTTTAGTGAACAGCTCAATTAGCATTGCCTGCCCACCTTGCTGTGTAAATAAAGGTATCTGCATAATCGGTATAGTCTTTGAATCCCTGTACCGTATAAGTGATACCTTTATATTTTATTTTCTTACCCTCTTCCAATTCAGTGAGGGTATATAATTTTCTATCCTGTGTGGTATACGTTCCTGCACCTGAATAACGCAGATCGTCCTCTGTGAACGGAAGGAACACTCCATGTACAGCCACTTCTACGGTTTGAGCAGGAACCCATATACCACCTGGCTTGTAATGTCCTTCTGTTTCACCTATGAACGCAATAAAGGGAAAGCCATATTCCTGCACCATGCTTGCGAACTGCATCTTCTCCATCAGCGTTTCACCACTTTCCATGTGATGCGTTGACGTAAACCGCCAGTATCAACAAGGGAAGTATTAGATCGTTTAGCAGAAGTAGTCGCTCCAGCGTTACCAGGTGACATATTGGTCATCTTCTCCTGAATATCTCCGACAGCCATAGCACCCAAGCGTTCAAGCATCGTCTTCACATCACGTTTGAAAGCCAGTACCTGTTTCATTTCCTTCTCAAGGAACTGATACCACTTTTTCTCTTTTTCATCGAACGTTGTTCGCATAAAGGCACGCTCTGGGATTGTGACTTCTTCCAACAAAACGAATAGCACTTCAAAGCTGTCCTTCCCATTCGGAATAGCGAGAACATCGGTGCCATACGGACGGAATAAATCAGGGAAGTCCCTTGCACGCTTACCATGTGATTTAGGACTTATAGGAATGGTCAGACGCTTAGCCTTCTTCGGCTTGATCGTGATACCAAACTCATGGACGTTAGCCAACATCGCATAAAAGGAATCATCGCTTGCGAACACACCAATTTCCACAGCATAGCTGTTTAGATCATCCAAGACCTTTTGCAGCTTATCGAAGTTATCTGAGACGGTTTTGACGGTAACTTTTACTTTGTTCCCCATTAGATCACCGTTAGATTCAAACCGCGTTTTGGTTTCTGGTCCAAAGCATCAACCATACGTTGATATTCCTGACCGTAAGGCGTTGACTGCAAGCCTTCCGCTTTGTTGTCCGAGTATTGTTTTTCCAGGCCGTCCAGCTTTTCCTTAATTACATTCTTATTCGAAAGCGTAGCAAGGTGGACAGCTAGGTAACGGGTAAGCTTCTCGACACGATCAGCAGGCACCTTAGGGAGACCGGCAACTTCCGATACGGCATCTTCGATAAACAGCTCTAGCGTCTGGTCTGGTACTTGTGTCAGATGAGCAACCATGGCTTTCATTTTTGCTGGCGTGGTCATGTAATCACTCCTGTTCTTTACCATCTCCAACAGTAAGCGTCTGGATCTGCTCATCAATTGCAGCAAGGACCGTCTTACGCTTCTCGCCCTTCTTCATTTCTTCAAGGGTTTCGATATCGTAAGTATCCTGCGCAAGTTCAATTAATTCCTCGGCAGATAACTTGTCTCCAGCTTCTGTTTCCTTCGCAACGATTTCATCAACATCAATCAACTTTTGAATGAGTGGATGTGCCGAGAAAGACTTCCAATCCTTCTCGGATATGCTATTGGCACCAGGGATTAACTGAACGCCAGCTGCATTGCGAACGTAATTACCTTTATTATGAACGAACATTAAACTCCATCTCCTCTCACAATTGCCATTGGATAGCGTACGACAGCTCCGCCGAGGCGTTCTTCAAATGGAATCTTATTGTTTGGATATTTGTACTCAGTTGGGTGCTGATAGATATCCATCGTCAACAAAATCTGCACGACAGCCGGGTTATTATCCAAGACAAGGAAACAATCTTCTCCGGCGTCTCCCTGCTTCTCCAAGTCAGGAGTAGAAACAATATTTTGGAACCAGTTCTGAGAACGGATATACTCAAGGACTGTCTTATCGGTCTGAGAGTTATATTCTTGCTCCAGCGCCTCCATGCCAGCCGGTGTCAGCACAAGTGTATTGGCAGTATGTCCCGGTAGGCGATTAATGAGAGATCGTGCTTTACGAAGATCCGCAACAATCTCACGTCCTGTCTTATCTGCCCATTTCGTAGATGTCTTCGCTCCTTGGTCAACAGCAAGTGTCTGGATACCTTCCGCATTCACGATACCTGGAATGTTGTATTTCTTATCACCGTGCCAGATGATGCGGTTTTCTTTTTCCGCAATGGCACGACGGGCAATGATGGCTTTCGCCGAATCAACTGGTACTCCTGCCATTTGCGCAGCACGTACTTCCTGTGCGCTGTAACGAATAGCCGCCGCAATAGAATAGATGTCCACACGCTGGCGACGCTTATCGGCATCCACGAGAGGGATGTCATCTGCACCTGCAGCTAGGATTTTGGCAGAGCCTGTACGTGTCATTGTGTCATAGGCGTATGATTCAGCACCCGCCGGTACATCTGTTTTCAAAGAAAAAAGCGTCCGTCCAATGAGCTCTTCTTTCTGTGGCTCATAGACAACGCTGTCGATTGCTTCCAAGTCTTCTGGTCTGATTAGCATATTCTGTTTGCCTCCTTATGGCTGGTTAATTTCAAGTTGTACAAGATTGCCTGTTGTAGCCTTTGATTTAAAGCGACCAGTAGGCACTTCGACTGTTCCGACTGTAACGGTATCCGATGCATAGAACTTACCGTCAGTCGGACTGACGTTAGCTTTTTCACCTGTCAATACGTCCTCACCAGCTTCTACCCAGATGACACCTTTGCGCACAACTGCGATTGGTTTGAATTTCTTATAGTGCTGATCATCAGCATTCCTTACCCAATCATGCATCTCCTGCGCAAGCGCAATACCATATGGTGAGCCGGATGCTTTAACCTTAGTCACACCTTCACCATCAGCACCAAGCTGAACAGCTGCACCGTAAGGAATTTCCTCTTCGGCTGCTTTCGTATCCGCTGAGTAATCCTGATAGTTTGCCAGTTTACCCGGAGACGATGCTTCTTCCATGTAACGATTGTTGTAATCTGTGATTGGCATGTTACTTCACTCCCTTCATGTTCAGACGATCCCGCTTCATCTTCTCGATGTCACTAGAATCTGTACGCCCGTCACCAGTATACAAACCATTCTTACCTGTAGAGCTGAACCCTTGCTTCTGAGCTTGCGTAACAGTCGCATCGTAAAAAGCATTCACATAGTCATCCGACTTGCTGTCACCCTTGAATTCAGGGTTGCGCTTTAAGATTACAGCTTCCTTGATTTCACGCTCTGTCTTGCCTGTGAACTCAAATGAATCACCTAGCAACGTCTTAGCGCCTGACACAAGCTCCATGCGTTGCTCGACTGCCTTGTCCAGTTCATCAGCAGATAGTTGATTCTCCTGCGCTTCCTGCAACTCAGTTTCTTTGGCTTTAAGGTCCGCTTTCAATGCATCATGCTGCCCTTGCAAAGTGTCATAGTCCTTCGCCTTGTTCTGAGCTGTTTCCAGCTGCGCCTCTTGCTTCTCCAAGTGTGATTTCACCTCGCTAGGCACTTCAAATTCCTGTTCGTCAATCTTATACTTAGCCATCCTTTTTCCTCCTTCGTTATTATCAATTTGCCATGCGTCTGAATCAGCACGAATGGCTACTGTTGAGCCCGCCCGCCCTTTGTCCACGATTGCAATATGATTGATGTCCACGTTGCGCTGCGCAAACTGATAGGCATCACCCTCATATACACCCTGTTCCGGAACGATGTCCGAAAGGAAGCCGATGCTAATTTCCCGTTGCTTCCCTGACTTTATGCGATCAATGAGAGCATGGTCAGTGACAGTAACGGATACTTTCAGCATATTGTCCTCCACCCGTGAATCGGTATGGCTCATGCCTTTGCCGTACTTGCTGACATTGTGCAGTGTAACTTCTTCAGGTGGATGCTGATCTGTGATTGGCTTGGCTCGTGCAGATGCCACTGTTGCTTCAGAAAAGATTTCCTCAGGTAGTTTGGCTTCCATCTGCATGTTGCCATCTGCGCGCTTATAAGGGAACACCCCCGCACGAGTGATTGGTACATCGACTGTCAGGAACCCACCGTCATCGGAGAGCATGCTATCTGTGATGAGCATCTTGTCGTAGCGTTGCTGTTTCAATATTTCATCCCCTTTCAGACAACAAAAAAAGACCCTGACTTAAGGTCTTTTTTTATAGTCTTATTCGTTTTTTGTTTCTTCAATGGGTTTGTTAATGCTTAGAGCTAATTTCATCAAAGCATCTTCCCGTTTTTCATCATTTTCTATTTTAGATATTAAATAGTTCCCATAATGGAAATGGTGTGTGTTAACCAATCTATTATGGAAATGAGTTAAACTTTCAATTGTTTCTGAATACATTTTTAAATACATTACCGCTATAAAGTTAGTTAAAATAGCTGAAACTGCGCCAGTAGAACCGGTAACAATCTTATCGCCAATTTCAGGAGTATTAAAGAGAAGATATAGAGTCAACCCGATAATTAAAAATCCAACAAATATGCAAACAACTCCAACCACAAATAGTATTTTATTTTGCATTAAATTTTCATCATAATATCTTTTCAATTCTAGGTGGTGCCGGTTAAAAAATTTTTCTGCCTTTTTATCAATAGTCATTTCATTTTGTATCTCTAATTCATTTTCTATTTCTAATAAATCTGCATTTAATGTTTTTCTTGGCATAAGTACAGGTAATAAAAATAAGAAAATTGAAAGAAGGATAAAAGTGAAGCCTATAAATATAGCCTCTGATTCATTAATTCCTAGATTTTTTAATGGTCTAGCAATAATAAAAAACAGTCCGAAAAGCATAAATAAAAAACTACCGACATAAGATACTTTTTTAGCCATATCATATTGTGAAATAATACCTTTGATTTCTTTTCTTTTTTGTTGAAGGTGAAAATCCCTATTTCCGCCCATAATATCCCTCCTTTTCAATTTCAAATATATCACGCTTTTATTAGTTTGAGTATTCAAATACTGGAATCGCCACACACCTGCAACGGATTGGCATACCTGGCATACCTTCACTTGGCGGGTCGTCATAGTCGAACACTTTACCATCGAGCTCCTTATGCCTTGGACGAACACGCTCATCCTTCGATGTGCTCCATTTGAATCTTTCAATACCCATAACCTTATGTCGTTTTGCTGTCATCTGCGAAAGCACCGAACCTGTCTGATCCACGGCAATCAACTGAGCCCTGTTATAACTCATATCAAAGCGTTCCATCATAAGTTCACGGATTTCCTTCTGTGACTGACCGTTCTTTACACCTTGGTAGACTATCAGTTCAATGTCTAACAACTGCTTGTCCTTCAGGTTCTTAATGAGACTGACGTTCTCAGCGACAGCTGCCTTCTTGAAACTTTCCAGCCATGGTTCATTAGCGAGTACATCAATGCCTTTTACCCTTGCTTGTGCCTGCATATTGTTTCTATTGAATCGGTCTACACCATTCACGAACACAGATGTAATATTACGAATGGTGTCCGATGGGAAGATGCCTAGCGACAATGCCTTCATCAAGTCTAGTGCATGTCTGATTACATCAAGTGGACCATCATTACGCATTGTATCGTTTCGATACGCAGTCATAGCAGGCTTAATGCTATCATCGAATACTTTCAGGACCATGAAGCGAAGTTCTTTCAATAGCTTCTTCATGGAACTGGAATACTGCACTGCTACGGCATCTGGGAAACGTGTTAGCGGTACTTTTCTAGCCACTTTGATCAGCCTTCCAACCCTTATAGGCATTCGCTATCAATTGTTCCCAATCCACACTATCACCAGAGAACTTCGATTCTTCGGTCATACCGAACTGTCCGAAGCGCGCCTCACTGACCATATCTTCTGTAATGACACCATTCATAAGATAGATCTGATCAGTCTCTGCAACAATCTTCCGAATCTCTGCATCCGTCTTCGGATCTACTTGCCATAACGGATTGAACTTGATTTCCCATTCCACAGTACTTGGGTCTATCCTTCCGCCAAGCTGGTCTTCTGACCACATGAGCAGTTCAATTAAGCGCTCAAGCATCGGCTTCAATTCGTTCTCCTGATGAGCAGCAATGCGCGCATAATAGTTCATCACATCATATTGAGCCCCCGCAATCGTTCCGGCTTCCTGCCCTTTGATGACTGTTTTAGGCATGCGAACAGCGCCTGAGAGCATGTCCCAGACGTAATCGAGCATATCTTTCAAGCCTTGCGTGTTCGTTGATTCTTTCTTAAGTTCTTCTTCTTTGCCGATAATAGCAAGTGATTCTGTCTTGAACATAAAGTCTGCAAGCATCGTAAGTTCCTGCTTATCTTCTCTAGACATGTCCTCGATGCCATCCGACTTGTATATCTTGAAGGCAAAATCATAAAGGATTTGTCCAACTGACCATAGGCCAGTGTCCATGACTTGAATGATGTCGTACAAAGGCTCAAGAATCGGCTGCCCTCGCGTCTCGTCCTCCAAGCGTAATGCCTGGTCATGCAACAGACGGGACGCATGCACTCTCGTCTCCGTTTTTCCTGCAATAAGTTCTCCAGTCTTTGACCGCTGATTAATGACAAAGTACTCTGCCTCACCGAATTTAGGGCTAAACATATCCTCATTCAGAATAAAGTCTTTCACCTTCATTCCGGAAAACGGATGAATGTAATCTATTGATTTAAGTTTCATTACATCTATCTCATCAGATAAGTTAAATTTGCTCGATTGTGTTACACCCAACGATATAAGACCGTTACCACGCAATCTTTGGAACGCCCTTTGCTTCTGGAAAGCATCCCTTGCTTTCAAGTTAGCCAGCTCGCTCATGATATCCCTTTGAAGCTTCTCATCTTTCATGCGAAGAGTGAACCAGTTCCTTGTCATATCCTCTGCAGGGATCTCTATAATGTTCTGCACGATTCGGTTTGTTGCATATAATTCCGATATTTCAGCATCAGTAAGCCGTCTGCGAATACCAGGATGTTGACGAACCATCATGTCCTTGCCGTAACCCTTGTTGCCTGGTCCAGTCATGAAGTCGGAGCGCATCTGGCGTTTAGCTGCGTCTATTGTCTTTTCCATTTGTTCACCTTCTTCCTAGCATCTTCTTGTACCGATCAAGCGGATTACTCTTCGCAGTGAACAGCTGATTGAGTGCTTGTGTACAACTATCCACACGGTCATCATGAGTCGCGTTTGGGAAGCCGACCAATTCCTCGACGAAATCATCAACCCATGGCGCCATGATAGGATGAGGTAGATACACATTGCCAGCTTCAAAAAGAGGAGACACGGCATTAGCGCGTGCCTCCTTACCACCTTCTGGTTCGACTGGGATGATACCGCTAATTTCATTTTGTAGCATTTCAATGACTGCAGAACCGTTCGCTTTGTCCTCAATGTATTTTGCTTTAGTTGCAGGCCACTTGTCTGTCATGGCTCTAACGGCTTTCATAGTATCAGAGAAGCCCATGCGCTTATGCGTCTGATCCATTAAAAAGAAGTTGGCCTGTTTCTTCGCCCAAACTTGACCGACCACATAGTCACTGGTGTTCGTTTCCTTAAAAGTACAGTCCCATGATTGCGCCTGCTTATCCCACATTCGAGGCATAATAGCTACGTCATCGGAGAAGCTATGTTCCCGGTGCATCTCTTTATCACGAACGTAATACTTAATCCATTCACGCTTAAAGATAGCACCGCCTGCAGGTGTAGGTCTTTGCTGAAAAAGAGAAGCCCAGGTTCTTGAACCAACTTCCAGTTTCTTCTCTACTGCCCATTCCTCATCGTAACCAAGTTCAGGACAGAGTGCTTCTCCTTCATCACGACCAAGCAAGTCATCCTCATCTTCCGCAATAGCTGGTAAACGCAAACGAATCCACTTGCGTGGGCTTTTCTTTAACAAGCGACCAATAAGGTCATCTTCATGCCACCTCGTCATGATAACGATGAGTGAAGCACCTTTATGCAAACGCGTTGAAAGCGTAGATTCCCATTCGTCCCATATCTTCTCACGCATAACTGATGATGATGCTTCTTCAGCATTTTTGATCGGATCATCAATGATCATTAAATCGGCACCCTGACCAGTGATAGAACCACCAATACCAGTTGCAATCATGCCCCCGCTCTTACCCTCAACGCCCCAATCCTTTGTAGCACTATTGGAATCTGATAGTTGTTCATTAAATAAATAAGAAAACTCGCCAAACTTGTTTCGGTTCAATCGACCGAACTTCGTAGCGAGTCCATCAGAATATGCAGTAGCTATAACCCTTTTGTCAGGATTACGACCTATATAGTAGCTTGGGAATGTTTCGGTAACTGCCATTGATTTGCCATGTCGTGGTGGCATCTCAATGAGAACGGATAGTTCTTCGCCATCAGCAATGCGTTGCAAGGGTTCACACACCAATTCAGTATGCCGGAAGTGTTTAAAGCTGCCATGATGAACACGTTCCACATAATCACGAAAGGAACGGCGAGAGAGTTCATCCTGTGCAAGCTTCGCTAGTGTTTCTCTTTGATCAGCTGTCAGAGTTGGCAAGCTTCCTCAACTCCTCGATAGATAAGCCGGAGAGATCCACGTTACTTTGTACTGTTCCTGAATGTTCCACATCCTGTTTATCACGCCACTTATCAGGGCGGCGATTCTTGAGCCAAAAGATTTGAGCTGTAACATCAGGACGGACTTGTTTGGTCACACGCTTGGTTTCAGTCATAACCATTTCTGGCCTGCCTGTTTCTTCATTGCGTTGTTCCATCAATTCCTTGGTGACTTCATCGTATTCGTAGCCCATTGCGCTTTTCAAGAGTGCATTCTCAACTTGACGGTCAACAACTTCCTTGCCTCTTTTTAAGGAGTCCGATATGTCCGAATACTTCTTCTTCCACTCGTTCAAAGTCGAGCGACTGATGCCTATGTTTGCAGCTATTTGTTCATCGATTAGACCGTCTCTTGCCCAACCTTCCAACTTGATTAATCCCTCATCTGTAAGCCATTCTTGGTATTTGCCTCTCTTTCCGGCTTTTTGCTTTGCCATGTGTTTATCACTTCCTTACGCTAGTCGCTTATTAAATTTGGGTAATAAAAAAGCTCCCTTTAGAGAGCAGGGAACTCAGGATCCTTTATTTTGAATTGAACTGTATCTCCAGGGTAATCCATAACCTCGATGCCACATGTTTTCCACAATGCTTTTACAACTGCATTAAGGCCATTAAAACAAGACAAACCATTCCACTCTGGATACATCTTGTGAAGATCTAACAATGAAAACTCAAAGTCTTGCCATATTGTTCCTAGAAACGTTTGGTTGATATTTTCAGTTATAACTTCGGAGATTTTCGTATTTTGATATCCTAATCCATGAACATTACCTAATACATGCGCTGCTACATTCATTACTTGAATTGTGAGAGATTCTATATCACCTAGCAATGCTTGACCGTCGGTATTTTCAATGAAACGTTCTATGCTTTCATGAATAAGTGGCTCCGTCTGTTTAATTAAGTCAATTAATTGCATTACTGATAAATCATCACCTCTTAAGGTTGCAACAGATAATCTCGAGGCTATATACTCGTCCCAATAAGACGTGGAATGAACAAGTAAAGCCCTTTCTAACGCTGATTTATTATCGCATTGAAGCTCATTTGTAAAATCCGCCATCTTTAATTTCTGTCCAAAGTCATGTGCATGAGCCAACTCGTGTTGAAATGTATTAATAGTGTGATTCGATTGATCCTGTTTAAATAGATCAAAATACAAATGCGGTTGATAAAATACTTTGACTCTTATTTTTCCATTCTCTTCATATTCCAGAGTTTTGCCTTCAGTAACGCTTCTCTCGTTATTAGTAAAGCCTACAGGAAGCCCCTTTGTAGTCTGAAACTCAGTAACTGCTATTCCAAAATCAATTGGAACTATAATTTCATCTAGCAAATAAAGATCAAAATCCTTGGAGACTTGCTTAATAAATTTAGTGAATTCCTCAATTCGTTTACGATGAATTTCTTCTGATACTTCTGGAAATTTTTCTACTGTAATCTTCATGTAACTCCCCCTCTACTTCTATAATAGAACAAATGTACTCAATTGTTAATATTGTCCTAAAATAAAATAGCCCGCCGAAAGGACGGGCCCAGAGGGTACATACAGGTCTTAATTCACAAAGTACTCGGACTAGGGCTCTACTCCCCGTCCTGCCTTCCATGATAGCATGGGAAATTTTAGAAAGGCTAATGCGTCAACGTGGTCAGGCATGTCAGGTATGTCAGGCTGGTCCGAGATGCTAAAGGAAAAAAACTTCAAATCGGATTATTTTACAAGTCTTTCAAAAATCAATTCGTAGTAAGTCCCTACAGCGACTCCCGAAGTTGCTAAATCAGGAGAAAATATTTGGACAAAACGCCAACCTTCTTTTGCTTGCCCATTAATCACCTCTTGATAATCTTCACTTGGATTACCAGACAACTTTTTAAATGGTATTTTCACAAATTTATATTCATACATGCCAACTACCTCCTCTATTAGATACATTTTAGATAACCCATAAAATTCCCATTTATTAAATATAATAACATTTTCTGATTAGCTTTATAATGCTTTATTAATAAGATACATTTCTACAGCTAACTTTCGCACAGCACGTTCTTTAATCTCAAATGCGGACTGCCTAGTAATGCTTAGCGATAGCCCAATCTCCTTGAAACTCACTCTGTCCATGCAACCCTCAATAACAAGACGTTCCCTTTCATCATCCAATGAAGCGACTGCATCTTCCAAGCATTCAACTTTCCTTAGATACCTGTTCTTTCTTTCATCACGTCGCAAGATAGCCTTCACTTCTCTATATGTCGGATCACTAACCGTGTAGGGAGCTTTAGGCATTGCTGCTTCATCCCCGTAACCCGCAATTGCAGCAGACGGTTTCTCGATTTCTAGTGCAGAGATTTGATTAGCCATCCAGAAGTAATTGCGGATGTCTTCGTTTACCATACGAATAGCTTGTACTGTTGCTTCTACATCATCGAATGTTGTTTTTAGTGCTTCTCTCATTCCAACCAGCTCCCTTTTTAATTAGTTCCTCAAAATACTTGCTACCTTTAACCGGACTGATTGCCCCTGTCCGTCTATCTTTCCGATACTCATTGACCGTCCATTGCATGTTCCAATTCTTTCTCATAGCCCTGTCTCCCCTTGGTTGCAAAAATATCGCTTTTTAGGTACAAAAGTTGCAAAAGATAACGTGTGTTCAAATAAAAAGGACACCAAGCTCTAAAGAAGGTCTAAAGTTACTCTGACCTACTCTAAAGTTTGATGTCCGTCGGTTCTTCCGTAAGGACTATTATTTTTTATGTCTTACATATTTTCTTTAATACGGACCAGACTAATAATTGAACTTATAAAAATCCAGGAGCCTGTTATGCGAAAATATATCTTTGTTGCATTTGTAGTGATTGCTATTTCTATGCATTTGACTGCCTACCTAAAAAACGTACAAGCTTTAACTAAAAGTCGTGAAGAAGATGAGAAAACAGGTCATATTATTTGGGAAGCTAAAACAAATAAAAAAATGGTAGCCATAACTTTTGATGACGGTCCTCACCTTCAACATACGGATGAAATATTAGATGTACTGAATAAATACAAAGCTAAATCTACATTTTTCGTAATGGGTGCTCATGCACAAAAATACCCCGACATCATAAAACGACAAAGTGACGAAGGCCACGAAGTTGCAAACCATACGTACAACCATTGTTATGGAAAATTTGATAACTTAGATCAAGAAATAAAACGTACTACAGATATAATTGGACAGTTAACTGGAAATCGTTCAGCTTTATTTCGCCCAGTGGGTGGGTTATATAACGACTTCCTAATAAACACCTCTAGAAATAATAAGCACCTAGTCGTCATGTGGTCGTGGCACCAAGACACCTACGATTGGAAAAAGCCTGGAGTAAATAAAATTGTAAACAAGGTGACTTCTGGTATTACTCCAGGAGATATTATTCTTATGCATGATGGCGGTGGTGACCGCAGTCAGACCGTCAAAGCATTAGATGAAATTTTAAAACGTCTTTCTAAAGATGGGTATGAATTTGTAACAGTATCCGAACTGTTATATAGATCAAATTCGATATTCCCTGATTTTGTTGAGAATCAATTTAATCATGATGTCAAACTGCTTACAAAATAAATAATGAGTAGGCTTAAAAACAAACCATTTCCAACTTCAAACTCTCGTTTACTTATAAACAAATGTGGACATGTTTCAATTCAATAGTCTGCCCATATGTTGTAAGTAAAGGAGAGGAAATCATGAACACTTATACTTCACCAGAAGATCTACGCAACGGAATGGTTGCTGATATTGCCAAAGCAATAAACGGTGAGTATACAGCAATTTATTGCTACGGTATTTTGGCAAAACAAGCTCCATCACCAGAGATAAAAGAACGGATACTTGAGATTAGAAATGATGAAATCAGACATTATCACACTTTTACTCAAATTTATTTCTCGCTAACCGGTGATCAACCAAACCCGCAAGTTACAGAGCAGTGTCCAAATAACTATAAAGACGGAGTATTAGCTGCATTTAAAGATGAACAAAACACAGTAGACTTCTATCATGAAATCGCAAGAAAATACAATAACGAAATTATTAGAAACGCATTTACGCAAGCTTCTGCAGATGAGCAAAACCATGCTGTTTGGTACTTATATTTCATGAACCACAGCTAACATTTTTTCGTTCAAATAACCTCCTGTCCCTCAATTCGCACACGTTCACTGCGGTCAATATCAAGCACTTTGCCGTTCTTCCAGATGATAGTGTCCTGCCCGAATTGTTTAGGTGTCACTTTCGTTGTCTTGCCATCCTGCACGATATATATGCCGTTCTCCAATCCAGCCTTTGCCATGTCCGAATCCCCCTGCTATAATCAGTTTGTCGAACTTAATTAGAAGCTGGGGATCCGTCCTTGGCTTTTTTTATTTGTCTAATGGCTGATAATTTAAAATGATCACGGATTT
>Ga0153999_1000215_pt1 | contig 28300 bp, 23 predicted proteins | sample TSNC083MetaG_FD_104675 | JGI IMG/M metagenome (GOLD analysis project Ga0153999, IMG submission 104675) | Attine ant fungus gardens microbial communities from North Carolina, USA - TSNC083 MetaG | ecosystem: Host-associated > Fungi > Mycelium > Unclassified | place: USA: North Carolina, Lumber... | reverse complement strand
CGTATTATATGATGGGAAGCAGTTTTATTTATTGGAAGCTCCACGTATTGATACCATTCACACGAACGGTGCGGGCTGCAGTTACTCAGCGGCCATCACGGCTGGTCTTGCTAAAGGACAAACTGTACCTGAAGCTGTCACAGAAGCGAAGAAATTCATCACAGCAGGCATTCGTCATTCCCTCAGTTTCAAGCAAGGCGTCGGTCCTACGTATCATGCTGCATATGGGAAATATGATGAAACTGAATGCATTGTTACGTCAGAACAAGTTTAAAAGAAAACTTCGGATTGCTTGTCCTGCCAAGCAATCCGAGTTCTCATCAATCTTATTGTGCAAGCGTTTCTATGATTTCTCCATTCTCAGCCCATACTTTACCTTGTAGCGGAATGAATTCTGTATTACTTTTTCCATACTTATTATAAATTGGATTAATTCTAATGAAATCTTCCACACAATTCTCAATCTGATTTGTCGCCAAATCAGCGAGGTTCTTTTCACTAAGTGAATTGTATATAATTCCGTACCGCTCTCCAGCACCTGTATTCTTCCAAGTAATAAATTGCATTGCACGTGGCATATTAATGAAATGGTTATTACGGAAAGTCGGATTCGTAACTCCACTTGCCAGAATACCACGCTTATTATTTGCAGCAGAACCTACGATATTCTGAATCGTGTTCCCTTCAATAATCGCATTGCTCCAATTCATGGCACGGATTGCATCATTTCGCATTTTATCGATTGTATTATTTCTAATAACAATGTTGGTGTGCAGCTTCCCTTCAGAGTACTTATGGGTGCCAATTGCCCGATCTAAACTATAAAAATGGTTCCCCTCAATTAGCATATTACGGTTAGGGGTCTTATCCTGCTTGCTCCAAATGACATCAAAACCTTTCGTCGAAAGATCAGGCGTATCTATATTGATTGCTTCTTTATTTAAACCTGAGGATGGTTTGGATTCCGTAAAAGTGTTGTTACGGATTTTACTATTCTTAGTGGCATCAATTTCTATGAAATGTCCGCTATGCAGCTTCTCAAACTGGATATTCTCGATCGTAATGTTCTGATTATGTCCAATCAGAAGAGCATTTCCATCCTTTACATAGTTCATACTAATCACAGCTTTTCCTTTTGCAGTAAAGGTAATATTCTTCTCACCACTATAACCTCCATACGCTTTCCGCTTATGACTTCTTGATGGACGGACGAAGTGAAACATAGACTTAGAAGCCTTAAATACTCTCGTTCCCGTCTTCATGCTTTTGACGATCTTCGCATTGTTTTCCAATTTTATAGTCACATTGGACGGTATATAAAGCGCATTCGAAATTGAATATGTACCTTTTTTTAAAACAAGCGTTCCACCGCCTGTTTTCTCCAAGCGCTCCAAATACGAGCGAAGCAAATAATAATGTTTTGTGTACTTGTTGTAGGTTGAATACTTCATCATGTTCTTGTAGTATGTCTTACTTGAAGGTGAAATTTTATAAGTCGGTTTCGCTTTTGCCTCCACCGCTGAAACTCCTAACCCCGTAAAGCTTCCAATCACCATTAGAAGGAGTATCATCCAAACAAGTGTTTTTTTCATGTTAATCCCCCTTTTACCAATAAGAAAAATAATCCTATAATGTTATACAACAAACGCCATTATATCTAATTTAAGTACATATTGTAAGGAATAATTTACAAAAGTGGAATTATAATGGTTATTTTATAGATAGATACCGTGATATATATCTGATGGTTGTTCCTCATCATTAAATTGTTTCCAACTGTTCGCTCCCTCTCGAATTATCCACGACTTGCTGCAATTTCCGTTTTCATCCTTACATAATCAACATGAAAAAGAACATCTTAATACAGGGAGGTGTTCGCAATGGGAAGAGATCGTCAAGAGAAGAAGTTGAGGGAAAGCGGGCGTATACAACCTGATCGTGATACCAATTTGCGCTATCCGGGACAGGCGAAAATGTCCAGTCCAGAAGAAGCTAGAAAATTAAATGATGGTCACAAATAAGACTTATTCTGAAATGAAAAAGGCCCTATATTAATTATAAAGACTCCACAATCAGCTATTTTTGCACTTGCATTTAATAACAGCCTGATTCGAAAATCCATATAAAAAAGGAGCCTAAATAATGCCAAATCCAAAAGGTCCAAAACAGCAAAAGAAACCTAATCTTCCAACTGGTCCTCAACTCCCATATGGAGAGTCGGCAACCGGTTCAAAAAAAGCTCGAACTGCTAACCACTCACGCCAGAAGCAGAAAACCCATCATGATATGTAGATTATCTCAATAAAAAGCGGTCCGAAGTCTTATTAAATCGACTTCGGACCGCTTTTATATAACTTTTTCAAAAAATACAATGAGTGTAGTTATTCTGCTACCATCGTCTTATAAATAAACAAAGCAAACTGAGATCTCGTTATATCATCTTCAGGCCGAAACGGATTTGCAATTGTCACTTTGTTATAATAAAGCTTATTCACAGCATCATAATTCCAAATAGCTCGTTGATCCTTGAATGAATACTTAATTGTCGGTTCTTTATAATGCTGATCAAGCGCCTTTACAAGAACTGACGCCATTTGTGATCGTGTAAGATAAGATTTAGGTCTCAAAGTACCCCCATGCCCGAGATAACCATTATACTCAGCTTTAGCTAGCTGTTCATAATATGGATTATCGGCTTTAACGTCCTTTGCCTTCATTTTATATCCCGCTGGCTTCTTCATATTCAGCATCTTATCAAGAATGACGGCAACATGCTCTCGTTTAAGAGATTTATTCGAACCAAAGCTTCCATCAGGATAGCCTTTTACATAATCGTTTTCTGCTAAATAGTAGAGCGCTGCTGCCCGCTCATCTGTATATGGATCACTAAATGTATAAGCCTTATCAGCCTTGTTTAAATAACTAGATGCAACAAATCCGTTCGCAGATACACCTTTCACTTTATAATAAACAAAGTCATTGTTTATCTTAGGGGACTCTACTGGTTCTCCTGATATCTTTACAGGCGTGTATGGCCAAAGCTTACTAGTCGGTGTGCCTTCCAAGTCATCTCTTAGCCAAATAGAACCGTCACGTCCATCAATATTAACAAGGTCTCCCTTCTTATACATCTGCAATGACGATGTCTTCGTAGCTGTTTGATATACAACACCTTCTGGGAATTTCATTGTATCGTTTCCCTTTTCATAACGCAGATCAAAGACTGGGAAGTCGAAATAATCTTGTGTCCAATAAATAAGAGAAGCACCCTTTATACGATCAAAGACTTTCTCTTGGTAAGCTGTATTCGGGTTTATGTTCGGATCATTCACTTTAGATAAGCCATTGTAAGCCATAATGGGGAAATACCAATTCTCCAAAACGTGCCGGTCTCCCTCATTCATCTTAGGTAAATAAGATAGTTTCCATTTACTATCCAGCACTTGAGCTGCCACTTCAATATTGTATTCAATATCAAACTTTAACCGCTCCACATTAACTGGCTGATCTATCTTTTCCGGAGTTACCTGCATTACACCTATACCACCGTCACTTGCAATATATGGATCACCTTGAGCATTAAATTGTTTATATCCATTCTCAACAAAAGCAATTGCCTTCAAGACCTCTGGTGGTATGTTATATTGCAATGCTTTCTCCGTAATGATTCTCTTTATTTCATCTGCAGGCGGATTGCTATTCTTTGCAAATACTTCAGTCCCACTAGTAAACAAAGCGAGCACAACAACTATAGAAACGAACCATTTCTTCAATACAAATCCCCCTATATATTATAAAGTTCAGCAATATCATAGATAAGCTGTCTATATGAATCTTCTGGTTCAGTATAACGTTTATCGAGACAACCAGACAACCCCTTTAGTGTAATATTTTAACTTTATAAAATAGTTTAATAGGAGCACCTAAAAATGCACTAGAATGATAGAGCTTCGCCAAAAGAATGGGCTAATGATATGAGGTATCTAAAAAACCATATTTTTCAAATAAAGTATCATTATCTTCAACAATATAATACAATTAGGTCATAAGACATGTATTTTCAAGGGGGAAATAAATCAAAATGAAACAAAAGACATCATTCATCCTTATTGCCATTGTACTAACATTAGGCCTATTCACACCTTTCCAAGCCCCTTCAGCGGCAGCGAAAGCGAAGCCTACCTATACCATTTCAACTAACAGCAATACGTACAAGAAAAATATGATGAACTTCACTACGTACAACAAATATACGAAGCATTACTACTTGCTCCGCTCCTATCTTGAACGTCTTCAAGCAACTGGCGGTGGTACACTTGTCTTAAAAAAAGGAAGTTATACAATCAGCAACACACTCTATGTACCTTCTAATGTCACAATTAAACTACAAAATGGAGTTACGATTGTAAAAGGCAATAAGACAGGTACAAGCAAATTCGGTGCTTCTACTTCTATCTTCCAACTTATCCGCCCTTCTCTAGCCAATAAAAAAGGAGTATACGGTAACTATAATGGAGATAAAAATATCTCATTCATTGGTGAAGGTTCAGCAACAATGGACTTGAAATACCTGAACGATAACATCGCGATTATTGCCGGACATAATCAGCGTGTGAAAATTGAAGGAATTCGCTTCCAGAACATGAAGTCCGGGCACTTTATTGAAATTGATGCGACAAAGGATTCTGTCATACGCAATAACGTATTTACGAACTCAAAGCCTTCAGCCAAACAGAATAAAGAGGCAATTAATATTGATACTCCCGACAAAGTCACACAAGGATGGAGTCAGCAATGGAGCAAATTTGATCGTACAGCGAATTCAAACCTGACGATTGAGAACAACACCTTCCATAACCTGGACCGCGCAATCGGCACACACAAATATTCAGAGGGCGAGTATCATGACAAGATCGTCGTACGCAATAATAAGATTGATACAATGCGCTCAGATGCAATCCGCGTCATGAACTGGAGCAACTCAACCATTGAGAAGAACACAATTAAAAAAGTAGCTCCAGGACGTGCGAACGATACACGAGGAATACTCGTAAGTGGCGCACTCAACCCAACTTTCCAGAAAAACACTTTCATTAGTGTTTCTCGCCCAATGCAATTTATGGTTTGGAAAAACAGCGGTGGTGGTTCGCAGTATAAAGCAACTTACAATAGACTAAGTACAAAGAATAAGAAAGCACTAGAAACAAATACAGTAGTTGATTATGTGGAAGACTTCATCCGTATTAACAAGACTTATAATAAATTCGATAAGGCAAATACGGAATATATTAATGTGAAAACGACTTGACTGTTATCAGAAGCTACATCTTATAAGAGATAATAGTAGGTTTTCTCTATGTTATTTCAGGAGTATTATATTCAATAATTTAAATAAAGCCTCAGAAGTTATCACTTCTGGGGCTTTATTTAATAAATTACTAGGGAAACGAGATTATTGCTAATGTTAACTCATAAACTGCTAGACCTATTTATTGAGTCAATATTCCCAAATTACCTAGAAATGGCAATAGGTAAATGGTATACTTGCTAACATAGTTATTAGATTGGATGGAGCAGAAAATCACAGAATAGAGTATTGTGTTAAGCAATTCTCTTTACGAAGCATTGAATCTTGTAATCGCCTTCATTTTTGCGAATTACAAAAGATTCCTTCACCTGATCTGTATATATTTCATCTTTTGAAAGGGGTACTTATATTGAAGAAAAGTAAAAGGTTTTTTAGAATTTTCACCATGTCTCTGTTGGCATTGTTGTTGGCTGTTTCGACGGTTTCGCCGATTGGAGTTCTTGCAGCGGAGAGTTCATCGGCTGTTAAGGTGGAAATGGAGATAAAGGATAATTTAGGAACCAGCAATATTGAAGCTACAGAAGACGAGATAAACACTAAAGGAATCCAGTTAGTTTTCACTCCAAACGGAAGAAATTGGGCGAATGATATTGATTCAAAAAAAGGCTTAGTTCTTAGTGCACTAGGTAATCTTGCTATTAAACTAAATCTATCTACTCTAAACATTGATAATGTTGATAGATCGACAAATAAAATGGTAGTAAGAATCCCAAATACTACACAATACAATCTTAGCGACAACGAAATCTACTCAATTAACTTCTCACCAGCACTAATTGAAAATTGGCCTGGTCAAGTCGATTCTATTGATTTAAAAGTTTACGCCAAACCACAATTGACCCTTGGAGGAAGCATTCAATCAAAAACTACCCTTGAAAACATCCAAAAGGGTGGAAAAGTTATTGAATTGAAATTGGTTAATGCAAAGTGGAATCAGGAAAATCTGGAACATATTGAGCACTACAATAAATTATTAAGAAGCTTTGCTGTAAATAGTAACGGTTCACCTACTTGGGATGTTGCTGAATCGCTTGTTAACACTGATCCAAATAAAGTACTGACTTTTTCAGATGACTTACGGACACTGTACATGAAACTACCTCCTTTAAGTACTGCTCTAAATCAGGGGGATATTTTTTTTAAGATTATTAATGCCGAACCTACAGATGAATCTAAGAATTTGTACACAGTAGACACAGTGAGTCAGGGGAAAATTGGTGGAGATCAAATTGAGAATAGTATAAAAACATTCAATATCGATTCCCAAGGTACCCCCATTCTTGGAGTAACCTCGACCATACTTGAAAAGGGTATTAAAGAAGGAAATTCACCTACACTGGATTTAACCTTAACGAATGCTAAATGGGCTACTTTAACAGACGAGAAAAAACAGCTACTCATAGATTCTCTTATTGCAAAAGACCAGAAAGATCAATGGCAATTAGTGAAGGAAAAGCTTGCTCCTAGTGCAGTTATTGGAGTCAGCGACACTGTGGTATCCATTAAATTACCACAGGTAGCAGATATGCTTTTAAAGAAAGACCAGATTATTACAGCAAAGGTCCCTTATCAGTTGCTTGTAGATGATGTAAATGTGCCAGATCAATCATTCACAATCGCGGCACAGCCAAAAGCATTGCTATCCGGCTCTGCTACACCAAGCATCTCACAGACCGACTTCTTAAAAGGTGGCAAAACACTTGTCCTTACACTTGTGAATACAAAATGGCAGGATAATATAGCTACTAATACAACAAAACGAAATGATCTACTAAAATCATTTAACTGGGTAACAGATTTAGAAAATCAGGTTCTAGCAAGAGCTGATGTTAAAAGAACAAATGATAGTACAGTAACTATTAAACTACCAACTGTTAATACTAAATCTACTGGAGAAATTATATTTACCAGTGAGAAGTTACTTAAAGGGGCAACCTCTGATCCACAATTATTAGTAGTTGAAACTGATTTCCTGAAGTATACTGACAAGTTTAAAATTGAAGGGTCTAGTAATCAATCCGCTTCTATCTCAGGCACTATTGTTAACAACACCAACAATCTTGATATTGCAAAAGGCGGAAAGATAGTTACAATAACATTGAAAAATGATTCTTGGAATAAAAATGTAACTACTGATACAAATATCACTGATTTTACTAATAATAATCCAATAGATTTAAAAATTAGTGGTACAAAAATTAATTATAAATCCTTGGAAAGAAAGAACGACACTACCGTCACACTAACACTAGATGCAAAGGATCTAGCTCTGACTGAGAACAGTGAATTAAAAGTAGAAATTCCAAATACTCTTGTGAACATCAGTAATGATGTAATTAAAGATAATAGTTCTATCAAAATCGCAGCTATAACAGCAGCTGTATCAGGAACTGGTGTTTCAATGGAAGCTACTGATGTGCAAAAAGGCGGTAAGACAATAATTCTTACATTGAATAATGCAGAGTTCAGTGATTCGAATTCAGTTGACTTTACAAGCATATTTGGCGCCAAGAAAAATAGTAGCCCATGGAATCAAGTGACCAATTCTGATATCACTGCTTCAAAAAACAAGCTCACAATAAAGTTACCTGCTATAAGTGGTTATCAGCAAACTAGTACAGAATCACTTAACCTAGTAGTCAACAGCAAGTTGCTAAAGGGTTATGAAACTATCGATAAAGCTATTAGTGTAAACCCATCAATTGTAACAATTGGAGCTACTGCCTCAGGATTAATCAGCTCTTCCGCTCTAACGGAAGCAACTATCAAACGAGGTGGAAATACATTTACAATAACTTTGAGAGATGCTGTGTGGGATCCAACCATTGAAACAAATGCAGGTAAAAAATCAGCACTCATGAAAGGCTTCACAGTATCTGATCAAACAAAAGAATGGGGTCTTGTTACTACCGCAATCGCTAAGAGCGGAACATTCAAGATTGATGCAAATGATAAAGGTAAACTCACTATAAGTTTGCCATCTGTACCTGACTACTCTATCGTACGTGACCAAAAAGTTGCTGTCACGATTCCAAAAACAGTACTCAACGGTTATAAATACGATATCCCTACCAATCAGGTATTAAGCATTACAATTCCCGACCTAGCAAATGAAACATCTTTCGTTGATATGCTCGATTCAGGTTTGGCCGACTTCATTGAACAAAATAAGATTGAAAATATTCGTGTAGCTGTACCAAAGAAAAATGTCGAGAAATTTACGACTTATGTTAGTGAATTAGGCAAACACAAAGTTGCTACAGTTAATGTGTATACAAGCCATGCTGCAGCAAAAGTGACAGCTACTCTTATATCTAATGAAGGTGAAGTTACTCGAACAATAGAACGTAACGTCAATAATATTTTCACACTTATTTTCGATGATATGAAAGATGACAGCACACTTCATATCACTGTCCGAAACAGTTCTGACGAAGTCATTCAAGAAGTCTTCCAAAAGGTTGCAAAGGGCAACAAAACATATACCATTGCTCCTAAAACACCACTGGACGGAAAATACTCACTTTATTCTTTGTTAACGGAAAAATCACTGCTAACAAATATCTTGAAGTATTATTCACTAGAAGATCTGAAAATCGGAACAACCAATAATTAAGGAGGCATACCTAAGTGAGAAAATCTCATAAACTTATGATTGCCATCCTAGTAATAGCAATCTCTTTCATTTCATCTGCTCCTGTAACTTTTGCGAAAAGCTTTCCTTATAAAGTTATCGAGGATGCGTCAAAAACTTGGAAGATCACTTTTACTCAAGTCTTGCAGGCAGATTCTGTGACAAATGCTAGTGTTTATATTTTGGATGGCAATACAAAAATCCCTGTAAGACTTACACTTACAGGGAGTAATAAGTCAATTAATGTTACTCCAGTTACGCCTTATGAGAAAGGTAAGGACTACGAACTGAAAGTAGAATCTACGCTCAAATCGGCTACTGGAAAATCTCTAAATCAACCGACATCTATGAAATTCCAATTGGTTGATAAAAGTTCTGCAATTCAATCGGTTTCTCAATCTTCCGCTGCTGGATTTACGAATTTCACAGTCTTTACACGTTCAGATGTATACAAGGTGAATATCAACACAACAGAAATGCAAATGGCTGGTATAAATAAATATTCCCAAGGGTTCTACGGATTGAAATCCGGGACAATAGTAACAATAAAGGCCTATAGTGAAACAGGTAAAGTTCTTGAAACCAAATCTTATACAATCGATTAAACCAACGAACCCTCTTAGGAACTATCAATCCTGAGAGGGTTCTATTCTAGAGTAATTATTAACATATAGGAGGAAATCAAATTGAATAAAATGAAAAAAATCATACTATCAGGTCTCGCTTTAATCCTTGGATGCACAACTATTGCAAGCACACCATTTGTTTTTGCACAACCTAAAGTTGTAAAAGCAGCTGACGTTAAGTTCTCCGATCTTAGTCCAGCTGACAGCGGCTACAATCAAGTACAATCCCTAGTTAAACAAGGAGCTATTAAAGGATTCCCAGGTGGTAAGTTCAAGCCCCACCAAAACATTTCTCGTGAACATGTTGCAGTTATACTAGCAAATGCTCTTAAGCTTCCTGTACCTAAAAATGTTTCTAAAACACTATCGGTATATGATGATGTAAAATCAACGCACCCTTACTCAAAACAAATTGCAGCTGTAACAGCAGCTGATATCTTCAAAGGAAATAATAAAAAATTCCGTCCTTCTCAAACAATCAATCGCGAACAAATGGCTACTGTCATTGTCAAAGCCTTCAATCTGACTGGTAATAGCTCTAGTATAGATTTGATAGACTTCGCCAAACTTGATGCGTCACATCGTGACAATGTTAAAATTTTGGCTCAGAACAACATAACAATTGGTAAGATTAATCAAAAAGGACAGCGCTACTACGATGGCACCAGAAGTCTAACTCGTGTACAATTCTCAATCTTTCTCGATAAAGCTTTGAATTCATTTGAAGTAGTAGATATCAGTTAACCCTAGCAGTGAAAATATACATGCATCTCATTAATGAAAAACAGCCCTGTAAATCTCATTCAAGATTTACAGGGCTGTTCTATTTCAGTTTTCCTCTTTACGCGAAAATGCTCAGTTGTCTTAACTGTATAGGTTGCTCCACGCGTCAATCAAGATTTTCCCTATATGTATATATCAGCAACGAACTCTTCCTCTATACTAAATAAAATTAAGTAGCCACGTTAGATGCAGCAATTCTACTGAACACCGCACCTATCTAATCGTTCTGCGTCTTCCAGGACGCCGCTTCATAATCTTCATCTCTGTAAGCTCTACCTCATCTACCTCATTCGTCAGAGTTGCTGATCGACTTCAATATATCGCATTCATTCCCAACCCTATAATCATCCAGTGTAATAGACCAATAGGTTCCATATTCATGAAAAAGGAGATCTCAACACTTTGATATACAAGGATACCGAGAAAGAAGCAGGCAGACCAGCGAACAATCGTATGATCGAGCCCCTTTTGATACACTTTCCAAATGCCAAATAAAAGCAACAAGAAGCAAATCAAGACGACAATTCCGCTTTCCAGGAATATTTGTAAATATTGATTATGTGCATGAACTAGAAATGTATCTTTTATGTAATCGCTTGGAATCACACCAATTTGATGTCCAAACAATGGGTTCTATCCCCCATATATTCCAACGCAGGTCCCCAAATTACTTGTCGTCCTGAAAAAATACCCTTGCCGAAAGTCTCAATAGACCATTCATTCAATTTAGTGAAGGAGGGAAGCTTAGCAAGTGCTCTGTACATGAGTAAGAAGACAGCGCTAAAGGCTATCACAATATAGAATAAATAAGAGAACAACTTGCCGGATAGAGACAACACGACCTTTACAACAATCACTGTTGCCAGCAGCATGAGTACAGCCCTTACTGAAGAAACATAGACGAACAAGAGATTGATGAGCATGCCAATTATAAAGACGCCTTTCTGCAATCTATTCACATACTTAAATCCAATAAGCATGAAGAACAATAGACAAGACGCAAGTACGCCAAGGACATTAGGATTCCTAATATAGCTTTGGAATCCAGCCATTGGATGATCCAGTACAATCCAATGAATGAATAGCAAGGCGGTAACGAATAGATTTATGTATGCGAATGAAACAATATGTTTAATAGAAATATCCATATGTGTAACAGCAACCAAGAATGCAAGACTTAGGAGAATTGCCGTAAGTGCACTGCTATCCCTATACTCTCCTCTAACTATATGAAGAATTACATAAAGAAGTGAGAAGAGAATTAGACCTCTGTAGAATGGAAACAACCTCCGATCCCACTCTGTTTGTTCGCTATGAGCATAGCCCGCCATGAATATAGCTGCATAGCACTTCCATTCTGTAGATGTAATTGTCAAATATTTAATAGGCAAAATTGTTACAGCAAATATGCCAAAAATAATCCACACAAAAAAAGCTACTATAAATAAAGAATTGCTCCGTTCCCTGCTCATAAACAAACTCCTTTAACCGTCACAAATACCTAGCCTTATCATTCTAAATGAATTGATACAGTATTTGAACTCTTTGCTGAAAAACATTCCATATAGACTGACATATCTTTGCTTGAATCTATTACGAAATTATTCCGATAGTCTACCTAAATTAACCCTTCTAATATGATAAAATGGTCTCATCGATAATATAATTAAATGCATTTATCTCACTAAAGGGTGTGTTACAAATAAATAAGACACGAAATAGCTTCTATGCCCCATATATTAAAAGAATACTTGATTTCACACTTGCTCTAATCGCCATCATTATTCTAAGTCCTGTAATGCTAGTCGTAGCCCTGCTTGTCAGTCAGAAATTAGGCAGACCTGTATTATTTAAACAGCAGAGGCCAGGTCTGAATGGCCGAGTCTTTCTAATGTATAAATTCAGGACAATGACAGATGAAAGAGATGCCTATGGTGACTTGCTTAGTGACAGAGAACGATTAACGAAGTTCGGAAGATTCCTGCGTTCTACCTCATTCGATGAATTGCCTGAACTATTTAATATTCTCAAAGGTGAAATGTCCCTTGTCGGTCCAAGACCTTTACTCGTTCAATATCTTCCCCTTTATAATGAGGATCAGAGAAGACGCCATGAAGTCAGACCAGGCCTCACAGGATTGGCTCAGATCAGTGGTAGAAATGCGATCTCTTGGGAAGATAAGTTCTTCTATGATGTGAAATATGTAGATCATGTGACCTTCATTGGAGATTGCAAGATCATCCTTACAACGATTAAGAAAGTCTTCTATAAAGAAGGCATCAATTCACAAGATGCCGCAACAATGGAATATTTCCAAGGAAATCAGGTGGAGAAAAGAAATGAAAGCAGCTAATATTCTCATACTAAGTGCCGGACGCCGCGTCGAATTACTACAATGCTTCCAGCAAGCATCTAAGAGACTTGGCATCCAAAGCAACATTATAGCTGGAGACTGCTCAGATACTGCACCAGCGTTATATTTCGCAGATAAAACATGTCAACTACCGCGAATTAATGAACCAAACTATATTTCATCCATAATTGAGATATGCAAGAAAGAAGATATAGCGTTGATTGTACCAACTATTGACACAGACTTACTATTACTCGCACAACATAGAAATGAATTTGAGCAACAAACAAATGCAAAAGTGCTAATCTCTGATATAGAGGCAATTAAAGTATGCAGGGATAAAATCAACACACAACAATTCCTGGAAGAACATCAATTCGGTGTTCCTAAGATGTATACAGAAGACGAATTGACAAGCAACGATATCCCGTTCCCTCTATTCATAAAGCCGAAATCAGGCAGTTCCAGCATTAATGCCTTCAAAGTAAACGATAAGAAAGAACTCCAACTGTATATGGAGTTAATCGATGAACCAATTGTTCAGCAATTTATGGAAGGCGAAGAATACACTGTAGATGTATTTTTGGACTTTGATAGCAATGTGATCTCGATTGTCCCTCGCCTTCGAATGGCTACAAGAAGCGGAGAAATCTCTAAAGGTAAGATCGTAAAGGACAGAGAAATCATTGGTGACGTCCATAAATTAATGGGTGTACTGAAACCGATTGGCCATATAACAGTCCAGCTTATGAAGACGAATAAAGGTATTGAATACATTGAAGTAAACCCTAGATTTGGCGGTGGTGCACCAATGAGCATCCAGAGTGGGGCTGATTCATGTGAGAATCTCTTCCGTCTGCTAGCTGGAGAGAAATTGGAATACAGCGAGGAATATAGAGATAATCTTACTTTCTTAAGATTCGATAGCAGTATCTGCTTGGATGAGAACATGGAGATCGTAAAATGGTAAGAATCAAAGCCGTCATATTCGACTTGGATGATACACTTATATCCGAGCATAGTTATATTGAAAGCGGCTATAAACATATCTCCAAGTTGCTTAGCAATAAGCTTGGTCAGAATGCTGAAGAAATCAATCAAGCATTAACTGCATTATTTAACGAGAGTCCTAAGAATGTATTCAATCGGCTGTTAGATCAACTAGAGGTTTCCTATACGAAAGCCGATATTATAGAACTCGTTAATGCCTATCGTAATCATCCGCCTGAGATTGCTTTCTTTGACGATGTGCGACCTTGCTTAGATTTACTAAAAGAACAAGGTATGAAGCTAGGAATCATTACAGACGGCTATGCATTTGGCCAACGCCAGAAATTAAAAGCTGTACAAGCAGATCGTTTCTTCGATGAGGTTATTGTTACGGATGAACTCGGGGAAGATCATATGTATTGGAAGCCACATTCCAAAGCCTTTCAATTAATACAAGAGAAACTGAATGTTGACTGTGAAGAAATGGTATATATCGGAGACAACCCTGCGAAGGACTTTCATATAAGCAGTGAGCTGCCCATTAAGACAATCCGAATCTTTCGTAATGGTGTCCATACGAAGAAAGACTATCTGAATGGCATTAAAGAACATCATTCTATATATAGTCTTGGGGAATTGGCTACGCTTCTAAGACATGAATGAAAAAAGGTGAACCAGCATATGCTGATTCACCTTTTTATTTATCCCTTTAGATACTTCTTCAGTACCGCAATGACGCGATCTTGATCATCTACTGACATATTCGATCCACTAGGCAAGCAAATTCCATATTCAAACAAATAATTAGAAACACTATTGCCTTCTTCATGCTCATAATAAGCCGTATCTTCGAATAAAGGCTGTAAGTGCATCGGTTTCCATGTCGGACGCGCTTCTATATTCTCTTCAGCAAGTTTCTGAAGAAGCGTATCACGATTTACACCGATTTGTACTGGATCTATCGTTACCGCAGTGAGCCAACGGTTGGATTTCGTATCAATCAATTCAGGTTGGAAATTAACACCTAGAATGTGGCCTAGCGCTTCATAGTACCTCATATATATTGCCCTGCGCTGATCAACACGCTCATCAAGCACTTCCAACTGTCCTCTGCCAATACCAGCAACTATATTGCTCATACGGTAGTTATAGCCCATCTCTGTATGTTGGTAATAAGGAGCAGGGTCACGCGCCTGTGTAGCTAGGAAACGTGCCTTCTCCAATGCCGCTTCATCGTTCGATACGAGTGCTCCACCGCCCGAAGACGTAATAATCTTATTTCCATTAAAGGAGAACACACCGAATTTGCCGAATGCACCACTCTTCTGCCCTTTATATTCACTACCAAGCGATTCCGCTGCATCCTCAATAACAGGAACACCATAAGCATCACAAACGGACATCAACTCATCCATCCGCGCCGGCTGTCCATATAAGTTCACAATAATAACCGCTTTCGGCAGCTTGCCAGCCTCTTTAGCTTCTTTTAGCGCTCTCGTTAAAGCAGACACAGACATATTCCACGTATCAGGTTCGGAATCAATCAATACCGGTGTAGCACCAAGATATAGAATTGGATTCACACTCGCAATAAATGTGAAAGAAGAACAAAACACGGTATCACCTGCAGTTACACCTAACAGGCTTAATGACAAGTGAATTGCCGCAGTTCCAGAAGTAAGCACAGCCGCTCCCTTAACTCCATTATAGCTAGCCAGCTCCTGTTCCAATCCATCCACATTCGTACCAAGTGGCGCTATCCAATTCGTATCAAACGCCTCTTGAATATACTTCTGTTCTCTCCCACTCATGTGAGGAGAAGAAAGTAGAATTCTACCTTGCTTTGCCATATGTATTCATCTCACTTCGTCAGTCTTCAATTCATTTGGTTAGTCTTATTTTAACATACTTCAATTTGAATTTAAGCTATTGAGAAGTATAGCTCCATTCTCCCAAGACTACAACGAGGAAACAAAAAATCATCCATTGAACACAGACTACTAGTTCAACAAATGATTAGAAATATTATTACTTAAAACGATTATTTATTGAACTGTTTGTACAAAAACACTAAAAAATGCTCTGTACTCACTTTATTTTCAGGTCAGAAAGTATAATTGGGCTAACCATTTGTTATACGATTCGCAGCAATTTTGCCTACAACCTCATGAGCCTAACGCCCTTTTGCTACATCTGTGAATGAGTTGCTGCTTTTGCCTTGCAAGCCAACGGTAGCCATTTGACCACGGTTCAGACTGCAATTGCGGTCAAACGTTTTGTTCTGCTTGCCTATAATAAATCCTAGATCAACAACTGCAGTAACTGGCTTATAGCCATAGCTGCCGGGCTTTATATCTTTGAATGCCAGATCCGACTCATCATAGGTTTCTGGATCAATTACCATATCATTCAGGATTATATGGACCACCTGCAATCGTGTAATGTTGGCATTGGGTCTGAATGTCCCATCAGGGTAGCCGTTGATGATTTTCCGATCTGACAGGTAGCCCATTTCCCTTGCGTAATCATCGATATCATGAACTTGGATTGGATAAAAATTCAGCTTTTCTTTTGTTTCAGCTGATCCTTTATCATTAACATCCAGCAGGAATAGGACACTAGACTATTTAAATTTACAGACGATTCATAACTCCAGTAATATTATATAAAAAACCTCTCTAATGCACATTATAAAAAATACACCTCAATGGGTGCTTTGCTTACGACGCATCATGGTCCTGATACGCTATAAATTTATATAAGAAAAACCCCACCTAAAAAGGGTGAGGTTTAAGTAGTACTTTACATCAGTAATGTGATTTAATAATCAGTCTAAATTATTTGAAATTGTTTGAGATACAGGAGTAAAAGCAGAACCATCTCCATCCGCATCTGCTGTTATTGTAACTTCATAAGACTGTCCTTGGACTATGTTTTCAGAAGCTCTACCACGAATGACTGAATTAGTATTTAAATTTGTTAATGTCAAATTTTTACCGTCATTACTAATTACAGCATTAGGCATTGCACCTATAGTTGACCAACCACCATTATAGAGTACCATGTCATTTGTATCCCATACAAAGTTAGCTTCAAACACAATACTACCATTTTCAAATAAGCTATTTGGTGCAAACGCTGAAGTAAAGACTCTTGTTGTTGTAGCACCATCAATCAATGAAAACTGACCATCAGTCGGCGTTGTTATGCTATTCCCGTCTTATACCTTCTCTTTATATAGGCTTTCGATAGGGCCTTCACCGTGCAGGCGACTTTCATCGCACACGGCGATCCGTCAGCGGTAGATCTCAAAATTTATTTTCCCGTAGAAAATAATAATCCTATTTTCTTTTAAAGTAAATATATTTTTTAAAAAGAATTGTAAAAAATGAAGCTATAAAAAATACACTTTACGGGTACTTTAGTTACGGCACATCATGTTCCTAATGCCGCTACTCTTTAAAAATGAATTTTGCATTTGAGGGTATATCGAAATCGCCATCTATTACACGTTGTGATTTACCTAATAACCTTTTGATTAATCCATTTGGTTTCCTAACTCGGCTTTCGTCGATTTCGAACGTAACACTCGCTTCTGAAAACAACATCCCTGAGTTAATCCTATTCCACAAAGTAGAATTTCCTAATGAAACCCACACTACACGATTCATTTCTTCTAACTGTAAACGCCATCTATTTTTAGATGTATAACCTGCTTTTAAAAGCATGCTTTGTTGAATTAACAGCATTTTTTCATTGGTACTCCTGTGCGTTACTTTAATTTTCTTCAAATAAAAACACCTCTTTCTTTTTTGTATTAGAATCATACAAAAAGAACGGGTGGTTAACTACGCTTTTTGTGTCGTACTAAGTTCGACGTTTTTGACATAAGAAATAACGCTTGCTTAAGGTGCGTTTTCAATCTCACTCTTATACGGCTCTGGTACATTAATAATCGTAATGCGTTCCATATCAATTAGAAACTTATAAAGTCTTGCCCGTGTACTCATTTTGCACCTCCGATAACAATTTCCGTCAAGTCGGGGACAGTTTGCTTTAACACGTCAATTTCGCTTGGGGGAATATCTTCTAAAATGACTTGGTGTGGCGTTACTTTTACATCGACACCTTTAATAGCTTTACCTTCTGGTACGTCCATCCAAATAAACGGCACGCCAATCGGTTCTCTTGGTGCAGTTTCTCCACTTTGAGTAAATAAAACGTATCCTGAAGTATCATATACAATTAATATAAGCATGTTAACCCTCCCCGTTTCTAATTCATAAGCTGTCCATTTTATACCTGTAACTCCATAACCAGTGTTATTAGTTATACTGAAATATGTGCCGCCCGCACCTATTATTACTGCTGGGCTATACGACTGTTCTGATGACACTGTTGTGCCATTGCTTAATGCTTTTAATGTAGATGTAACAGTTTTTCCATTTCCGCCTTTATACGTTAGAACGACTGCCGAAAATTTAAAACTTAGATTACTTGAGGTGTATGTGCTACCTGATGGCAATGACCCAACAGTACCTTTTATAGTTTTCACACCGCCAGGAATCGTTCCGCCTGCATAATAACCTAGTTGTAGAGTAGTCCCCATCTCAAGTGTTGGACTACCTTTATTTATCATTGTCCCAATAATTTCTCCTTCATCTACAAATGCTGTTTTTCCTTCTAGAATATCTGATGAACGAGCACTTCCACTCCCCCTTCACCCTGTAAGATAAAAGACCCTGTACCTACTGCACTGTAACGCAAGGTGTAAACGCCATTTGCTTTTAGATTAGCCGCAGCGTTCCCGTTTGCTTTTTTAATAGGTTTGGCACCAAGTCCATTAACGTTAAGCGTACTTGCAGCAGTGGCATCCACATTAATTACTACAACCACGCCCATTCCCTCAACATAAGCAGTAGGTGCAGGATCCAGTGTAATTGCATATGTGTTAGCTGTTCCTGTGGCCGTAGCAAACGCTGGATGCTTCACATAATCTGCCTGATGTGAAATTAAGTCTTTGAGCAATAAAATACTATTTAAAGATTTTTAAGCATTAAGCCTAGTCGCACCTTTCCCTCAAACTTTTCTTTAACTTTAGAAGTCATTACCCATACACCTCTAACTTCCTCATCCATCAGACCCAATTTCTTTAATTTACCTTTTAGTCTACTACTTGTTCATTTGGTACTTGAGAAAAGTTATTTAAAATCTTATTCCGTTTGAATTACTATCGACGATTTTCAGGTCTTCAAAATGTTCAAGCATTATCGTTTTGCTAAGTGCAAGACCTAAACCCATTCCAGATTTCTTATTCGAAACAAAAGGTGCGAAAACCTTATCCCAATTCTCAGGAGGAATTCCTGTTCCGCTATCACATAGATCTACCTCAACTACATACTCTATCACATAAACGTTAATCGCAATCCTACGTTCTTCGGGGGGGGGGGGGGATTTCAATAGTTAAATAGATATTATTTGTCGAAAAGCTGCGGATGAGCTAGTCATCTAGAATATACATTTTGCAAAATTTATACGTGTAGTTAAGAAATAGCCCCCCAACGGAGATAAAACTAATTGCTTATCATTCTTATGTTTTAGAGCATCTTTAATTCTCTTAATAGTTTTCAGCTGTCGATATTAATACATTTGACTAGTATCTATTTGATTCGTTTAAAGCAAAAAAAAGAGAACCAACCTCACAAGGTCAGCCCTCTTTTTCCTGTTCACCATAGACTGCAATTCAAAATCAACTGACAGAATTATGTCTAATTTGTTTCAGCTCCTTAAACCAGACACTTATTCTATATTAAGGTGCAGTTGTTGTAGGAGAAGAAGTTACCCAAGCATCCGCGTAATTACCAGATGTATTAAATGTTCTGATTCGCAAAGCGACATTACTATTCGAATTGTTGAATGTATGTGTATAGGTATTAGTCGTTTTATCATTAAACGTAGTCGCTTCAGCAAGCTGTGAACCAGCTTCACTGTATAAGACAACTTGTTTTGCCACGTCCGAAGAAGTGCTTGGTTCCCAATTTATAGTTACCTTTTTTGAGCCAGAAGCCCCAACTACATATGAAAGTTGAGTAGCAGCTTCAGGTGGTACTACGTCGCTATTCCCGTCTTATACCCAATGGGCTTTCGATTCGGGCCTTCACCGTGCAGGCGGCTTTCACCGCACACGGCGATCCGACAACAGTAAACTCTTTATTTCCCACCCCATAAAATAGAACAATTTGTTTGCAATCAAATTATCTCTATTTTATAGATTAAAAAACCAGCCGTTTTCACGGCTGGTCTATCATTGTTTTGGGAAAACAAATCTTAGAGTTTCACTACTGACTGGGTTCCTTCGCTCCTGCCGGTTTTCTCCTTCTCACATGTTGCCATGCAAGTCCAAACGGCCGGCGATCAACACTACTACAAACCCGCAGCCATCTTTTCAGAATTAACAGCTCTATCCAGCCTACTCCAAAAAAGACTTCAAACGTTCCATTATGCTACTCCCTTGTTTTGACGACCTTAGGCTTCCACTATTCAGAAATGGCCATGACCCGTTTAACAGTTCAAATTATTCGGATCACCAAATCAATATTTAAAATGAGAGAATGAAATATAAGCTCCTAGCGATTCGCATATTCCATCGTTCCACACTGCCTACATGGATTCGTCTTCCTAGCCATAGTCACCTTTTAAGGAACCCCGCCTCAACTCACTTGAGTACGACTTCACCTGACTTCACCCCTTTGAGCAGATAGGCTCTCACTGGATACAGGAGGATTAGGTTCATGATTTATAAAAGAGAACTGTTAATCATGTGTCAGAACTACCCTGACAGATACAGCATAATAGTTAGAAAAAGAGCCTCATAGATAAAACCAGTTTAAAAGTAGTATCTATGAGACTCAATCTTCGCTTATTTCACTAATAAATTAGCTTATAAAGCAACGTTTCGTTTAATTTTATTAAGAAGCTGGTGTAGTAATTTCAGTACGAGTTGCTGATTTATTACCTGCAGCATCTGTTACTTCAACGTAATATTTAGTTGCTGGAGTTAACGTAGTAGCAGATTTAGTCCATGTGAATGAACCATTAGATTTGACATCTGATGAACCTGCAACTAGATTTCCTGCTTCTGCAGCATCATAAACAGTAACTTTTGATCCTGGCTCAACTGAACCTGTAATAGTAGTCAATCCAGCTGGAGCAGCTACATTAGTTGCTGCTGCAGGAGGTGTAACATCAAGGTTTACAGATGTTGTTGCAAAGCTATTAGCTTTGTTTCCAACTGCATCTTTAATGTACACAGGATTCTCTACAGAAGAGATTGTTAGTTTACCTTGATAATTGCTATAACCATTAGCACGAGTTACAGTTAGACCCGTACCAGAAGTTGTAGTTGTATAGTCAACTCCAGCTTGAAGAGTTGTACCATCTTTATCTGTAATCTTCAAATCTGTTGCCATCAATGCCTGAGCAGTTGTACCCAATGCTTCATTATAATTAATAGTGATTACACCCGTAACCGGCGCACTAGTGATATCCAAAGTGTTATCTGCAGTCTTCACAACACTTGGAGCAATACCATCTGCTGCATCAACAATAGCTACTGCCTCTGAGCTTGGAGCACCATAAGCATTTTTCAATGTTCCTGCTGCTGCATCAATATTTGGTGTTGCATCAGGTGCAAATCCTGGAGTTCCAGACTTTACAGTAAGTGTAATTGTAGCTTCTCCATCTTTATTCACATAAGAAGCAGCGCCATAAGTTACATCTGCAGTTGTAAATTTAGATGCATCCAAAGATCCAGACAATTCCTGATCAACTTTGAATTCCACTTTATTTGTTGCTGTTGTCTTAGCAGAATCAGCTACTACTTCTGGACCGCGGTCTTCTGTAACTGGCACTTGTTTAAACAATTGAGTATACGTATTACCTGCTGCATCTTTCAATGTACCAGATACACGAACTGCATTTGTTGTTACATTAGAGCCAGAAGGCAACTGAATTTCAACAGCTTTAGAGTTAAGAATTACAACTTTTGTGCCTTCTGGGAAGTCCACTTTATTCACGCTATCTACGCCACTACGCAATTCATAATTTTTTAGACTTGTCAAACCATCAGTAGACATTGCTTCGTTGAATGTAATACGAATCTTATCTCCTGTTTGTTTTGCATCACTTACAATATTCCAAGGTGTAGTATCCGCTACATTAATATTAACATCCTGTGAAGTTAGCTTGTTCTCAAGGAATGTTGTATCCTTAATGTTTTTCACTGTAAGAGAGTAGTTACCGCCCTTAAGTGAGTTAGGAAGTGCAATTGTAACTTTGTTTTTGTTTGGATCGTAAGAAGCATTCACAGTGCTTGCGAATTCGCCCTTGTCATTAACAAAACCATATTCTTTATTAGACAATACCTTGCCTGCAGAATCCTTCAAGATGTAGTTAGCTACATTTTCAGCATCTTCTTTATTTACTTTCTTATCAAATGTCAATTCTAACTTAGAATCTGACTCAGCTTTTGCACTTGTTACTTGTGGTGCCTGCTTATCAATTGAAAGTGAAGTAGAGATTTCAGTTGAACTTACATCATTACCCCAGCCATCCTGAAGTGCCTTCTCTTTTGTATTCAAGAAGATTTTAGCATTTCCTTCTGGGATTGGTGTGTTGAATTCAACAGTATACGTATCAGAGTAGCCATTAACATCTGCTGAAACAGGCGTCAATGAACCACCAGCATATGCACCACTGTTATTCACTGTGTGATATACAGATACGTCAGAAGCTTTCTGTACCTTCACTGGCTTAGAGAATTTCAATGTTACTTCTTTAGGTGCAATCTTATCTACAGAAACAATTGGTGCTGAAGCATCAGGCTGGTATGTGAATGACTTAGTTGTCTTTTCAACTTTAAGGCCAGCAAAGTCAGTTCCACCTGAGATTTCTAGATTGTGATCACCTGAAGTAGGTTCAATACCGAATTCTACTGTTGCAGATTTCCCATCAGCAGACAATGCTACTGCAGTTGAGATAGAACCGTTGTCCAATTTAACTGTTGGGGCATTCTTCAATGGCTCAGAGAAGTTAATCTTTACAGCTCTTGGTGAAACAAGGCTTACATCCCCAATTGTTGGAGGTGTTACATCAAAGAACTTGAATTCTTTTTCAGTTGCTACAACAGTCTTGCCGTCTGTATCTTTGATACCTTTAACGCCAACTGTGTATGCTTCTTGGTTTTCGCCTTCTTTAGACAATGTAAGAACGACAGTCTTGCCGTCTTTCTGAAGCTCTGCTTTACCAATAGTAGCTGTGCCACCAGTTGTTACTGCAGTCAACTTGTAGTTAGCAATTGCTTCAGCAGTTTCTTTGTCAAGAGTTTTGTTGAATGCTACTTCAACTTCTTTATTGTTAATCGCCTTTACAGACTCAACTTTAGCTTCTGTAGCAGGGATTTCAACTTTGATGTCTTTTGTAACTTCAGCACCGTTGATAGCTTCAACTTTATAAGTTGTTCCTGGCTTTTGCTCTCCAGTTGTAAGAACAACAGTTGTTTTCTCACCTGCTGCTGGTTTAGCAGAAGCGTCTGCTTTACGTGCTACTTTTTTAACTTCTAATGTTGGTGAGAACTTGATGTTAAGGTCAGAAATTTCTTTGTCAGTCAACGCTCCATCAAATGTTACTTCCATAGTTGTTGCATCTACAGACTCGATGTGCTCAATTGTTGCTGCAAATGTTGCTGCTTTAACATCATGTGTTTTCTTCAAGAATGTAGCGAACTGGCCACGCTGAACTGCTTCACCAGGACGGAAATCTTTAAGTTGGTTAGTGATTCCAAGATCTGCAATGATTTGTACATTTGTCTTATGATCAGGGCCTACATTTTTAAGGTTGACGTCTGCAGGAGTACCATTTGTTTTAAGTTCGAAAGCCTTTACCAATACAGTAGCCATTTGCTCACGTGTAAGCGGGTTATTAATGTTGAAGTTCTTCTTCGCATCACCTGCAAAGATACCTGCTTTACCAGCAGCAGCAATGAAGCCTGCATAAGGAGTCTTTTCATTTACATCCTTGAAGTATTTAGTTACTTCAGCAGCAGGAAGTTCTTCAAGTCCTAATGCTTTAACAAACATAATTGCTGCATGTGAACGAGTCAAATCTCTGCCTACGCCGAAAGTATCTTCAGTATAACCTTTGATGATTCCTTCAGAATATGCCCACTGGACGCCTTCGTAGTGAGAGCTACCTTTAGGTACATCTTTAAATTCCTTTGTTTCTGCTGCAGAAGCAACAGGAGCAATTGATACGACTGCAGCAGAAGCTGCCATAGTTGTTAGAGCAACTTTGCGAAAATGTTTTTTGCTAGACATGTATAAATTATCCTCCCTAAGATAAAAAAGTATTTATCTAAATCCCCGAATGAGCTTATGTATCTACAGATTACACAAACCCGGGAAAATAGTATATAGATTGATAGACCTACAGGATCCTGCAAAAGTTAAGTAATTAGGATAATGGCAACTAGAAAGCTAATTAAATAGCAGGTCTGTCGGCTTGCAATTAAGTATATCGACACACCCTAAGCATGTCAACCAGATACAGGTTACTCTTCATTCATTTTTCTAGCTTTCCACCAATCACCTAATCAATCACTTTTATTCCTAAGTCAATATTAGTTAGATTATAATATTTTACCAAAAAGATTACAAGGATATGCCTAAAATATTTCAAGTAGATTAAAAACGTTTATAATTTTTATTAACATAGAATAGAGCTTAGAATTGTTGATATATTGCGATATTTTCGCTTCTAGTATTATATACTTACTTATAAAATAAACCATATATTACCTTTAATCGAAGTAGGTAATTAAGCACTACTCAGTACTATCCAAGTAGGTGGACAGATCTTAATATATTCATATTATGGTATACAATACCATAAGTACATACCATTGGTTTAATACTCTCTTCATAAAGACACAACTTAATTAATTTTTGACTAGTATCTATTATTTATTAACTTTTACTGTAGCTAATCTCATTTCATATTAATATAGAGAAAACGGCTTGCATGGTATGATATTTAAAAATCATCGTTTACAGGAGGCGTCTATAATGGAAAAAAAATCTATTAAGAAATCATCCTTCACAACAAATACTGTTTCTCTGAAGAATTCTGACATATCTATTACTGGATCAGCCAATATATTAGCTGACAAAGAAGCACCGTCTACTTTCGTTGCTAAGCTAAGAGATTCGGAAGTTTCTTATGAATATGAAGTAAAGTGGACTGATTCGCAATGGCACGTTGCTATTAGCATTACGCCTTCCCACTTCAGTTCAGGCACATGGGATTTCTATCTAATGGATACAGAAGGTACGCGGTATCGTTTGAAGACTGCGGAAGACTGTTATTTGGCTGGGGATACTTTAATTCTTCAGCCTGGAGAAAATGGCTCTAATGCACTTAGCTTTTATGAAACGGTGAAAGGTTCTCTATCTATGAAGGTAAAGCTGGCTACAGTAAGTATAGAAAGCTTCTATGCTCAACTAGACGATGTCGGTACTGGCGTAGTTAGAGTGAGTGGTTCTGCAGGGAATGAGTTCCGACAAGTCTTTGCGCAGTTCGTATGGATTAACCGCAGCAATAAGGACTTATACCGGTTACCCGTTAAGTTGAATGATCATGGTGAGTTCGAGACTGAACTTGATTATAAGAGCTTGATTCCTGATACAAGATTGAACAGTCAATGGGATCTATTTCTGGAGGTTGAGAAAAATGGTGTCTTGCAGCTTTTAAGAGTGAAGGCAAGCAGCGAAGAGCTAAAGGAAAACTCCCGTTACCTATATAAAGACGAAACGCTTTATACGATTTTCTTCTATAGTACAGTGAAAGGGAATGTTTCCGTTCATTTTAGAAAGTCGCAAATTATGCGTGAGCTAATTTCATGCGAGCTGATTGAAGATAAATTGACTTTAAAAGGCTTTGGTTATTTAGAAGCCATATCTTTAGATCGGTCAACAGTACAGAATCGGTCACTTATTGTGGAGAATCAAGAGACAGGATCGAGAAATTCTTATCCGCTACCTGGAATTGCTCATGATGGTCTTGAACCGATGTATAGTATGGCTGGGTTTGATATCGAGTTATCAATTAATGAAATCTACCAATCATTATGTAATTCTTCCATTAGTAAGGATAGATACGACTTTTACTTACAAATCACTCATGATGATGAAATATACGAACGGAAGCTTGGGTTCAAGCAATTTACTTATAAGAAAGATGGATTCCTCAAGCAGTCAGCTTTCAAATTGAAAGGCAATCAAGTGAAAGTGTATTCCGCAGTTACGCCTAAGGGAAATTTGTTAATTAAGACACAAACCTTCTCAATGAAGGAACAGCTTTATTTAAAGATGAATCAAATAAAGCCTAAACTCGGTGGCAAAGAAATCTGGCTAATTGGTGAGCGTCCGGATACGGCACAGGATACGGGCTACCATTTCTTTAAATATATGAGGGCAAAGCACCCTGAGGTCGATGCTTATTATGTTATTGACCCCGAATCTGCGGATTACGGACGAGTAAGTGAGCTTGGCAATGTCCTTGAGGTCGGTTCTTTAAAGCATCTACGTATTGCTGCCTCAGCTACAGCGTTCATCGGTTCGCATGATTTAGAATATATTATGCCACTTGTAAATCCAGCTGAACTGGAAAGTTATCGTATAGGAAAGCGCGTATTCTTACAGCATGGCGTGTTCGGGCGAAAGAATGTTGAGTATCATAAGTATTATTATGAATATCCTTTCAAACTGTTCTGCGTTAGTTCTGGGCACGAGAAGCGTATCATTGAAGATGTGCTAGAGTATACGGGAGACGAAGTACAAATAACTGGATTATCAAGATTTGATGAACTTATGGAAGATAGAACACAGAATTCTGCCGAGCGACGACGTTCCATTCTAGTTATGCCAACATGGCGCGACTGGTTAACGACAGATGAGGCATTCGCACGTTCTGCCTATTTCGAACAATATCGTGCGTTACTTGCAAATGAGCGCCTGATGGCATTATTAGAAGAGCATGAGCTGACTCTAGACTTCTATCCGCATTACCGCATGCAAGGATATATCGAGCATTTCGAAACCTTGGCTGGTAATCGGGTTCACATTATTCGTAAAGGTGAACAGCGCGTACAGGAGTTGTTGCAAGATGCAGATTTGCTTGTAACAGATTATTCATCAGTTTCATTTGATATGAATTATATGAAGAAACCCGTAGTGTTCTACCACTTTGATTCCAGAGCCTTCTTCACAAATGGGATACTGCGACCACTGGAAGAGACGTTCCTCGGCGATATTGCACAGACTGCAGATCAAGTGATTGATGCGATTGAAGATGCCGTTAGACGTGAATTCAATGAACGCAAAGATATTGCAGATAAGAAAAATCTGATTTTCGATCATATGGATACTCAGAATTGTGAACGTATTTATGAAGCGATTATGACGATGGACACTCAAAAAGAAGAATAGTAATGAAAGAAAAACCTGATTTCTGTCACATTTATGTGTTCAGAGATCAGGTTTTTTGGTTGTGGGTATTATGATATTGGTGTGGAAAGAACTATATTAGATATAAAGTTTTTAGGGCGTAAAATGATTTAAGAAATGAAAAATAGACGCCTAGACGCCCATTTATTTAATAAGACTCTTATATAGTTCTTCTATTTGTTCAATACTTCCTTGCCAGTTGTAATTGTTCTCTACAAATTCGCGTCCATTCTCTCCCATTTCCGATCTGAGTTTGGGATTACTAGCAAGTTCATAGAGACGTTCAATAATCTGTGGTTTGTTCTCTCTATCAACAAGATAGCCAGTTTCGCCGTCTTTAATAACTTCTGGCAAACCACCGATGCTGCTCACAATTACTGGCACGTTGCAAGCAGAGGCTTCAAGGACAGAGACACCAAAGCTCTCACTTCGGCTTAATGCACAGTAAATATCAATTTGTTCGAGTTCAGCTGGTACTTTTTCGTTTGAGACAGCACCGACAAATTCAGTAATATCGGCAATTTCATGCTCAGCGACAAGACGTTCTAAGTGGTCACGATCCGGTCCATCCCCGACAATACGGAGATGGAGGAGGTTCGCGAGTTCCTTCTCATCATTCTCTCGTAGACCATTAAGGAGCATCACAAATGTATTAATTAACGTATCCACACCGTACATCGCATAAAGATTTTTCACCGTACCGATTGTAATTGTACTGTTATCAGATCTGCTGTTAGCTGTCGACCTAAAAAGAGTAGTATCTACACCAAAAGGGATTATTTTAATCGGTGGCGGGTCTTGCACATAAGTTTTCACCTCTGTGCACATAGCTTTACTTGTTGAAATAATCTCGGCTGCTGCACGGAGATTTTTGCATAGCCTTTTTTCATGACGCTTCGACTGGTTCGGATACAGGTAGATATCAGTACCCCATGCAGACAGGACGTATGGCTTGTAGTTGGCGTGACGGGCAAGTGTCCCATAGTT
>Ga0153999_1000213_pt1 | contig 28445 bp, 21 predicted proteins | sample TSNC083MetaG_FD_104675 | JGI IMG/M metagenome (GOLD analysis project Ga0153999, IMG submission 104675) | Attine ant fungus gardens microbial communities from North Carolina, USA - TSNC083 MetaG | ecosystem: Host-associated > Fungi > Mycelium > Unclassified | place: USA: North Carolina, Lumber... | reverse complement strand
TCCAGCAATCCGATAATTACCGTCTTCAACCGCCAGCACAGCTCCGGCTGTCAGATAGTCTTTAATATCATTGATAGTTGTAGGAGCCCTTCCATGATTAACAATATATATTTGAATAGCCGTATCTATAGCCCGCAGGTCAGCTTGAACTTTGGCCGTTCTAGCAGTTGCCGTACTTTCAGCAAACTTCGGTACTGCAATAGCCGCCAAAATGCCGATGATGGCAATAACAATTAGTAGTTCGACAAGAGTAAAACCTTTTTGATTTTTCATATTGATTTTCTCAAAAAGCATTTTTTTCAGCTCCCTTTACCTATTTCACAAGCCACTCATATTTGTTACGACGTCAAAAAGCGGCAATGCGACGGCAATGACCACGAAGCCAATTACTACGCCTAATATCGCGACAATAACAGGCTCGATAATACTGCTCAAACGACTGACAGTATCGTCGACTTCATTTTCGTAGAAATCGGCCACCTTTTCCAGCATGATGTCAAGCGCTCCACTCTCTTCACCAATAGCCACCATATGGATGGCCATCGGCGTAAACACCTTGCTGCCCCTAAGCGTCGCGGCTAACCCCACGCCTTGCTGTACCCTAATTTGAGCACTCGTTAATGCATCAGCTATACACATATTGCCAGCAGTCTTTTTTACTGCATCAAGGGCGGTAATTAGGGGAATACCGCCACGCACCAGAGTGCCTAATGTCCGGCTAAAACGGGCAATCGCTATCTTACGCGTCAATGAACCGGCAATCGGCAAGACTAGCAGCACTTGGTCGCGTTTTTTTCTAATCGGCCTTCTGTTACAAGCGTACTTTACAACCAGTAGCAAACAACCTAACACCGACAAGATCAGCCACCAATATATTTGCATACAGTCGCTCAAGGCTAGCAGCATTCTAGTTGGCCAAGGCAGTTCAATCCCGGAAAGTAGCGGCAAGAAAGTTGGCATAACAAATGTCAGGATAAAGACTACACACACCACAGCCATGGCAATAACGACTGCCGGATATGCCAGAGCCGACTTAACTTTCGCATTTAGTTTATACTCTTTCTCAAATTGAATGGCCAAGCGGTTTAGTACATCATCAAGCATGCCGCCTAATTCTCCGGCTTCTACCATATTCACCATAATTGCGGGAAATACCTGGGGGTGATCTGCAAGCGCCTGTGAAAAACCTTCGCCCGCTTTTACCTTGTTGTATACACTATGCAATGCCGCTTTGATACGCCGGTTAGCTGTTTGGTCAATCAGCACACTTAAACAGGAAATAAGCGCCACACCGGCAGCCGCCATGGTAGCGCACTGGCGGCAGAGAACAGCTAAATCCTTAGTGTTAACAGGATGGAGACTATTGGTTATTGTGTCTAGTATTCCACCTTGCCTGCTCTGCTCTCTAATTTGCAGCACAAAGTAGCCTTTTTCCCGGCAATAACGGGCTACTGCCTTCTCCTCATCGGCCATAATACTGCCAGTATGCACTTGACCGTTCCAATCTTTAGCCTTAAACCAAAATGTTCTAGCCACTTTATCTCCCTTGCAAACCTCTTTACCTTAGGGTTAGGTAGAGACTAACTATTGACTAAGCGAATAAATGCCTCCTGATTTGTTGAACGCTCCAAGGCGTCTTGATAGCTGATGATGCCGCGCCGGAATAAGTCGCACAGACAACCGTCCATCGTCTGCATACCAAATCTAGCACCCGTTTGGATGACAGAGGCAATTTGATGAGTCTTACCTTCGCGGATGAGGTTGCGCACAGCCGGGGTAACTATTAGAATCTCATGAGCCATAATCCGTCCGGCGCCGTCTAGGCGCGGCAATAGCTGTTGCGAGACAATCCCCTGCAGCGTCAGTGACAATTGAATCCTGATTTGCTGCTGCTGGTGGGGCGGAAATACATCAACAATTCGGTCAATCGTTTGGGCTGCGTCACACGTATGTAATGTAGCAAATACCAGATGACCGGTTTCAGCTGCTGTAACAGCAGTGCCGATCGTTTTAACATCGCGCATTTCCCCTATCAGGATGACGTCAGGGTCTTGCCGCAGCGCCGCTCTGAGCGCATCGGCGAAAGACATGCTGTCGACCTGGATTTCGCGTTGGTTGACGATACACTGTTTATGTTGGTGGAGATATTCGATGGGATCTTCCAGCGTCAGCACATGACAGGCGCGTTCGTTGTTGACTAAATCAATCATGGCGGCCAGTGTTGTAGACTTGCCGCTGCCGGTCGGACCGGTGACAAGCACCAGGCCACGGGGCAGCCGGGTAAAAGTTTGCACTATCCCAGGATGGCCGAGCTCATCGAGAGTTGAGATTCGCTCTTTGATCACCCTGATAGCGATGGCGGCCGCGCCACGTTGTCGAAACCCATTTACCCGGAATCGGCTTAATTGAGGGATAGCAAAAGAAAAGTCAACCTCCCCATTCTGCCGGAATTGCTCCAATTGCTGGGGTGAAGTAATCGCTTCAAGCATTGCCCAGGTATCTTGAGCCGATAAAGGGGCGCTCTCGGTACGAACCAGCTTGCCGTTTAGCCGCAATACCGGCGATACACCAACAGTAATGTGTAGATCAGAAGCCCCCTTTTCGACAGCCATGCGCAGTAATCGTTCGATCATCAGGCCCTCCAGGATTTAATGCGTATTTGGCACAAAGTTCATCGATATACTGTTGCTACAAGCCGGTATAGGCTACCCGCATGACCTCTTCTACAGTTGTCAGTCCGGCTAAAGCTTTGTTAATACCGTCCTGCCTCATGGATAGCATACCTTCGTTTTTAGCAGCAACTGCGATTTCATCAGCTGTTGCCCGGTCGTTAATAAGTTGCCTGATTGCCGGAGTTACCGTCATGATCTCGTGAATACCCATTCGGCCTTTGTAACCAGTAAAGCTGCAAGCAGTGCAGCCTGTTCCCTTATATAAAGTCGGCAACCGCTGCGACTCACCAAGAAACAACAGTTCCACTGAGTCGTTACTCGGCATATATGCTGTTTTGCAGCCAGGACAAATACACCGCACTAAGCGCTGAGCCAGAACCCCCAAAATTGATGAGGCGGCTAAAAACGGCTCGATTCCCATATCGATCAGCCGGGTAACAGCACCAGGCGCATCATTAGTATGCAAAGTACTGAGCACCAGATGGCCTGTAATGGCGGCTCGGACGGCAATGTCGGCTGTTTCAATATCCCTAATTTCACCGATCATGATATGATCGGGGTCCTGGCGAAGGATTGACCGGAGCGCTAAAGCAAACGTCAAACCAGCCTTGGGATTGATCTGTACCTGATTAATGCCGTCCAGCCGGTACTCTACAGGATCTTCAACAGTGATAATGTTTTTTCCGATAGTATTAGCTTGAGCCAGCGTAGCATAAAGGGTAGTTGATTTACCGGAGCCGGTCGGACCGGTAACGAGCACCATACCATATGACTGTGTATACAAACGAGAGAAGCTCTGCAGATTAGCGACGGAAAAACCAAGTTTATCGACAGCTAAGATGACTGTTTGTTTATCTAGAATGCGCATAACTACTTTTTCGCCTCGAACAGTAGGCAATATCGAAACACGAATATCAATATCACGCCCAGCTTCAGTAATATTAATCCGCCCGTCCTGCGGCAGGCGTCGTTCGGCAATATCCAGGCCACTGGCAATTTTGATGCGCGAGACAATAGCTGCCTGAATATCGCGGGTTAAACTCGTTACTTCGCGGAGTATACCATCGATACGAAATCGGACACGCAGCGTTTTTTCCTGTGGTTCTAAATGGATGTCACTGGCGCGTTCCCGCACTGCCTGAGTAAACAGCGAATTGACAATGCCGATTATCGGAGCATCATCGGCTGTCTGGATCTCAGCTATAACAGCAGATCCTGCCGGTTTTAGCTGATTAACAGCCTTTTCCACCAACTTGTCAACACCATAAAATTGGCTTATGGCCAACATTATCTCCCGTTCTCCAGCAATAACCGGCTCGATATCGCACCCCGAAGCCATGCGAACATCATTGATGGCAAAAAAGTTAGTCGGGTCAACCATGGCCAGCGTAAGCTTACGGCCACTTTTTTTCACCGGAATAACTTGATATCGTTCGGCTAGCGCCGCCGGGATGCTGGCAGTCAATTCCTTGGTAATGCCCGCGCCAGCGATGTCAACATGCGTTATTCCCAGTTGAATTTCTAATATTTCGACCAGACTCTTTTCAGTGATATACCCAAGACCAACTAGTATCTTGCCAAGACGTTGGCCGTTTTTTTGCTGAGCAGTCAACACCGTATCAAGCTGTTGCTGGGTAATGAGCCGGGTTTCCATGAGCAGACTGCCTAAACGCTTACGGTTAGTTAACATGATTGTTCTCCATGGCAAAATGTAAAAAAAAGCAACCGGCATAGCAAAATAACGGATATTTGCCATGGCGGTCGCACCATTCGCACCCTCTGATCTAAGTGTCAAAATACAATCCAGGCCGCATTACACGCCATAACTATCATTTGTATAAAGAGAGACTTAGCTCCAGGTGAGGTTTTACCCCACCTGAAGTTTAGTCGACCTTATCCGAACGACTTAGCCACTCTTAGCTCCCGCTTGCAGAAGAGGGAGTTAAGACGCAGTTTAGTCATCGGATAACAGTTCGACACATAGTTTCGAGGAATATATTCGACTAAAATTTAGCAATTCCTGCTATTCTTTGTCTTAATTTGTATTTATTTAACTTTTTTCTGTCTAACTTGATGAATAATAGCGCCATCAATGCCGTGAGCACTCTCCATTACTGTCTCTGAAAGAGTAGGATGAGGATGAATGGTGTGGGCAACGTCACCGGCTGTCAGTTTATTACGGACGGCCAGAGTTCCTTCCATAATTAAATCACTGGCATGCGGCCCCAGAATGTGCATACCAAGTAACTTTCCGGAACTAGCATCAGCCACGATTTTTACCATTCCGTCTGTTTCTCCCATTGACACTGCTTTCCCATTGGCGGCAAAATTAAACTTACTTACCTTAATATCGAGATTGCCGTCCAGTGCTTCTGCCTCGGTCAGCCCTACCATGGCGATTTCCGGAGTAGTAAATATGCAGCTAGGGACAGCATTATACTCCATTCGGGAGTTTAAGCCCATAGCGTTTTCTGCTGCCACCATACCGGCTGTTGAGGCAACATGAGCCAGCATATTCTGTCCGGTAACATCGCCTATAGCATAAATATTAGCAATACTAGTCTCCATTTTCTCATTAACCGTTATTCCCGAACGATTATAAGCTACGCCGGCTGCTTCCAGGCCTAATCCTTCCACAACGGGGCGACGGCCGGTTGCCACAAGCACCTTTTCTGCATGAAATTGCTGCATATTTTTACCGGTTTCTACGTTGACTGCCACGCCGTCATCGGTGGCTGCGATAGCGGTTACGCTAGCGCCAGCCAATATTTTAATGCCGCGTTTACGCAGCAGTAACCCCATTCGTTTAATTATGTCGTTATCTACGCTCGGCAAAATATTCGGCAGCATTTCGACAACTGTAACTTGACAGCCAAAAGCACTCATAATAGCGGCAAATTCAATACCGACTACTCCGGCGCCGATAACAAGCAGGCTCTGTGGAACCTGGGTCAGTGCCAGCAGTTCATCACTGGTGATAACGTCCGGTAAATGACAACCAGGTATCGTCATGCGACTCGGCGCCGATCCAGTGGCAATAATTATTTTCCGGGCTTCGAAGCTCTGGTGGTTACCCCGATCATCTACGGCAACTTCCAGTCTATTGGAATCTGTTAAAGCAGCTCTGCCCTTGATGACAGTAATATCATTGCTCTTTACCAGTTGCTCAATACCGCCTCTGAGTTGGGTAACTACGGCTTTTTGCCGCGCCACAATGGCTCCATAATCAAAACCAATACCCTCTGCTTTTAGGCCGAACTCGCCACAATGCTTCAGATCTTCCCACTTTTCAGCACTTTTTAATAATGTCTTGGTAGGTATACAACCCCGGTTCAGGCATACCCCGCCCAAAGAATCCTTTTCCACTAGCAATACCTTGCCGCCCAGTTGGGCAGCGCGAATCGCGGCGACATAGCCGCCCGGTCCACCGCCAATAATTGCTACATCATAGATCATAACTCAATTCCCCCCTGTGTTTCTGATGTACTGGCATCAACGCAACAGGTTCCAACTGTCACAGCGATATTTCACAGCGGCAAGCTCAGCAGCAGCCGACTGTTCTTGTTCACTAAGCTGACCGGGTTCCAACTCAATGCCCAGCGCTGCCCCAAAAGTATCTGCCATTGCTTGATAGGCCGACTGCCAAGCAACTTCCCTGCCTAATATTTCCCGGACTGATACAGCCCGCTTGGCCAACATCTCAGCCACCGAATTCTGCATTTCAGCTGACGGCAGATTGAGCAGCGAGGCCACTAGCTCGGCATTAAAAGTCAGCAGAACAGATCCATGCTGCAAAACCACTCCGTCTTTACGCACTTGTGCACTACCGGCCAGTTTACGACCTTGAGCCGTAATTTCATAATGCGAGGGAGCATCAAAGCAAGCTGCCGAAGCATGTCTGCGCCTTGTCTGACCATATGCCGCCTGAGGCATGCTCAAGCGGGCATCAATGCCCAGTTTATTAAGGCCGGCAAGCAAACCAGAACTGAAATAGCGGTAAGAAGCCGTAATTGTAGCCGGAACAAGGGGGCAATCCTCCCGCACGATAATACTGTAAGTAAGTTCCTCATGATGGAAGACTGCCCGCCCGCCTGTCAGTCGCCGCACAACATCAATTCCCAGTTCACGGCACTTATCAACATTTATGTCGCTTGCAGCCTGTTGAAAATAGCCGATACTAACCGCCGCCGGCTGCCAGCCATAAAACCGCAGCGTAGGAGGCGTTTCTCCCCTGGCATGAGCTTTCAGAATGGCTTCGTCTACGGCCATATTATCGGCAGCATCACTGATACCACTGTTGACAAGCCGCCATTGCATTCTTGCGTCACCCCGCTTCTCTTCCCTGTTCAGTAACAATTCCACTATCGGCAATGGCCTGCTCTACCTCCATACAAGTAAGCGGCCGGGGATAGTTATACATAATCTTCCCAGGGCGTTCATTGTAATAAGGCCGGTTACAGTCAGGGCAACCACTTGTTTCAAAAGCAGTTCCATCCAGCAGATTTTTCTTAAGCTCAGACGCCGTCATATTGATGTTGGTTAAAATGCCGCCCTGGAACTGGAAAACTGTCGGGCTATAGCCTTTTCTTAGCAGAAAGTGGGCGATTTGAACCCGCCGGTATTGTCCGATGGCAGGCGGCTGCCTGTCAGCCCAAGCCGTTCCCCGTACCGGTGTAAAGGCAAACAGTCCGACAGTTATATCCTTAGCGATACAGCGCGCTATGGCAGTGATCATTTCTTCTTCTGTTTCTCCCAGCCCGACAATGAGATGCGTACTGGCACGCCCCGGCATCTCTCTGGCAATTTGGTTTAACAAATCCCATCGCTTTTTCCATTTGCCAGCTTTCACCCGGCTAAAAACTTCCTCAGTGGCGGCGTCAAGGGCGATACAGATTCGCTCTGCGCCCCGGTCGATCAGTTGTTTAGCCTGCGCCACCGAGTCAATAGTACTTGAGATACAGACAGGAATTTTACTCGCCTGCGTTAAAGATTCGACAGCCCTTAGCCCGTCTTGCCAGCTTTCGTGGCTGTGCACGACCTGCAGGCAAGCCCGCTTCAGGCGACCTGCCTGAAAAGCGGCGCCAATAGCCTGAGCAGCCTCAGTTGCGGGTAATCCCGGCCAGGTAACCCGTGACAGCATATCGCCTCTGGCGGCGCTGTCACGGGACTGAGCACAGAACTGGCAGTTGTTTTGGCATTTCTCGCCAAGCATAATATACGCGGTAGTGGGCAGCACATCTGTCTTAACTTGCTTTTTGCCGATTACAGAGGCGGTGCCTGCCGACAATTTCCACATGTTCACAGTACACAGCACTCCTCTCCCCGCGTAATGGTAGACCCGAGCTTTTCAGCCAGCGCCACTGCGGCAGGCGCCGGGTTTACGATAGAATTGAAGCCGATACGAACGGCCCATTTGTCAATTTCCTCCCGGTACCGGCCGCCTGGGCGCATGCAGCCAAGATGAAGAGGGATATTGGGGAAATTGAGGCGGGCATATGTTAATAGCTGAGCTACTGCCAAAATGCCGGGAGGCTTACGGTCGGCAAACCTCGTGCCCCGGGTGGGCATAAAGACGATAAAGGTCACTGCTTGTGCCCCTAATTGTTGTAACAGTTCCAACGCCTGGTACTCGCCGCTAATCTCTCCGCCTTTCAGTCCAATGCATATATGAGGCACCACCCGCACTTTACGCTGTAAGGCCTGGTAGCAACGTACATAATCCTCCACTGTCCGGCCATGACCGTACACTTGCCGGATAGTAGCGTCATCACTGACAAAATCAAAAGACACACAGTCGGCGATTAGCGCCAATTTATCGATTTCGGCTTCATCGACAAGACCGACGTGCAGGTTGTACCGCCGACCGCGTTTTACTGCTGCCAGCTCGTCAAGATACTCAGCCACCGGGACAGAGCCGTCCGGCAGGCAACTGCCGCTGACAAGCCAACTGGGGCTGAAATCACTGACAGCTGCTTGTGCCAAGGGCTGCATGTGCCGCAGATAGTGACCACCGCAATGGGCGCAATTCAGTTGGCAGCTGGCGCTTGTCACCCTGACCGGTTTAGTCTTTTGTGGATAGCAAAAACGAATATTATCGGAAGCAGGCAGCCTGTCTACCCTTTCCATATTACAATCGGCTTACGGGCTGCTGCCGCTTGATCGAGACGACCTACTACTGTTGTCTGCGGTGCGCTGGTAATTTGCGCGGCATCCTCCTTAGCCTCTTGGGCAATGTGCCTCATTGCGGCAATAAAGCCATCTAACGTCTCCTTGCTCTCTGTCTCAGCAGGCTCGATCATAATTGCTTCTTCCACAATCAGCGGGAAATAGACCGTCGGAGGATGGTACCCGTAGTCGAGCAGGCGTTTGGCTATATCCAGAGTGTGGATACCGTATTGCTGCTGATACTTAGATGTCACAATGCACTCATGCTTGCATAACTGGTCAAAAGGAGCATAGTAATCCTGCTTTAGCTGGCTGAGAACATAGTTGGCGTTCAACACGGCATCTTCGCTGGCCTGCTTGAGCCCAGCCGGTCCCATAGCGCGGATATAGGCATACGCGCGGACAACGACACCGAAATTGCCATAAAAGGAATGCATCCGGCCAATCGACAGCGGGCGATCCATATCCAGGCGGAACTTGCCGTCATCGCAAACAATAACGGGAGTTGGCAAGAAGGGGATTAAATCCCGCTTGACACCAACAGGCCCGGACCCTGGACCACCACCGCCATGCGGCGTGCTTAACGTTTTATGGATGTTAAAATGAACGACATCAAATCCCATGTCGCCGGGGCGGGTAATGCCCATGATTGCATTGGCATTGGCTCCGTCATAATAGAGCAGCCCCCCCGCTTCATGAACGATCTGGGCAATCTCCCGGATTTGTGACTCAAACAACCCTAATGTACTGGGGTTTGTCAGCATGAGGGCAGCCGTATCCGGCCCTACAGCCGACTTCAGTGCTTCCAAGTTGACGGAACCATCGGCATTAGACTTAATTTCTACAATATCTAGCCCCGCTACCATTGCCGAAGCAGGATTAGTGCCATGAGCCGAGTCGGGTACGATGACCTTTGTACGGTTTTCACCCCGGTGCCGGTGATAAGCCCTAATAATCTTAAGTCCTGCTAATTCGCCTTGAGCACCGGCCGAAGGCTGAGTGGTAACGGCATCCATACCGGCAATCTCGGCCAGATAGGCTTCCATATTGCCGAGCAGTTGCAGCGCTCCCTGCACACTTTCCTCGTCCTGAAGGGGATGAACCATGGAAAAACCGGGTAGCCGACAAGCATCTTCGTTGATTTTGGGGTTATATTTCATCGTGCATGATCCTAATGGATAGAAGCCTGAATCTACCCCGAAGTTACGTTCAGACAAAAGGGTATAATGGCGCACAAGATCTTGCTGACTAACCTGGGGCAACGCGGCGGGATCTTTTCTCAAAAATTTGGCTGGTATCATCGTTTCTATAGCTTGTTGCGGCACATCGCAGGCCGGCAGGTCAATAGCTCGACGCCCCGCCTTACTGATTTCAAATATCAGGGCTTTCCCTTTTCTATAACTCATAATATGGCCTCCAATCTGGTCGCTAGCCGGTCAATCTCCTGCCGCGTTCGCTTCTCGGTCACGCTCAGCAGTACGCAATCTGCTAGTTCCGGATAGTATCTGCCTAAATCAAGGCCACCGATAATTTTATCGGCTAGCAGTTGTTGATTGACTTGAGCAGCCGGCTTGTTCAGGCGGACGACAAACTCTTTAAAAAACGGAGCGCCAAATACAGCCTCAACACCTTTGATCGCTGTTAGTTGCCGGTAAGCGTAATGAGTCTTATGCAGGCAAAGATCGGCAACTTGCTGAAATCCTTCTTGGCCCACGGTGTTTAAGTATACGGCTGCCGCCAAAGCGCACAGGGCTTGGTTGGAGCAAATATTGGAAGTGGCTTTTTCCCGGCGGATATGCTGTTCCCTAGCCTGAAGCGTAAGGACAAATCCCCGATTACCGTCACCGTCTACTGTTTGACCGACAATCCGTCCGGGAATTTTGCGCATCAGTTTTTCGGAAGTAGCGAAAAAGCCAAGATGCGGACCGCCAAAAGACAACGGGACGCCCAGGCTCTGGCCTTCACCGACGACGATATCGACGCCAAGCTTGCCGGGAGCTTCCAGCAATCCAAGCGAAATAGGATCAACTACAGCAATTACAAGTGCGCCCTGCGCATGAGCCGCATCAACAACAGCCTGTAAATCCTCTATGCAGCCAAAAAAGTTGGGGCTTTGCACAATAACGGCGGCAACAGCTTTACTGCACTTATCCTGAAGATCACGATCATCTAGCATACCGTCCCGGTAAGCAATCTCATTCAGCTGATATCCCCGATCGATGGCATAAGTGTTTAATACGGCCCGGTAGTGTGGATGCACAGTACTAGCTACAAGAAATTGGCTGCGCTTATTGACACCAGCCGCCAGCATGGCTGCCTCGGCTATCGCCGTTCCGCCGTCATATAACGAGGAGTTGGCTGCCGCCATACCGGTCAGTTCGGCGATTAACGCCTGATACTCCCACAGGGCTTGCAGATAACCCTGGGATATCTCTGGTTGGTACGGGGTATAAGCTGTATAAAACTCGCTGCGGCGCAAAATGTGATCAACAACACTAGGTATGTAGTGATCATACGCCCCGGCCCCCAGGAAACAAGTATACTGCTGAAGATCACTGTTACTACCGGCCAAGGCGGCAAGATGCTTGGCCAAATCGGGCTCCGACAGAGCTTGCGGCAAGTTCAGGGGACGGTCAAGGCGTAAATCGGCGGGAATATCGGCAAGAAGATCTTCAGCTTTCTCCACACCGATAGCCGCAAGCATTGCTTTCCGGTCTTCTGCTGTGTGTGGCAAATAACTCCAGGACATATTAATGGCCTCCCTCCAGAAGTTTCGCGTAAGCCTCACTGTCTAACAGCTCGCTCAACTGCGATTGGTCGGAAATTTCCAGCGTTGCGATCCAGCCTGCGCCGTAGCAATCCTGGTTGACCGTCTCGGGCGCATCTGCCAGCATTTCGTTGATCTCAATAACCTCGCCGGATAACGGCGCATAGATATCAGATACTGCCTTTACCGACTCAATCACTGCAAAACTGCTGCCACTAGAAATTTCGGCTGCTACTTCCGGCAGTTCGACAAACACAATGTCCCCAAGCTGGGACTGAGCGAAATCGGTAATGCCGATAGTCACCTTGCTGCCTTCAATTTTCACCCATTCATGGTTTTTGGTATATCTCAGTTCTTTTGGTATATTCATCTTTATTTCCCCTTTCAGTTTCTGAGTAAAAATTCCTTTTATGATTGAATCAACACCTTAGTTTGCCCATCATTTGCGGCGATAAAACGGTTTTGCGATCACTTCAGCCGCTACATTCTTGCCGCGGATCTCCACATCAAACTGCTGGCCAATCGTGGCATAATCAGCTTCAACCAACGCCAAACCAATATTTTTATCTAACGTAGGTGCGTAAGACCCTGTAGTGACTGTACCAATCCGGCGCCCCTGATGTATAACCGGATACTCTGCCCTAGGCACGCCACGCCCCTTAAGGCAAAAGCCTACTACCCGGCGCTGTGGTTTGTTCTGCTTCTGCAGAGCTAAAGCAGCGCGACCATTGAATTCGCCTTTGTCTAAGGCGACAAATTTGCCGATACCTGCTTCAATAGGGGTAATGCTTGCGGACAATTCATGTCCATACAATGGCAGAGTGGCTTCAAAACGCAGGGTGTCACGGCTGCCCAGCCCGGCTGGCGCCAAACCATAAGGTTTGCCAACCTCCATAATAGCTTCCCACAAGTACGCAGCCTCTTCCGGACGACAATAAACCTCAAATCCGTCTTCACCGGTATAGCCGGTACGGGAAATCATGACAGTCTTGCCGGCTACCACGACTTCAGCAATAAACCAGTAATACGCAAGCGATGCTAAATTTGTATCGGTCAGCTTAGCTAGAATAGTCTCTGCCAGCGGCCCCTGCAACGCCAATTCAGCAGTTTCATCTGATAAATTGCTTAACTCAATCTGAAATCCGGCACTGTTTTGCTGCAGCCAATCCCAATCTTTTTCAATATTCGCAGCATTAATAACAAGCAAATAATCTTGGCTTCCCCGCTTGTAAATGAGTAAGTCATCTACTGTACCGCCGTCCGGATAGCACATCGGCGTGTACTGCACCTGATTATCAGCCAGCTGCGCCACATCATTTGTCACTACTTTCTGCAAAAATGCCAGAGAGTCCGGTCCTTTAACCAGAACCTCACCCATGTGGGATACATCAAACAATCCGGCCTTTTGCCTGACCGCCTTGTGCTCATCCAGTATTCCTATATACTGGATCGGCAGCAACCAACCGCCAAATTCGACCATCTTACCGCCGTACTTGACATGAGTTGCATAGAGTGGTGTCTGTCGTGCCGTCATACATTCCTCTCTCCTTTTTTTGCATGATAGATTACTCTCATAACTATTTCACCGCTACAAAATGGGCAAATAAAAACAGAGGCAAGGTGAAATAGTCCCCTTTGCCTCTGTCCGTTGTACCTGAGAGATTTGCCTGCGAGCTTCCCCATCGGTGACACCCTCCGTACAGGGGGTGTACTCTCCAGAGTATAGTCCGGTTATAGTCCTTTTGCCTGAGAGTTTGACAAAGCGCTTACTCCTTCGGCGCCGCTATATGCGACCTCTCCCATAACCATCATCCTATTTTATTTAATTACAGTAATCTTAGCGCAAAAATATAAATTTTGCAATAGTTAATTTTTTAAAAAAAATGTCAAAAAAGGTATTTCCAAATCAGATTAAATACTATATAATGACATTATTAGCTAAATATTGCCAAAATATTATATTTTTTATTTATATTTGCACATCAATTAAATATTTGGATGAAGGCATCGGGAGAGACCGCTTTTATGCGGCGCCGAAGGTGAAGAAGCAAAAACTCTCAGGCAAAAGGACCGATATCTGACGAAACTCCGGAAAGCTCGGAAAACCGGCACCGAAGAAGCAATCCCGCAAGGTGAGAATCTTTCAGGTTAAAGGACGGAGGCATACTATATTTTTAGTATGTCTCCGTTTTTTATTGGATAAACCGTTTTAGTTAAAGAAAGAAGGGATAGCATGAGCTGAAAACACCACCTTACATTCACCTCAAGTGATGCGTCAGAAAAATGCGAGAAAAATGATTATGGGAGAGGTAAATATGGACAGAGATAAACCTAATTTTTTATCATTGATTACAACAATATTTTTGGGCTATACGATGGTTTACATCGATAAACTGACAATCGGAATAGCTCTTGTTCCTATTGCCCAAGAAATGAATTTAGCCCCCTTTGAAAAAGGTTTGATAATCAGTATATTTTTCTTAGCATACACACTCTTTCAAGTGCCGATGAGTTACCTTAACAGTAAATTCAATACGAAACTTATCTTAGTATTGTCGATAGCGGCTTTAGGCATTTTTATGGCATTATTCGGATTTGCACCATCACTGTTTTTTATTCTTGCCCTTAGGTTTCTGGCTGCTTCTATTGCCCATGCTCCCTATCCGGCGGCAGCCAGCAGGATGGTAACTGTCCATGTCGATATGAAGAAACGAACTTTTGCTCAGGCTGCGTTAATCGGTTCGTCTGGATTTGCCGCTTTTATCGGTCCCCTAGTTTTATCAAGAGTTTGTCAAGACCTTGGCTGGCGGAGCGGATTTTTTACTGTATCAGTTGTTTGTATTCTAGTTGCCATTTTCCTATTTTTCCTGCTACCGTCTACAAAACCTGAACCCAAAAATGCTAGTGAGGAAAAAGCCAAACTGCCATTTTCCAAGATCCTGTCAAATCCTGTCGTGTGGGCCATTATGTCCAGCGCTTTTTTCTACAACGGAGTCGCTTATGGGCTTTTTGGATTTTTACCTTCGTATTTAACGAGCGAAAGAGGGTTAGATCTTGCCGCTTCCGGAAATGTTATGGCGGTCATCGGCCTTGGCTCGTTTATCGCTTCATTAGCCGGAGGATATTTAATCGGGAAATATATGCTTGGTAAAGAAAAGCAGGTTATCTTTACGTTAATGATCATTGCCGCAGTTCTAATCTATTCGATTTATCTGATTGACAATCTTGTTTTAGCAACAATCTTACTTGCCGTTGCTTATATGCTTGGAGTATTGGGATTTATTACAATAACCTCATTGCCGCTTAAAATTTTCCCCAAAGAAGTTGTCGCTCCTTATTATGCAACAATAAATGCAGGCGGGGTTTTAGGGGGATTTTTTGCTCCAATCATCTTGGGCAAACTTGTCGAGCTGGCTGGCGGTGCTTATGTCCACGCGTTCATGTTTTTATCAGCAATTACGGCAATTTCAGGTATTTGCATTTTATTTGTGAGTAAATCTGAAATCCAGAAGTTTGCCCCCAGTAAATAAATATTGCAAAGGAGTGGTTGTTAATGACAAATTTATTAGCAGAGGCTCAAAAAATTAACAATGAGGTGATTGCCCACAGGCGACATATTCACCAAAATCCTGAAATCCATGACGAATTGCCAAAAACAACGGCGTATGTCATGAATGAGCTGCGCAAGCTGGGCTATGAGCCTAAGGAAATCTGCAAGTCTGGAGTCGTAGCTACCATTGGCAAAAAAGAAGGCAAAACCTTTTTGCTAAGAGCCGATATGGACGCGCTCCATGTAGAGGAACAAACAGATTTGCCGTTTAAATCAACTAATGGCTATATGCATGCCTGCGGTCATGATTTGCATACGGCTATGCTGCTCGGCGTGGCCAAATTGCTGAAAGCCCACGAAAGCGAATTGGCAGGCACGGTCAAGCTGATGTTTCAGCCGGCAGAGGAAATTATGAAAGGCGGCAAAATGATGGTAGATGCCGGCGTTCTGGATAATCCCAAAGTGGACGCGGCTTTGGCCACTCATGTCCATTCAATAATAGGGGCACACCCTCCTAACAAAGTACTGATTAAAGCCGGCGTTACATTTGCCTCGTCAGATGTTTTCAGAATCACAATCCAGGGCGTGGGCTGCCACGGCGCTATGCCGAATACCGGCGTCGACCCCATCAACGTAGGCTGCCATATCATCCTTAATTTACAAACACTTAATGCCCGGGAAAATAAACCCTCAGAACTTTTAGTCATCACTATCGGCAAATTCGCCGGTGGCCATGCTTCTAATATTATCCCCGATTCAGTTATATTGGAGGGTACGATTCGGACATTTAACAGCGAAGTTAGAAGCATGGCAAAAAGAAGGCTGGAGGCAATAGTCACCCAAACGGCCGCATTGTTCCGGGCATCGGCGACAGTGGAGTTTCTCTATGGTGCACCTCCGCTTATCACCGACAAAGAGTTGGTCCATGAAATAACCGGCTATATAAAAGAAATTATCCCGGCGGAACAAGTATCATCTGTTGTCGAACCATCAAGCGGGTCGGAAGATTTTTCTTATATTGCCGAACAAGTGCCGGCTGCTTTCCTGAAGATTACTGCAGGTACACAGGAAAATCCCTACCCGCAGCATCATCCTAAAGTTGACTTCCGGGAAGACGTAATGCCGACCGGCATGGCAGCTATGACACAAACAGCAATTGAGTGGCTTAAAAATAATCGTTAAGCGGATCTGACCTTGCTTGCCGTTTTAACCCAGTCGTTTCAACCACTAGCATCCCCTATAAGCACATCAATTAAATATTCGGATGAAGACATCGGGAGAGACCGCTTTTGGGCAGGCAAAAGGACCGATATCTGACGAAACTCCGGAAAGCCCGGAAAACAGGCGCCGAAGAAGCAATCCCGCAAGGTGAGAATCTTTCAGGTTAAAGGACGGAGGCGTACTATATTGTTAGTATGTCTCTGTTTTTTATTGGACAAACAATCGCTTAATTAAAGCAAAGAAGGGATAAGCATGCGCTGAAAATAACCACCTTACGTTTAGTCAAGTGGCGCATCAGAAAAGTGCGAGAAAATTGATTATGGGAGAGATAGTTATGGAAAGAGCTAATAAGTCTAATTTTCTATCAGTGATTCCATCGATATGGATAGGCTATGCAATGTTTAACATTGATAAACTGACAATCGGATTAGCCCTTGTTCCTATTGCCCAGGAATTGAATCTTAGCCCCTCTGAAAAAGGTTTGATAATCAGTATATTTTTCTTAGCATACACACTCTTTCAAGTGCCGATGGGATACCTTAACCGCAGATTCGATACCAAACTTATACTAGTATTTTCGGTAGCGGCTTTAGGCGTCTTTATGGGATTATTTGGCTTTGCGACATCACTGTTTTTTATTCTAGCCCTTAGGTTTCTGTCCGCTTCCATTGCCCATGCTCCCTTTCCGGCGTCAACCAGCAGGATGGTAACTGTCCATATCGATCTGGAGAAACGCACTTTTGCACAGGCTGCGTTAGTCGCTTCGGCTGGATTTGCCGCTTTCATCGGTCCTCTAGTTTTATCAAGAGTTTATCAAGACCTTGGTTGGCGGCACGGATTTTTTATTATCGCAGTTGTTTGTATTCTAGTCGCCATTTGCCAGTTTTTCCTGCTACCTTCTACAAAACCTGAACCCCAAAGTGCTAGTAATGAAAAAGCAAAACTGCCTTTTTCCAAGATCATATCAAATCCTGTCGTATGGGCCATTATGTCCAGCGCTTTTTTCTACAACGGAGCTGTATATGGTATTTATGGGTTTTTACCTTCGTATTTAACGAGTGAAAGAGGATTAAGTCTTGCCATTTCCGGAAATGTCATGGCGTTCTTCGGATTTTGTTCGATTTTCGTTTCATTAGCCGGAGGATATTTAATCGGGAAATATATGCTGGGTAAAGAAAAGCAGGTTATCTTTACCCTTTTGATCACTTCAGCAGTTCTAGTCTATTTGATTTATCTGATTGACAATCTTATTTTAGCGACAATTATACTTGCCATTGCTCGTATGGTTGCGACATTGGGATTTATCACAATAACTTCATTGCCGCTTAAAATCTTCCCAAAAGAAGTTGTCGCTCCTAATTATGCAACAATAAACGCAGGCGGAGTTTTAGGGGCATTTTTTTCCCCGATCATCTTGGGTAACCTTGTCGAACTAGCTGGCGGTGCTTATTCCTATGCATTCATATTTTTAGCAGCTATTACGGCACTTTCAGGCATTTGCATTTTATTTGTGAGTAAATCCGAAATCCAGAAGTTTGCCCCCAGTAAATAAATATTACAAAGGAGTGGTTGTTAATGACAAATTTATTAGCAGAGGCTCAAAAAATTAACAATGAGGTGATCGCCCACAGGCGGCATATTCACCAAAACCCGGAGATCCATGACGAATTGCCAAAAACAACGGCGTATGTTATGAACGAGCTGCGCAAGCTGGGCTATGAGCCTAAGGAAATCTGCAAGTCTGGAGTCGTAGCCACTATTGGTAAAAAAGAAGGCAAAACCTTTTTGCTAAGAGCCGATATGGACGCACTCCATATGGAGGAAGAAACAGACCTGCCGTTTAAGTCAACTAATGGCTATATGCATGCCTGCGGTCATGATTTACATACGGCTATGCTGCTCGGCGTGGCCAAATTGCTGAAAGCCCACGAAAGCGAATTGGCAGGCACTGTCAAACTGATGTTTCAGCCAGCAGAGGAAATTATGAAAGGCGGCAAAATGATGGTAGACGCCGGCGTTCTTGATAATCCCAAAGTGGACGCCGCTCTGGCCACTCATGTCATGGGAAAAAGAGGGACACACCCCCCCGATACAATACTGGTCAAAACAGGCGCTACAGCTACCTCGTCAGATGTTTTTAGAATCACAATCCAGGGCGTAGGCTGCCACGGCGCTATGCCGAATACCGGCGTCGATCCCATCAACATAGGCTGCCATATTATCCTTAATTTGCAAACACTCAATACCCGGGAAAATAACCCCTCAGAGCTTTTAACTATTACTATCGGCAAATTCGCCGGTGGCCATGCTTCCAATATTATCCCCGATTCAGTTATAATGGAAGGGACGATTCGGACATTTAACAGCGAAGTTAGGAGTATGGCAAAAACAAGGCTGACGGCAATAGTCACTCAAACGGCCGCAATGTTCCGGGCATCGGCGACAGTAGATTTTCTCTACGGTGCACCTCCGCTTATCGTCGACAAAGAGTTAGCCCATGAAGTAACTGGCTATATAAAAGAAATTATCCCGGCAGAACAAGTAACATATTTTGACGGAACATTAGGCGGATCGGAAGATTTTTCTTATATTTCCGAACAGGTGCCGGCTGTTTTCCTGATGATTACAGCAAATACACCGGAAAATTCCTACCCAGGACATCATCCTAAAGTTGATTTCAGGGAAGACATAATGCCGACCGGTGTGGCGGCTATGACGCAAACAGCAATTGAGTGGCTTAAGAATAATCGCTAAAATGACAATGACAAGGAGTGGTTATTAATGACTAATTTATTAGCAGAGGCTCAAAAAATTAACAATGAGGTGGTTGCCCACAGGCGGCATATTCACCAAAACCCGGAAATCCATGACGAATTGCCAAAAACAACGGCGTATGTCATGAATGAGCTGCGCAAGCTGGGCTATGAGCCTAAGGAAATCTGCAAGTCTGGAGTCGTAGCCACCATTGGCAAAAAAGAAGGCAAAACCTTTCTGATAAGAGCCGATATGGATGCGCTCCATGTAGGGGAACAAACAGATTTGCCGTTTAAGTCAACTAATGGCTATATGCATGCCTGCGGTCATGATTTACACACGGCTATGCTGCTCGGCGTGGCGAAATTGCTGAAAGCCCACGAAAGCGAATTAGCAGGTACAGTCAAGCTGATGTTTCAGCCGGCAGAGGAAATTATGAAAGGCGGCAAAATGATGGTAGACGCCGGCGTTCTGGATAATCCCAAAGTGGACGCGGCTCTGGCCACTCATGTCATGTCCAAAATAGGGACACATCCGCCCAACACAATACTGATTAAAACAGGCGCTGCAGCTGCCTCGTCAGATATTTTCAGAATCACAATCCAGGGCGTGGGCTGCCACGGCGCTATGCCGAATACCGGCGTCGACCCCATCAACATAGGCTGCCATATCATCCTTAATTTACAAACACTTAATTCCCGGGAAAATAACCCCTCAGAGCTTTTAATCATTACTATCGGCAAATTTGCTGGTGGTCATGCTTCTAATATTATCCCCGATTCAGTTATACTGGAAGGTACGATTCGGACATTTAACAGCGAAGTTAGAAGCATGGCAAAAACAAGATTAGAGGCAATAGTCACCCAAACGGCCGCAATGTTCCGGGCATCGGCGACAGTGGAGTTTCTTTACGGTGCACCTCCCCTCATTGTCGACAAGGAGTTTGCCCATGAAATAACCGACTATATAAAAGAGGTTATCCCTGCAGAACAAATATCGTCTATGGTCGAGCCATTAGGCGGGTCGGAAGACTTCTCTTATGTTGCCGAACAGGTACCGGCTGCTTTCCTGATGATTACCGCAGGTACACAGGAAAATCCCTACCCGCAACATCATCCTAAAGTTGATTTCCTGGAAGACGTAATGCCGACTGGCATGGCAGCTATGACGCAAACAGCAATTGAGTGGCTTAAGAATAATCGCTAAGCGGACCTGTCATTGCTTGCCGCAAATAAAGCTACAAGTGGGATCTATACCATCTGTAGCTTTATTTTCCTTGTTGACAGTAAAATTGAATTATTGCGTTTGGCTAGACCTTAAATCAATCATATAGTATAATACTCAATGTCAATAGGTTAAGGAAGATTAACAGCGACGAATTTAAGGATCTTACGTGTAAAAAGCAACCGACTTTATTCGTAGCCGGAAGATACCCTTTGAAGATGTGATGATTATGTCGCTTAAATGCCAGTACACAAAGCGCATTATGCCGGTTAACTCACGATGATGTTGGCGTACTCGGCAAAAATGCTCGCACCAACAGAGCAAGGCTCAATCCTTAATGATGTGCTCAATGATATTGTCATCGACGCAAAACTTGCTCCTCTTCAACGGATGAACGCACACTAGCCGCAGAGCACCTTGATGATTGCCGAAAAGGTCATTTTTGACAGAGGCTACCCTTAGTTTGCATTAATCGAAAAGCTTGAAAACAAAGGGTTAAATTCAAGAAAGACATTGACGCCCAGAGAAGCCATGATGGCTATGTCTGCCTTGAACACAAAGAAAAACGCATACATATGAAAATGGCAAAACAGAGACACTGATAACTACTATAACTGATAAACGCCTTGGCAAAAACGCGTTCAAAAATCGCTATTTCATACGATGGACCTGTTGAAACAAAATATGATGTTGTCCAAAATAAGCTCCAACCAGAGAATTTCTATCTCGTATGGTTGAAGGCATTTTTTTGCGGCTATGTACTTAACAAATGTTGCGGCTGCCGCCGCGTTTGACGCTCAATCCGAAAGTGAAGAGGCGCACCCAACAAAAATAACAAGTACCAATACCGCGCAAATATCAATGAGCTAATTAGTGTTTTAGCAGACCGTTTCGTTTTGGCTCTTACAGAAAACGATGCCACCAAACAGGCCGTTGCCGTTCAACATATTATTGACGAAATCAAGCAATCTGTTGTCCTTAAGGCTAATCGTTCCATACTAAGAAATCGTTCTCTGAGGAAACCTAAATTCTGCCCGATGACTAAACCATGTCTTAACTCCCTCTTCTACAAGCGTGAGTTAAGAGCGGCTAAGTTCCTGGATAAAGTCTACTAGACTTCAGATGGGGTAAAAACCCCACCTGAAGCATGCGTCTCTCCTTTATCAAAATCGTAGGCTAATTGTTGATTGTTGTGCTTAACCTGTTGACATTGGTATACTTGCAAGCATAATTTCTGGAAGTAGGGGAGAGAAATCATGGAAAAGGAAAATAATTCACAGCATTCAAGCGACTGGAAAGTAGGGCCAGGAGCCTATATTGCCTTATTAGTTGCAATTTTATTTTTCTCAGGCCTTTTTATGCAAGTCGGCGGTATGAAATGGTTAACTGCTTTTGATTTTACCACATTAGGCGGTAGCTTTGGCACTATGAAAGAACCTGCCAAAAATACATTTTTAGGCGCAGGCGGCGTTAGTGCCAAGGCAGGCTTTTTATTTGCGTTATCATTAGTTCCGACGGTTATGCTGGCCTTGGGTTTTTTAGAGATTTTCACCCATTATGGGGCAATACGTGCAGCTCATAAACTACTGACACCTTTTCTCAAGCCATTGTTGGGTCTGCCGGGTCTAACCGGACTGGCACTAATCACCGATCTGCAGAGTACGGATGCAGGTGCGGCTCTTACGAAAGAACTATACGATGAAAAACAGATTACAAAAAAAGAGCTTGTAGTGATGAGTGCTTGGCAATATTCTGGCGCCGGTATGATTAACAATTACTTTGCTATCGGGTCTGCCTTATTCGCTTTTTTGGCGGCGCCTGTCATCATCCCCTTATTGTTGATGTTCGTATTAAAGTTTGTGGGAGCTATGTTTGTACGCTTAGTATTAACAACTGTCTATAAGGAGGATTTCCGTAATGAGCAATAATTCAAAACAGAATGTATCAAGTAATCCTTTTGATATATTTGTAATCGGTGCACGCAAAGGCTACCAAATAGCTATCAACAATTTATTGCCAAATGTACTTATGGCTTATGTCATAGCGGAAATGTTAAACCGGGTTGGTGCAATGGCCTTTATCGGAGATTTATTTGCTCCCTTAATGGGTATATTTGGCTTGCCGGGGGAGGCAGTTACTGTGCTTCTCACAGCCTGGCTTTCGTCCTCGGCAGGAACCGGCATTGCCGTCAGCTTGCTCAGTAAAGGGATGTTAAACGGCGCTCATGCTACAATACTAATTCCTGCTATTTTCTTGATGGGTGCACAGCTACAGTATATGGGACGCCTGCTAGGGGTTGCCGATGTTCCCAAAAAATATTGGCCGCTATTAATGTTCGCAAGCATACTTAACGCGTGCATTTCCATGATTATTATGAGACTTTTTGTATAACAAAGCTTTGGCTGAGTATTGTTCATTTTGAATAAAGAAAAGGAGCGATGTTACATGGATATTCAGACTCGCGTTATTAAAACATATGATGATTTACACGCAATTCCGGAAATTGGCTTTGAAGAAGTGAAAACGTCTGCTTATCTGGCGGGTAAATTAGAAGAGTTCGGTTTTGCTGTAAAGCGGGGTTTGGGCGGCACCGGTATTCTGGGTGAGTTAACAGGAACTGAGCCGGGACCTACAGTCGGATTGCGCGCTGATATGGATGCATTGGCTCATAGCGTCAACGGCGAGGTCATTATTAGCCATTCTTGCGGGCATGATGCCCATTCAGCTATGGTGTTGGCCGCGGCTGAAGCCTTCGCACAAAAAGGCATTCAACGCGGCACGTTAAAAATTCTTTTTCAGCCGGCCGAAGAACTATTATTTGGAGCTCGGCGTATGATTGCCGATGGCGCTGCTGAAGGCCTGGATATGCTGTTCGGTATTCATCTGCGCCCCGCCCAGGAGGCAAAATCCGGCCAGGCAACACCTGCTCTTCATCATGGCGCCAGTTGGGTAGTCAAAGCCCATATTGAAGGAAAAACCGCCCATGGAGCGCGGCCCCACCTGGGGATCAATGCCATTCATGCCGCAGCCGGCGTCATTCAGGCGGTGAATGCCATCGCCACTAATCCTGTCATTCCTTCTAGCGTCAAAGCCACACGGATTAAAGGAGGCGGTCCAGCTTCTAATGCCATTCCCGCCTCGGCTGAGATAACCTTTGATGTTCGTTGCCGTGAAAATAGTGCGATGGATGAAATGATTAAACAGATAGGCCAAGCAATCGAGAGCGCTTCGGCTTCCGTCGGTGCTGTCGGCCGGATGGAAATTGTCGGCGGCGTTCCTGCTGCTGAATATAACAAAGAAATGATTGAATTGGCTAAAGAAGCAATTGTGGAAATTATGGGAGCCGAAGGATTGTTGGACGAAATCATCACTCCTGGCGGCGAAGACTTTCATTTTTTTGCTAAAGAAAGACCTGGAATAAAAACCGCCTATTTAGGCTTGGGCTGTAATCTAGTTCCAGGACTGCATGATCCTTCCATGACCTTTGATAAAACAGCGCTCATTAAGGGGACAGAAATACTGGTGAACCTTGCAGAAAAAGCATTGCAAAGATAAGGTTGGCATCCCACGAAATTAACACCAAACCAAGGCAACAATAGTAGTTACAACTATTGTTGCCTGTGGTTTTCTTTTTTTTGCCCTGTTTATTCACTTACCCGCCCCCCTCTTAACCTTTCGTTTATCCGATGACAAACGTCAGACGGGGTAAAAACCCCACCTGACGCGTTCGTCTCTTTTTATCGGCTCATCGGTAATCAACGCGTATTCAGTGTTGGCTACACATGAGGATAATAAATGCAAAAAATAGTTTGGCAAAAATTTTGGATAAAGGTAGTTATAAAATAAAATGAGCTTTTTGCTATTTATTCCCTGTTTACAAGCGAGAACATTTGTTCTATAATGAACAAACAAACGTTCCGCAAGGGAGGGGCATCAGCTTGTCTCGAACAATATTACATGTAGACCTAAATAACTTTTATGCATCAGTTGAGTGCCTATACAATCCCGAACTCAGGGATAAACCCGTAATCGTCTGCGGCGATGCCGAGGCCAGGCATGGCATTATATTGGCAAAAAATCAAATTGCCAAGCAAGCAGGAGTGAAAACTGGCGATGTGATCTGGGAAGCTAAAATCAAATGTCCTGGATTAATTCAAGTGACTGCCGACTTTCGTAAATATTTGAGGTTTTCAAGGATGGCCAGAAAGATATATGCCGACTATACGGATCAGATTGAAAGCTTCGGTGTTGACGAATGTTGGCTTGATATTACTGGTTCAGTCGGATTGTTCGGAAACGGCGCAGCCTTGGCCGATACGATTCGTCAACGTTTTAAAGAAGAACTCGGTCTGACCTGCTCAGTCGGCGTATCCTGGAATAAAATCTTTGCTAAGCTCGGCAGTGATATAAAGAAGCCGGATGCTACAACAATAATCTCTAAAGAGAACTACCAGGAAATTGTGTGGCCCCTAGCAGTTGGTGAACTGTTGTATGTGGGGCGCTCAACCCGCAAAAAGCTGCAAAACCGCATGATACGAACTATCGGTGACCTTGCCAATGCTGATGTTCAGAACCTGCGGCTGATGCTCGGCGTATGGGGCGAGACGCTATGGACATTTGCCAACGGCTTAGACTCTGCACCAGTCCGTCTGACCGGTGAGGAAAGCATAATCAAGTCGGTTGGGAACAGCACAACAACAGTAAGGGATTTAGTGAGCGATCAAGATGTCAAATTGATCATTTATGTCTTGGCCGAAAGCGTGGCGGCTCGGCTCCGTAAGCACGGCCTAAAATGCAGGACGGTAGTGATCAGTGTACGCGATAAGGAGTTATATTCATTTGAACGGCAAGGAAAGCTGCTTGCACCGACATTTGTATCGGGCGATATCGCTAACAAAGCTATCGAGTTATTTGCTCGTAATTATCGTTGGAATCAATCAATCCGCAGTTTGGGTGTGCGCGGCGCAGACTTGGTAACCTCAGTTGGTAATATTCAGCTTAACTTATTTAATGAATGCAAGCTAGATGCAGAGAAGTTGGAACAGACAATTGATCGTATTCGTAAGCGATTCGGCCACTATAGTGTCCAACGCTGCACCATGTTGCTTGACCGAAGACTGAGTCGGTTTAATCCGAAAGAAGAACATGTTATTCAGCCGGTATCGTATTTTAAATAGTTGAAATTTGGGGAAATATGTTGTAGTAGCTTTTTTGTTTTTATTTCTATTATATTATGTTATAATTTGGGTATTGCAATTTCAGGTAGACTGGGGAGGAAAAATTGCTCAAATTACTAACGCCCTGTTTAGTGGTGGACACTTTATATGATATTGATCTCGATATGCTCAAACGGCGTGGTATTCAAGGCATAATACTCGATCTGGACAATACGATTATACCTTGGAATAGTCCTGACTTATGTCCTGATATGCGGAATTGGTTAGGCCAGTTAGAGGGGCAGGGTTTAAAGCTGTGTCTGGTATCAAATAACAAGGTAAAACGCGTAAGCCAAATTGCTGACCAATGTGGAGTTCCTTTTATCGCCAGGGCGTTAAAACCATTCCCGACCGGCTTTCGGCAGGCTGTCAATACAATGGCTTTAGACCCGGTTCAAGTAGCAGTGGTGGGTGATCAATTGTTTACCGATATGTTGGGCGGCAACCGTTTAGGATTATTTACGATTTGGGTTAAGCCGCTGACAACGCAAGAGTTTATCGGTACTAAAATTACCCGCCAACTGGAAAAACTGGCCGTGCATCTGCTGCGCTCTACCGGACGGTTATAGTAATGCCTTTTATCCGATGACTAAACCGAGTCTTAACGCCCTCTTCTGCAAGCGGGAGTTAAGAGCGGCTAATTCCCGGGATAACGCCGACTAGCCTTCAGATGAGGTAAACAACGCCTGAAACGTGCGTCCCTCTTATCCCTGAACAAAAACTTGACCTGTTTTCGATAGATAATGCTGACGTCGGCATTAGTATTGTTACGAATTGCGTTTTCCCGAGCTTTTTCCGGTCTATGCTTTACAGGGGGTCCAAATCGTTTATGTGCCGGCGGCGCGGGGGCGCATTGGCGGCGAAAGTTTGGCTGAGGGTGACGAGCACGAAGCTATTACCTATGCTGAGATTGACATGACGCGAGTCGCCGAGGCGCGCAAAATATTGTTGTTCTTTGCCGACGTAACTCGGATATTTGAAATGTAGGTAGATTGGGATGAAAAGGAGTGTATGTACATGACGATAACGGCTAAAACACAAAAAGTAGGTCTGTTAGGGTGGCCACTCGGCCATTCCCTGTCACCAGCCATGCATAATGTGGCATTTGCGGCGGGTAATCTTGACTATGTGTATCTCCCATTGCCCACGCCTCCAGAACTGCTGCCACAGGCAGTAGCCGGTCTAAGAGCCCTGGGATTCAGCGGTGTCAATGTGACTATTCCGCACAAAGTAGCAATTATTGATTGCCTGGATGAACTTGATGCTAGTGCTACGCTGGTCGGGGCTGTCAACACGGTTGTTATCAGGGACGGACGACTGATTGGCTACAATACCGATTCCGGTGGCTACATTCGTTCCCTTACGGCTGCCGGCGTGTCCGTTACCGGTATGCACGCTGTTATTTTAGGCGCTGGCGGGGCTGCTCGCGCCGTAGTGGCCGGTTTTATCGCTAATGGTATTAACACTGTTACGATTGGCGCGCGTGACGCCGCTAAAGCTAGCGCTACTGCTACCGCATTTTCTGCTGCCGGCCGGCAGGTAACAGGAGTAACACTGGATAGCCAGGATTTTGCAGTGGCATCGGCTAACGCTGATATTATTGTCAATACTACATCCCTCGGTATGTATCCGAATGTTACGAGTCAGCCGCAAATACCCTGGGAGAGCCTTAAGCCGTCAGCTGTTATTTCTGATATTGTCTACAATCCTTTGATAACACAATTTCTAGCCGAAGCAGCCCGTCGGGGTCACAAAACAGTGACTGGCGAGGGCATGCTGGCTGAGCAAGGGGCGCTTGCATTTAGTTTGTGGACAGGTTGCGCCGAGCCTAGTGAAATTATGCGTCAGACCCTGCTTCAGGAGTTAAACGGCAATAAGTGATTGAAATACTTCTAACTTCATCTTAGAGGCAATTGTAACAGGATAAAAAGAGACTAAGCTACAGGTGGTAGATCCCCTGTAGCTTAGTCTTATTTTTATTGCGATAAGCAAGCCAGATATATAGTGAAGGCTTACTTTATTATTCAATATCAATTTTAGCTAGATTATCAATTCTTTCCCGTTTTGGAACCATTACTGTCAGCACTCCGTGTTCAAGTTTCGCTTTGATGTCATTTACTTTAAATTCACAATAACATAGGCCAAAAGAGCCGCAAACAATTGATTGTACACAGCAATTTTGGTCGTGCCGAATAATCGCGGGACATTTAAGTTTTGTTTAATCCAGCAAAAAAACTACTCCACACCCCAGCGAGCTTTGTAAATAGCTACCACGGTATCGGCACTAGTGGAATATAGGTTTGTGACTACCCGGATGTTTCTCCCTTCGTAGTCGGTGAACTCGGGCTATTCTATGACGTCGGTCTGAACGGTCCTGCTCAGTGCCCAGCTTCGGTAAAATCATTAACAATATTCGAGTCCTCACTGACCACACGCTTTAACGATTTGCGCTGCGTTAGTTCGAGTTGTGCCTATTTGGATGATATAAGCTAAAATGCCTTTGACCATTACTTTTGTAACGGCCAAAGGCATTTTGGGTTGTTCTGATAATGAACAATCTCCCTATCTGTTGCTTGCTGGTGGGGAGATTATTTTTGCGGACGCTCCTCAGCCGCCAGTGTTTTCCCCAACTTATTAATGGCGTGCTTCTCAATCCGACTGACATAGCTCCGCGATATGCCTAATGTTTTAGCAATATCACGTTGCGTTTTCCGACTGCCATGGGGAATACCGAAACGCATTTCGAGTACCCATTTTTCCCGGGCCGTCAGCCGGCGGATTTCGCGGTTCAAGCGCTCTTGCTCACACAGATTTTCGACAGTTTCTCCGACGACATCAGGCGCGGTACCCATTACATCAATTAGTGTTATCTCATT
>Ga0153999_1000212_pt1 | contig 28612 bp, 31 predicted proteins | sample TSNC083MetaG_FD_104675 | JGI IMG/M metagenome (GOLD analysis project Ga0153999, IMG submission 104675) | Attine ant fungus gardens microbial communities from North Carolina, USA - TSNC083 MetaG | ecosystem: Host-associated > Fungi > Mycelium > Unclassified | place: USA: North Carolina, Lumber... | reverse complement strand
TGATATAAGTTCCACCACCGGTCAAAAAAATTTTATCCAGATTAATTCCATCACTTTCAGCACTTAAGTCTTCTTCAAAAAATGTTTTTTCCATTTCTTTAGCTACTTTAGTGGTATAAAGTGCTTTCGCCTCTAAAACCTTGGCTGTCAAATTAATTGGAGCCATGCCTTTTTGATTAATAATATATTTCCCATCCTCATTCGGATTTCTTAGCATAAGGTCAACTTGACTTGGACTTACAGAATACTCTTTAATAATGTGATTAAAAAGTCGATGGGCTCCATTTTTACTATCTGGTTTGGCGGTAGAAAGATTGAAATTTAAACCATCCACGATATCCGATAAAATGGTTCCTCCTCCGATATCCATAATTCCATATCGAATATTCATAAACTTTGAAAAGTTCTCTCTCAATTCAGTTAAATGATCGTCTGTCCATTGGTAGGAGTTATCTACGACTGTCCCAACATATTGGGGGTAAAACTTCACATTCGCAATTTCAAAACTGATGGGCACATCATCCACATAGATGGTATGGCGCCCTTTAAAAAGTTTTCGTAAAGTAGGTAAAATTTCTTTTGTTTCATCTTGAAAATCTTTTGAAGGAAGCCCAGTGACTAAGTCAAGGATTGGATTTCGAGTCTCTAATTCTTTAACCACTCTTGCAATAGCGAACAAAGCAATCATTTGGAACGTTTTACCTTGGTAACGTTTCAACTTAAAGCCAATTGAACGTTCCCAATGATTCACATTTGATTTTCCCCAAGAGGCAAGCGTTTCTCCAAAATAATAGGCTTTTTCTTCTTTATCCAGTCTTAATCGATAAAGTGATGGAATATTATCTGGTTCTCCTCCCAAATAAAGGGTTGGCCCGTATTTCTTTTCTAATAGTGCACTTGGCATCACAATAAGTCCTGTTTTCTTGGATTTAACTTTAACTTGGTTATTCCCTAAGTCCAAAGCAATAAGTGTTTTTTTAATATTAATTCCCATTTTTAATCCTAATAATCCTTTTTATTTTTATAATTGATTCATATTAATTTTCTTTAGCTATACCTTGCCTGATTAGCTTTTTTAATAATTAAATTTGTGTAAATCTTCCAATAGATAGAATAGCGAACCGCCTCTATTTATTGGCGTTAATCCTTTTTCATTCCATATTTTTAAAGTATTTGGAGAAATCCCCAAGTCTTTTATTAATTTTGCTTGTCTTATTTCTCCAGTTTTTGACTCAATTTTGAGAAGCTTTTTTTGTATTTCTAAGCTTTCGTTTAATATTTGACTAATTTCTACAACTAGCCCACGCGCAATCATTGCCGTTAACGAATCAGGTTGACCAGTCATCATTTTCTCCTTCTATGCTTCAACTATAGTTCCCAGATGATTAAATCACCCCATGCTTCTTGAAAGGCTTCTTTTAAGCTATAAACTCGTTTAATGATTTCACCTGTTAGCTTATTAACAATTAAATAAAGTACGTCCATTTTTCACTTCCTCTTTTAACCCAATATATTCAGTTTTCTTATTGCTTCCTTAGTATTAAAAGAAGGTTGCCATGATTTGGTGTAAGAAAGTGCTTCATCAAATTGACTTAATGGAATTGCATCATAACGCGGAACCTCAAAATTCTCTTTGAAATCTCTGCCAAATTCTGAAAAAACTTTTCGACTTAACTTTTGATAGGCCTTGGTATCTTTACCTCCTAGATAGTGAACAATATGTCCATTTCTCACGTGTGAGAGAATGGCAGCATTTGTGGCAGGAAGTCCAAAACGTTCAGATAAGTCTTCAACTTTCTCTTTCACGTCTCCAATTTCTTGACGCATATTTCCATAGCCAGAGGCAATCGTTGCAATTTTTTCATCTAAAGACATTGGTAGGTTTTGTTCTTTAAGTTGTTGTTCCATTTTGTTAAAAGCTTCGATATATTTTAGCTTAAACTCATCTGCTTTTTTTCCCGTAAAGCCCATAGCAATAAAAACAAATCCATCTCTATTGAGAAGATACATTCGTTGAAATCTTCCTCTTGAATCCTTGTAATTTCCAACCGAAAGCATCCCGTTAAAACAGGTCGGATTTTCGGCTGATTGAATTTTTTCATCTATGGTATCTAAAACATGTTTATGCTGTTTGCCAAAACATCTTGCAACTTCCAAACTGCTTGTTACTACTTGACCATTTTCTGTAAATACTAAATCTTCCATCTTAATCTCCTCAATCGTTAATTAGTTTTAAACGCTACTTTTGGGGAAAAATTTAATGTCGTCAATAGCGACATTAAATAAACTTTTAATTTTTTGTAATTGCCAAAAATCTGGAGCAGTCTTCCCTGATTCCCAATTTCTCCAAGTAAACTTAGAAATATCAAGTTTTTCAGCAACCTCACCTTGCGTTAAATCTTTAAGTTGTCGAAGCTGTTTTAATGTATACGCGTTTGACATTTTTTCCTCCTAAATCTCTTTATACGAAAATTATATAGCTTTAAAATGTACCTGTCAAGAGCAAAGTAGTTTTTATTGCTACTTTTTTATATAATCATACCTGTAAAGTGCAATATTTACAACATTTACTTGAAAAAAGTACTATTTAAGTGTAAAATACAATTAAATACTATAAAGGAGATATACAAATGCCTTCAGATTTAGGAAATCTCATGGTTATGGCTGAAAATATTCAGTATTATCTTGACCAAAATAAAATAAACTCTGTTAAAATGGCCGAAGACTTGAATATTAATTACACGACAGTTAGAAATTGGATTCAGGGCCGGAGTTATCCACGAATAGATAAGATTGAAATGATGGCCAACTATTTTGGTGTTGAAAAATCAGATTTAATCGAAAGACATACAAAAAAAGAAAATCTCACTAAATTTAGTGATGACCTTGAAAACGCGATAGAACATGCCGAAAATTATTCTGGAAAACCTCTCTCTAGTACTGATAAACAAATTCTTCGAGGAGTTATTGAAGCGTATCTGCAAAATAGAGATAGCAACGAGGAATAAAATATATGCATTATAGAGAAATAATTAATGAGACAGGCATTGAAGTTCTCTGGATGCCATCTGAGTACTTTGAGAGAGGAACTTACCTCCCCATTTGCTCAGAATTTCCAAATGGTGCTGTCGCTATTTGTTTAAACCAAACCGAAGATGAGATTGAATTCACCTTTCTTCATGAATGTGGACATATTTTAGATGGAAGAATCCTTAGAAAACTTAGTCCTCCTCAACTTCATATTGTAAATGAAGGTAAAGCAAATCAGTTTTTAATTCATAATAAAGTATCGGAATGGGTAGAATCCCACGAAGGCTTGCAAGAATATTGTACAGCTGAACGATTATGTAAGTATTTATCTCTCAATTATAACGAGTATGGTGGGTACGCAGAACGCGAAATATTAAATTATATAAACCATTGAAATGCATCATTCAATAAAAAAGCTATTATCTTTTGAATATTTAAAGAAATTTTGCCATAAAGAGATCAATTGTTGTAAATGATATGGAGTTTGAATAAATGAATCAAATTAACTTTCCCATAAAGACTAGTAAAAAGTTATTATTAGATAATAATGATATGTTAAACTATCTTTCAAAGCTTTCTATGAAAGAATTAATTACCGAACTTGATTATTCCAGAGCCTCGAAAAACTACGATTTAGAAATAATTGTCATGAATGAGTACTATCGTAAACAGACTATCAAAGATCTTAAATAAAAGATAAAGCGCGTGATCACGCGCAAGGCATTTTAATTATTTTAAATTCATATTAACTTTCTTTAGCTATACCTTGCCTGGCAATAGAACAGGAAATAAAATATGAAAATTAATAAAATAGAAAAAAAAGACGGTACTTTTGTGTACCGTACAAATGTTTATTTAGGTGTAGATAGTCTTACTGGTAAGCAAGTTAGAACAACAGCAACTGGAAAAACTCGTAAAATGTGTGAAATGAAAGCAAAACAAGCGATCAACAGCTTTATAAAAAATGGCAGCACAATTGCGAGGGAGAAAATAGAATTTGAAGATTTTAAAGCATTAGCATTGAATTGGTTCGATTCTTATAAATTAACAGTGAAACTCAATACAGCAAGAGTGGCTAAAAACTTTTTACAAGTTTATATTTTACCTACTCTAGGTTCCTATAAAATTAATAAAATCACTACTATTTTATTGCAAAGTATCGTTAACCAGTGGGCTAAGAATGCAAATACAGCTGAGATAAAAAATGGAAAAAGAGAAAAAGGAAAATGTAAAGATTATAAGTTAATATTAAATATAATAAAACGCATATTAGATTATGCGATACAATTAGGTGCAATAATGTATAATCCAGCTTCTCAAGTATTACCTCCAAGATTAAAAGATAGAACTCCAACAAAAATAAAGTATTTTGATAAGTTAGAATTAAAAAAATTTTTGACTTACTTAGATACTCTTGAATGTACGGATAAAAATATTTTTCATCGAACCTTGTATCACTTTTTATTAGCAACAGGGTTAAGAATCGGTGAAGCTTTAGCCTTAAGTTGGTCAGATATTGATTTTGCTTCTCAGATCGTATTCGTAAATAAAACCACAATCCAATCATCATCCTTTCAAACCCGAATACAAAACAGCGCTAAAACTAAAGGTAGTAACCGAACTGTTTCCTTAGACCAATCAACATTAAATATATTGAAAAATTGGAAGAAAACTCAAGATAGTAATTTAATTTCAATTACTGACAAGTTAGTCTTTTCAAACAATGGGAAATTAAAAACATACCGGAGCTGTGTAATGAACTTAAAAAAACACTTTAAAGCGGCAGGTGTAACTGATATAGGGTTTCACGGCTTTAGGCATACTCATGCCAGCCTTTTGATGAATAATGATGTTAATCCAAAGGAAATACAAGTAAGATTGGGACACTCTGATTACTCAATCACTATGAATTTATACAGCCATCTTGCTAAAGAAAAGAAAAAAGAAACTGCTACAAAATTTGAAAATATTTTGAAGGCTTTATGAAAACGGCTGTTTTTTTTGTTAACGTAGTTAGAAACGTAGTAAAAAAAAAAGAGGTACCTCAGTAACCCTTATATATTAGTAATTTAGACAGCTATTTCATTCATTGTCATATTATTATATCAAAGTTTGATAATTCCTGCAAAATCTTACCAATCTTTAGACTATCTAATAATTAAAAAGAACTCATTTACATGAGTTCTTTAGCTTTGTCTTCAATAAATTGAACAATTTCATTAATTGTTTTTCCAGTACTATCAAGTAATATCGCATCTTCTGCTTGTTTCAAAGGAGAAATTGCTCGTGTACTATCTTTGCGGTCTCTTTCCGAAATTTCAATTTTCAAACGCTCAAGATCGGTTGGAATTCCTTTAGACAGATTTTCTTTATAACGTCTTTCAGCTCGTTCATCAACTGAAGCAACAAGGAAAATTTTCAAATCTGCCTTTGGTAAAACAACTGTTCCAATATCACGTCCATCCATGATAATTCCACCATTTTTAGCAATTCTTTGTTGTTCTGCAACCATGAATTCACGAATTTCGGTCATAGCTGAGATTTTAGAAACAGTATTTGTAACTTCATTTGTTCTAATCACTTCTGTAACATTCTCTGATCCCATTAAAACTTCTTGACCTTTTTGACCATTCATAAAAGAAATTGGATTTTTTTCAATAAATTCAATGATTTCTTTTGCATCATCTGTTTCCTTTTGCAAGGCAACAAAAGTAGCTACTCGATACATAGCGCCCGTGTCCAAATAAATTAAGTCAAGATTTCGTGCAATAATTTTAGCAACTGTTGATTTTCCACTTGACGCTGGACCGTCAATTGCAATTTGAATCTTTTTCATAGAATCTCTTTATTTACCTTATTTCCTATTTTAGTTCAATTTTTACTGACAGAATTATGTAAAAAGGTCTGTCAGTGATTTTTTATTTTAATTTTAAAACTTGTCCAGCATGAATAGCTGATCCATCAGCGTTATATCCATCAGCTGTAATTCCATTCAAACTAGCAATCGTTGCCCAAGGAATTCCTGTCTTAGCTGCAATCGTACTTGGATAATCTCCGGTAGCAATTGTATAAGTTGTTCCAGACTCAACGCTACTGCTAGATGATGAGGCAACTGTGCTGCTGCTACTAGCAGGTGGAGTCGCTTCTGTTGAGGAAGAGGCCGCGGCTTGACTGGTTGATTCTTCGGTTTTAGCTACTGATGAAGATTGATGAAAACTTTTTGCGATACTAGCTGTATTTCGTACTTGGTTATTCCATAAAATAAAGCCAATAGCTAGCCCAACAAGAATAAACATGAGGATAACGAGAAAAGTCAAAAAACGCGTCGTTAACGGACGTTTACTTTCATCTCTACCTCTATCATGTCTTTTCATTTCAGTCGATTCTTCTTTCATCGCACGATAAATTTCATTATTCCAGGGTTCTTTTGTTGACACGACCTTTTCCTTTCAATTTTACTATTTTTTTATTATCATTTCCTATATGAAGATAAAAATAATTCCCGATAAATGTATCGCATGTGGTTTATGTAATCTCCATGCGCCAGAAGTTTTTGATTATCACGATAATGGAATCGTCAAATTTTATGATACGGAGGAAGTTCAAAAAGAATTTTCCGATGATAATTCACTTCTTTTAGCTATAAAATCCTGTCCTACAGGAGCACTTAAAATCGAGAGAGATTAGTGTATTATTTTATCAACTACTATTCTACCATAAGTTTTTCGATTCCTGTTACTTTTCAAAAAGATTTATCTTACTTTGATAATCTTTTTTTATTTACGACCCAAAAAACGCTTTATAAAGCTATCTATACAAATTATTTATAAAGGGTTTCCATTCCTTAAAAAACAAGTGTAATATTTTTATGAAAACATTTGCAAATATTGATTTGAAGTAGTATAATAACTAAGTAATAATTTTTATTATAATCTTATATAGGAGGTTACTCACATTGAGTATCGGAATTGTTATTGCGAGCCATGGTGAATTCGCCGCAGGCATCAAACAATCTGGTTCTATGATTTTCGGAGAGCAAGAAAAAGTACAAGTTGTTACTTTTATGCCTAGCGAAGGACCAACTGATTTGCATGCTAAAATCGAAGCTGCCATCGCAACATTTGATGCTGAAGATGAAGTACTTGTCCTTGCTGACTTATGGAGCGGTTCTCCATTTAATCAAGCAAGTGCAGTGATGGGTGAAAATCCAGAGCGCAAGATTGCTATCATCACAGGCCTCAACCTGCCTATGCTTATCCAAGCCTACACAGAACGCATGATGGATGCGTCTGCCGGGGTGGATAAAGTCGTAGCAAATATTATGAAAGAAGCCAAAGGCGGTATTAAAGTACTACCTGAAGAACTTCAACCTGCTGAAGAAACTGCTGTTGCAGCTGCTCCGGCTGCTGTTCAAGGTGCGATTCCTGAAGGAACAGTCATCGGTGATGGTAAAATTAAAATTAACCTCGCTCGTATTGACTCACGTTTGCTTCACGGACAAGTTGCAACTGCTTGGACTCCAGACTCAAGAGCAAACCGCATCATCGTCGTTTCTGACACCGTTTCTAAAGATGAACTTCGTAAGAAACTCATTGAACAAGCGGCTCCAACTGGTGTAAAAGCTAACGTTATACCAATTAAGAAAATGATTGAAGTTGCTAAAGACCCACGTTTTGGTGACACTAAAGCCCTTCTTCTTTTCGAAACTCCACAAGACGCTCTTGCAACAATCGAAGGTGGCGTACCAATTGAAACATTGAACGTTGGTTCTATGGCTCACTCAACTGGTAAAACAATGCTCAACAAAGTTCTTTCTATGGACAAAGATGACGTTGCTACTTTTGAAAAATTGCGTGACCTCGGAGTTAAATTCGACGTACGTAAAGTTCCAGCTGACTCTAAATCTGACCTCTTTGGTTTGATTAACAAAGCTGACGTACAATAATCAGAATATGCTCGTCTGATATTCTGATTACTAAAATTGAATATTAGGCAGCCAAATAATTAAGGAGATATAAAAAACATGGAATACGGTGTTTTATCTGTAATCTTGGTCATTGTTGTTGCCTTCCTTGCTGGTCTTGAAGGTATCCTTGACCAATGGCAATTCCACCAACCAATTATCGCCTGCTCGCTCATCGGTATTGTTACCGGTCATGCTTCTGCAGGGATTATCCTCGGTGGTTCACTTCAATTGATCGCTCTTGGTTGGGCTAACGTTGGTGCCGCTGTCGCACCCGATGCTGCCCTTGCCTCTGTCGCATCATCTATCTTGATGGTTCAATCAAATAACTTTGACTTGACTCACATCATGGGTACTATCGTTCCTGCTGCTATCTTGCTTGCAACTGCTGGTCTTGTATTGACTACTCTTGTACGTATGCTTTCAGTTGTGCTCGTTCACCAAGCTGACCGTGCTGCTGAAAAAGGTTCATACTCAGGTGTTGAAATGTGGCACTTCATCGCGCTTATCTGTCAAGGTTTGCGTATTGCTATCCCTGCTGGACTTCTTTTGGTTATCTCACCAGATGCTATCCAAAAAGCACTTGCTGCTATTCCTCCAGTTATCTCTGGCGGTCTTGCTGTCGGTGGTGGGATGGTTGTTGCCGTTGGTTATGCAATGGTTATCAACCTTATGGCTACTCGTGAAGTATGGCCATTCTTCTTCCTTGGTTTCGCTCTCGCACCAATCTCTGAATTAACATTGATTGCAACTGGTGTCCTCGGTGTTGTTATTGCTATCGTTTACCTTAACCTCCAAGCTTCTGGTGGTTCTGGAAATGGTACTGCATCTTCATCAGGTGACCCAATTGGCGACATCTTGAACGACTACTAAGAAAGGAGGATCTAAAAAATGTCTGAAAATAAAGTAACTCTTGATAAGAAAATCCGTCGTAGCGTTATGTGGCGTTCAATGTTCCTCCAAGGTTCTTGGAACTACGAACGTATGCAAAATGGTGGTTGGGCTTACTCGCTCATTCCAGCATTGAAAAAACTCTACCCTTCTGGCGAAGAAGCTAAAGAAGCTTTGAAACGTCACTTGGAATTCTTTAATACTCACCCATACGTTGCCGCTCCTATCATCGGTGTAACTCTTGCCCTTGAAGAAGAACGTGCTAACGGTGCTGATATCGATGATGCCGCTATTCAAGGGGTTAAAGTTGGTATGATGGGTCCTCTTGCCGGTATCGGTGACCCTGTCTTCTGGTTTACAGTACGTCCTATCGTTGGTGCAATTGCAGCTTCATTGGCTACTGGTGGATCAATTATCGCTCCACTCTTCTTCTTCATCGTGTGGAACGCTATCCGTATCGCTTTCTTGTGGTACACTCAAGAATTTGGTTATAAATCAGGTTCTGCAATCACTAAAGACCTTGGTGGAGGACTTCTCCAAACTGTTACTAAAGGTGCATCTATCCTTGGTATGTTCGTCCTTGGTGTATTGATTCAACGTTGGGTAACAATTAACTTTAATGGTCCTAACGCCGTTGTTTCAAAAATTCCTTTACAAAAAGGTGCTTATGTAGAATTCCCTAAAGGTTCTGTATCTGGTACACAACTTCATGATATTCTTGGTCAAGTTGGTAACAAACTTTCTCTTGATCCTACAAAAGTAACTTATCTTCAAGATAACTTGAATCAATTGATTCCTGGTCTTGCTGGTTTGCTTATCACATTCCTTTGTATGTGGTTGCTTAAGAAAAAAGTTTCTCCAATCGTTATTATCTTTGGTCTCTTCGTCGTGGGTATCCTCGGTCGTTGGGCTCAAATCATGTAATCGATTTGTTATAAAAAAAATCAATCTTTGGATTGGTTTTTTTATTTTATTTTTCTCTAATAAATTGAAGTATTTAAGGCAAGTAAAGCGTTTTTATGGTATAATGGTTTTTAGATTATTAATCTAGGAAATGGAGAGAATCTGTGGCTCAATCACTAAATACTAAGGCTGATTATTCAACAGAAGGAATTGCTTATTTAGGTTTTGCTGAATATGGAAAAATTCTGATTGGTGATGTTGCTTTTGAGTTTTATAATGACCGAAATGTTGAAAAAAATATGACTTTTCCTTGGACGGCAGTGGCTCGTGTTGAGGGTGATGTTTCAAAATCCCTCAAAGGTGAGGTAAAAGTTGGTCGACAATTTTCAATCGTTTTACAAAATGGCTCTAAGGTTCGATTCTCATCGAAAAACTCAGGAACTGTTTTAAAATGGATTCGTCATTATTTAGGAAACGATAAAGTGGTTAAATCCCCTAGTTTCCTCGGAACTTTTAAAAATGCTTTTAAGAGAAAGAAGAAAAAATAAAAATCCCAATCTGGGATTTTTTTGTTAGTTAGAGCAATATTTCGAGATGTCTTGACCCTAAAAAGCTGCCAGCTGATTCCTGTCACTCAAATTAAGTCCTTCATGCTATGATATAAATCTAAATTAAAAAAGAAGAGATTTCCTCACTTCCCCTCTTTTTTATTTATCATTTATATTGATAACAGACTCATTCAAATTCTTGTGCCTTTGAGTATCATAAATTCCAGTTTTAATGCTCAAAATATCTTTTAAGCGAATGTCTCCAATTGGTGAAGAAAATATATACTTTCCATCAATGGCTAGTTGATTATTCAGTGAAGTATCAGCATTAAAAATTTGCTTGCTTGAGTTCCCCTGGCGCTTCCAAACTACATGGATAAAAACTTTGTATCTACTTGAATCATATTTTTTCTTTAGGTCATTATCGAACACCATATTTATACTGTTTTTCTTCAAGGTTCTAGTATCTGGTAGGATGTTTATCGCCCTTAAATGAATATTATTCCCAAAGTCTCTATTAAGAGGGAATTGACGTTTATTAACTAATCGTTTGTTGCTATAATCAAAACTAAAATCTTTATTAAACTTCTTTATATTTGTAGTACGACTCACTCCAACGTACTCACCTACCATTCCTTGAAACATATCAATACTATCAGAAAGATTGTACAACTTTCCAACATAGTAGTTGGGAATATATATAGCCTTAGGATTATTTTTATTTGCTTCAAAGATTATATTTTCACGTATTTTAAACTGTTGAGACAGTGAATAGACACTCTTAGTTGCGTAATAATAACCCAAAGAAAATGGTATAAGTAAAAGTAAGATGAGATAGGTTTCTCCACTTTTCCACAATATTTTTTTATCCAATTTAAGATCATCAATATAGAAAGCTAAGGAAACTAAAAATAGTATCAAAGCTCCATTCAATGATCTTGGTGCTACGGGAAATAAATATGATCCTCCAAAAGCAGCATTAGATAGTATTGCAGCAAAGAAGAATATGATACTGTATACTATATTTCTTTTTTGTAAAACTTTTCTTTGAATTAAATATATAAAGGAAAGTAATATAAAAATTGCAAATAACCACATAAAACTTTTAAAAGTTTCTATAAACAATGAAGATGAAAAATAATTCCATATTCTTTCAAAAATTGATTGCTCTCTCATCACTTGAAAACTAGGAGCTTCTAGACGGACTCTCTGCCCAGGAGATAGCAAAAGTATTAAAGCGCCTAATATTGTCGAGGGTAATGCGACAAGAAAAACCTTTTTATTTTTCTCTATTACTAACATAACCATAGTTAATAATACAAGAACTATAGAAGTATTCTCATTAGAATTACCTGCTAAAATAGCTAAAACAACTAAAGCTAGTATTGACAGGCTGTTCATTTCCCTATCTCGTAGATAGAATAGAAAGCTAAAATAAACAATAATGAGAAAATTTGTAAAGATATAATTTGCAAAACCAACTGTCCAAAAAGATGTTTGTCCAAGGTTGGGGTTAGCAACCCAATAAAGTAAGAATATAACAATAAAATGGAACTTATTAAATTTGAAATTTTTATTTACAACACTAGGTAATGTTGTAATAAAAAAAATCAATCCCGTCCATATCAAGGCTTGAATAAGGCTAGCCAAAATCTTAGGAAGTTGAAGTGTTACTAAGGAGAAACTATCCGCAACAATACGTCCAGACCAATTAAAATAGCGCCAAACTAAATTAGACCACTGGTCATTATGAAGGACGTAGATAAAATCATCACTGTGTAGTGGTGTAAAAAATATTGGTATGAATACAATCAGCAGAGTTATCGCTAATAATATAAATGTTGTTTTTTTACTTTTTTTTTCATGTTTTTGAATAATATTTTGACTAGCTAAGTGAGTTTTTGGAGAATAGCTCTTTTCCATCTTAATCCTTTACTCCTATTAAATTTATCATAATTATATGTCTCAAAATTTATTATTTATATATTAAAAAATACTGACTAATTATACCATATGATTATCAAATGAGGTTTCTTGTGTTTTTTTAACAAAAAAGAACTCGCAATCCTTTTTATTATATCATACAGAACGACAAAAAATGCTCAGAGTAATAGGTCCTAGATTTCTTTATGAATTGTAAAAACACTTGCCCTTTGGCAAGCGCTTATTATAATCTTCAGAACTTTAGATAAACTAATCATAGCAGATGGTCATATTCAAGTTGAGCAAGGGATTTTTTTGTTAGTTAGAGCAAGAACATTCATTAGTTGTGCAAGAACAGTTTGACTCATTTTTTATTAATCCAACTTTTTGTAAAATTTGTTGGCGGTATGAGGGTCGCCCGATGAAACGTGTGACTTTACTGAAGATGTAACAAGATAAGAGTGTGACAAAAAAATTTGGAAGGGCAAGATAAGTCACGACTGCTAATAGCATAACTACAATATCAATACCAAAGAGCGTTTTATCTATTTGCACTTTCCACTTGTTTTCAAAAAGTCGCGCAAGTAGAATAGAGCCGCCAAATGTTCCTTGTGATAGAACAACTAAACCTGCACCAATTCCTGAGAGGATTCCGTCTATAATTCCCACAGTAATCAATGAGTCCATTTGAAAGCCAGTAATTCCTATGGCTTCATAAATCATCATCCATCCGCTCATGGCCAGCGCTCCAGGAATGGTCAGTAACAATTCCCGCTGCTCAAGTAGTTTCCAACTCAAAAGAAAGAGTGGAATATTGACTGCAAAAAAAGTCAAAGCTGGATTCATTCCGAAAACAAAGTGAATAAATACTGAAAATCCTGCGATTCCATTGCTGGCCATCGCGTTAGGAACGACAAAAAGTTGAATAGAGAGAATATAAAGGCCTACACCAACTAGTAGTATGAATAGATCTCTGAGAAATAGTCTATCAATTTTTACTCCGATTAAAGTCATTTTACCTCCTTTATTAGTTTTTTCTTATAATCTAATGATAACATTTTTATATTTATTCTTTAAACCATATCCCTCGTTGGGCCTATTTTTATTATCTTCTTTAGTTCTTGATATAATATAGATATGTTATAATACAGGTATAAACGGAAATGAGGACGATTTTGGCAACTAATAATTCTGAAATTTTTTATGAAACAAAAGGAACAGCCTATTTAGGTGTGGTTGAAAATGGAAAAATTATCTTGGGTGATGCTGGTTTTGAATTTGAATATAAAAATCCACGTCGAGGACAAAATATTTTCTTTACTTGGTCAAGTATTAAAAGCGCCGAAGTTGATGTTTCAATCAGTGGCAAACTTGGTCAGCAGTTTTCTTTGATTTTGGATACGCAAGCTAAGGTACGATTTTCTTCTAAGGATTCCGGTTCTATTTTGAAAAAAGTTGCTGAATATGTGGGTAAAGAAAATATTGTCAGAGCACCTAGTTTGCTTGACCCTTTCCGTCGTGCTTTCAAAAAGTAATGATTGATTTTAAAATGATGATTTTAAAAATTTTTGACAAAGTAATTCACAAAATGGTAAAATAAATCTAGAAATGGGTCTTATTAAATTTTTTAGAGAGCTTGTGGTGCTGAAAACAAGTAAAATGAAATAATGACTTTCTACTTCTGTTAATTTTCTCATGAAAATGAGAACGTCTGCTTACGTTACAAGCAACTTGAGTTCTATTTTTACTGACAGCTTGAATATCAGTTTTCGTCAGTAAATAAATAGATAATTTAGGTGGAACCGTGCGATTACCGCGCCCTAATTCTTTTTGAATTTGGGCGCTTTTTTTCTACTGACAGAACTTTTTCTAAAATATTCTTGTCAGTAAGTTTTATATAAAAATAAAGGAGAGCTTATGCTTGATATTAAAAAAATTCGTGCTGATTTTGACGGTGTTGCTGCAAAATTAGCCACTCGTGGTGTTGAAAAAGAGAAACTTGAAAAACTTCATGACTTAGACATTAAACGTCGTGAACTCATTGTAAAATCTGAGGCTTTGAAAGCTGAACGTAATAGCGTTTCTGATGAAATTTCTCAAGTAAAACGTGCAAAAGGCGATGCCAGCGCACAAATTGCTGCAATGCAAAAAGTTTCTGCTGAAATCAAAGCCATTGATGCTGAACTTGCTGAAATCGAAGAAAACTTGAATGAAATCATTATCATGTTGCCAAATCTTCCTCATGAAAGTACACCAATTGGTGCTGATGAAGATGATAATGTTGAGGTTCGTCGTGTTGGTCAAACTCCAACTTTCAATTTTGAACCTAAAGCTCACTGGGATTTGGGTGAAGATTTAGGAATTTTGGATTGGGAACGTGGTGGTAAAGTCACTGGTTCACGCTTCCTTTTTTACAAAGGTGCTGGCGCAAGACTTGAACGTGCACTTTATAACTTCATGCTTGATGAGCACGGTAAAGAAGGTTATACTGAAATGATTACTCCTTATATGGTTAATCAAGAGTCAATGTTTGGAACGGGTCAATATCCTAAATTTAAAGAAGACACTTTTGAATTGAAAGATGACCGTGGTTTTGTTTTAATTCCAACTGCTGAAGTTCCTTTGACTAACTACTATCGTGGGGAAATTTTGGATGGCGCAGAATTGCCAATCAAATTCACAGCAATGAGTCCTTCTTTCCGTTCTGAAGCTGGTTCTGCTGGTCGTGATACTCGTGGTTTGATTCGTTTGCACCAATTCCATAAAGTTGAAATGGTTAAATTTGCTAAACCTGACCAATCTTATGATGAACTTGAAAAAATGACAGCAAACGCTGAAAATATTCTGCAAAAATTGGGTCTTGCATACCGTGTCGTGGCTTTGTCAACTGGTGACATGGGATTCTCTGCTGCTAAAACTTATGATTTAGAAGTTTGGATTCCTGCACAAAATACTTACCGTGAAATTTCTGCATGTTCAAACTGTGAAGATTTCCAAGCCCGTCGTGCCCAAATTCGTTATCGTGACGAAGAGGGTAAAGTTCAACTCCTTCACACTTTGAATGGTTCTGGACTTGCTGTTGGACGTACTGTGGCTGCTATTCTTGAAAATTATCAAAATGAAGATGGCTCAATCACTGTTCCTGAAGTCCTTCGTCCTTATATGGGTGGACTTGAAGTAATTAAATAATTAAAAAATCTACTGACAGAAATTTTTGGGGCTTGTTAGTAGATTTTTTTGTTTAATATTACTGACAGAAATTTCTGTCAGTAACTTTCAAAATATAATCCTAAATTAAAATCTTTAAATATTTTTGATGACAATGCTGTCAGTAAATGCTATAATTAGTTCAATTTACTGACGGAGGGCTTTGATAAATGAATAAAATATTTCCTAAAAAATTACAAGAGGGGGATGAAATCCGTGTGATTTCACCTAGTTCTTCTTTGACTCGGACTGGAAAATTTGAAGATAAATTAAAAGCAAAAGCTCGTCTTGAAGCACTTGGTTATCAGGTTACTTTTGGTCAGCATATTTTAGAAAATGATTTGCTTGAATCAAGTTCGATTAATTCACGACTTTCAGATTTCCATGCAGCATTTTCAGACCCTAATGTTAAAGCTGTTTTATGTACCATTGGTGGCTTTAACTCTAATGAACTTCTTCCTTATATTGATTGGAACATTGTAAAAAATAATCCTAAAATTTTCTGTGGATTTTCTGATATCACTGTTCTTCACCAAGCGATTTTCGCTAAAACTGGCTTGGTCACTTACTATGGTCCAGGTTATATCGCCTTTTTAATGGATGAATTACAAGACTTTCAAACTAATTCTTGGAAAAATGCAGTCGCTGGTCAGTCAACTTATTCTTTAAATGCCAGCGATTTTTACACGAGTGATGCTTGGTATGACCCCACTCAAGCTCGTCATCTTCTGCCTGCTGCTTGGAAAATATATAACCATGGCAAAGCGACAGGGGAAATTATTGGCGGAAATCTAAATACCTTGATGCTTGTGACAGGAACCAGTGCTCAAGTCAAATCCAATCAACCAATTGCTTTTTTAGAAAATGCTGAAGGTGAAGATTTTTATGATTGGGACCGAGAATTAGCTCATTTTCTGCAAATTTATCCAGATATTGCTGGGCTTGTCATCGGTCGTTTTCCTAAGGAAGAGGGGATGACTGAGGAAATTTTACACTTTATTTTAGATAAATATCCCCACTTAAAAACAATTCCAGTCGTCTATGATGTCGATTTTGGACATACTCAACCTATTTTTACTTTTCCTCTGGGAGGGCAAGCAGAAATTTCCACACAGCCTTTAAGAATTGAAATCTTAGAAGGCTAGAACATCAAAAAGGAGAGTCACATGACTGAAGTTTATTTTATTCGACATTCTCTTAGAGATAATGCAGCCTATGACGATATGGATGTTCCGCTGACTGCCGAGGGTGAAAAACGCGCACTTATCTTGGCTGATGCTTTTGCAAATGTATCAATCGAGCAAATTTTTTCCAGTCCATTTCAACGTTCTGTTCGTACCCTGAATCCTCTTGCTCACTCTAAAAATCTTGAAATTCAACTCATTTCTGATTTTAGAGAAAGAAATGTTGGCCATGAAATAGCTGATTTTTGGCCCTTTGCTAAGCGACAATGGAATGATTTTGATTATAAATTTTCTGACGGAGAATCCTTACGTGAAGTTCAAAATCGTAATATTTCAGCCCTTGAACAGATTTTAACAACTTCTAAAAATCAAAAAGTTGCAATCGGAACACATGGTACTTCTCTTTCTACCATTTTAAATTTTTATCAACCAGACTTTCAGTTTCAAGATTTTCAATCTTTAGCTGGAAAGATGCCCTATGTCATCAAAATGGACTTTGCTGAAAATAAATATCTGGCCCACCAAGTCATTGAAATTGATTATGAGCAATAAAAAAAGTTACTGACAGAACTGCCAGGATATTCGTAATGTACTAAAGTACAAACGACTATCCTATGACAGCAATTCTTGTCAGTAACTTTTTATTTTACAGTTCAATAATGTTTCCAGAATTCAAGTAAACAATCCACTCACAGAGATTGACCGCATAACCGGTAATTCGTTCTAAGTAAACCAGTGTCAACAAGTATTCTTTACCTGTTGTTACTGTTTCAGAGTTTTCTTTCATTCCGTCAAGAATTTTTTCTTGAATTTCATGACTCATACTTTTGATGACATATTGTTGTTCAGCAATTTCATGAGCCCGTTTATCATTGCCTTGAATATAAGCATTGAGTGAAGCATCAACGATAGATTTAACTTTTTCACCGAGTAAGCTAATATCTTCTTCAACCACGTGAATTCTTTCTTCACCTTTAAGTGAAATGGTTGCCTTAGCAATAGATGCAACGTGGTCACCCATTCTCTCAAGGTCAGATGATGCTTTTAGAACGGTGATGATTGTTCTTAAATCGCTAGAAACCGGTTGTTGAAGTGCAATCATTTCTAATGATTGATTTTCAAGACTTTTTTCTTGGTCATTAATGGCATGGTCGCCTTCAATGACTTGTTCAGCCAAATCACGATCATGGCTAACAAAGGCACGAACGGCCTTATTCAATTGAGCAGAAACTTGCGTGCCCATTGAGTAAAATTGATTATGAAGTTTATTAAGATCTTCTTCAAATTGTGTACGCAACATAATTACCCCTCTTTGTTTTTATAGTAATGTTATTATGATACATTCATTTAAATCAACGCTATTTCGCTTTCTTTAATGAATGCTAATGAAATATCTCGCTTCGCCTTTTGGCTAGACGGTCCATTCCATTTTAAAGTCAGCATCAAAGGCTGTCAGTAAAATTTATCCAAATTTACCAGAAATATAATCAGAAGTTTCTTGTTTTCCTGGATTTAAGAAAATACTTTTCGTATCATTATACTCAATCAGATTTCCGTCTAACATAAAGGCGGTACGATCTGAAATTCGTGATGCTTGTTGCATACTATGTGTAACAATCGCGATTGTATAATCTTTTTTAAGTTCAAGCATGGTTTCTTCGACACGAGCCGCTGAAATTGGGTCAAGGGCTGATGTTGGTTCGTCCATTAGGATAATTTCGGGATTGACAGCAAGGACACGTGCAATACAAACCCTTTGTTGTTGCCCACCTGAAAGTCCAAGTGCTGAACTGTGCAAAATATCCTTAACTTCATCCCAAATATTTGCTGCTTTGAGTGAATTTTCCACCACTTCATCAAGGAGTGCCTTATCTTTCACTCCTTTTAAACGCAATCCATAAACCACATTTTCATAAATTGAAAATGGAAAAGGATTGGGTTGTTGGAAAACCATGCCAATTTCTTTACGTAAATCCACAGTATCAACTTTAGGACTGTAAATATTTTTACCTTTATAATCAATGGCTCCAGTAATTGTTACTGTTGGAATCAAATCATTCATTCGATTGATTGAACGTAAAAGCGTTGATTTTCCACATCCTGAGGGACCAATGAGCGCTGTAATTTCATTCTTATAGAATGTCATGTTTATCGTATTCAACGCTTTTTTCTTGCTGTAATAAAGCGATAAGTCGCTGACGGTTAAAACTGCTTCTTTTTCCATATTTTACCTTTTTATAAGTTACTGATAGAACTACTAGCACATTCGTAATGTACTAAAGTACAAACGACTGTCCTATGACGGACAAGTTTTTCGACAAATCAAGAATCCGTCAGTAGTTTTTTTACTAACGAAAATTCCGTCAGTAATTTTAAACTTTATTTTCTCTTAACCAAAGTGACCAGAGACATAATCTTCTGTTGATTGCAAACTAGGTTGAGTAAAAATTGTGCTTGTTTTATCATACTCAATCAAATCTCCTGAATAGAAGAAAGCTGTATTGTCAGAGGCCCGAGAAGCCTGAGCCATATTGTGAGTCACAATGATAATCGTATAATTTTCTTTAAGTTCCATCATTGTTTCTTCAATTTGCATTGTTGAAATTGGGTCAAGAGCTGACGCTGGTTCATCCATCAAAATAATTTCTGGTTTTACTGACAATGCTCTTGCAATACATAAGCGCTGTGCTTGTCCACCGGACATGGCAAGTGCTGATTGATTAAGATTATCTTTTACTTGATCCCACAAAGCAGCTTGCTTTAATGAAGTTTCAACAATCTCATCCAGTTTTTTCCTGTCTCTCACGCCATCACGACGATGAATGAAGGCAATATTTTCATAAATTGATTTTGGAAATGGATTAGGTCTTTGGAAAACCATCCCAATTTGCTTACGAACTTCAAAAACATTCACTTTATTTTCGTTAATATTGACCCCTTCATAATTGATTTCGCCAGTCACCCGAGCGCCATCAATCGTGTCATTCATGCGATTCAAAGCACGTAAATAGGTTGATTTACCAGAACCTGAAGGGCCAATAAGTGCTGTGATTTCATTTTTAGGAAAAGACATTGTCACGCCATGGATTGCTTCTTTTGTTCCGTTATAGAAAACACGCAAATCATTTGTTGATAATGCAATTTCTTCTTTCTCAGGCACCATAATTTTGCGCTGAGACCAGTCATATGTTGTTGCCATAATTATTCTTTCTCTATAAAATCTTTGATTTTCTTAGTTAGAAGATGTTAACTTCTTGTGAATTCGATTTCCAAGGAAACGTGCCCCCAAGTTAAAGAGGAGAACAAAGATAATCAATACTGCTGAAGCTCCTGCAGAAATTTGTTGTGCTGTTGAAATCGTTCCTTCGGTATTAAGTGCCCAGATATGAACAGCCAAAGTTTCAGCTGGTCTGAAAAGTGAGAGTGGCGAAGTCAAGCTCATCGGATTCCAGTTTGCCCAGTTAATTGGTAAGTTCGTTTGTCCAGCAGTGTAAATCAAAGCCGCGGCTTCACCAAAAACACGTCCTGAAGATAAGATAACCCCAGTAATGATTCCGGGCACAGCAGCTGGTAAAATGACTTGTGTTGCCGTTTCCCAACGTGACATTCCGAGTGCCAAACCACCTTCACGTTGTGAAGTTGGAATCGCTCGAAGTGATTCTTCAACATTCCGAGTCATCAATGGTAAGTTGAACACAGTTAGTGCCAAGGCACCTGATAGAACTGAGAAACCAAGACCAAATTGTAATACGAAAATTAACATCCCGAAAAGTCCAACAACGATTGAAGGAAGTGAAGATAAAACTTCAATAGCTGAGCGAACAACACCAGTTAACCAATGTTTTTGATTCGCATACTCAGACAGATAAATTCCTGCGCCAAGTGATAAAGGAACAGAAATAATCAAAGTGACAATCAAAAGATAAACAGAGTTAAAAAGTTGGACTGCAATCCCACCACCTGTCAATGGATTTGACGCGGTGATGATAAATTTAGGATCTTTAAAGATAACTGGCAAACCTTTAATTAAAATATAAGCCAGTAAAAAAGCGAGAATAAGAACAATGATGCCAGAAAGGACGTAAAGGACACCAGTGGCAATCTTGTCAGAGCGTTTAGCGTTCATTATTTAAGACTTCCTTTCTTAGCAATAGCACGCATTGCGAGGTTGAAAAAGAGTGACATAATCAAAAGGAGTAAGGCAAGTGACCAAAGTGCATTCAATTGAATACCAGGTGTTGCATTTGGAATTCCTGATGTCAAGATTGAAGTCAAGGTTGAAGCTGGTGAAATCAAATCTTTTGGCATCATTACAGCATTACCTACCACCATTTGAATAGCAAGAGCTTCACCAAAAGCACGCGCCATTCCAAAGATAACAGCGGTCAAAATTCCTGGTGTTGCTGCTCTTAGAAGAACACGCCAAATTGTTTGCCAACGCGTTGCACCAAGTCCGAGTGACGCTTCTTTATAATAAGAAGGGACAGCTTTCATAGCATCCACAGTCATTGAAGTTACAGTTGGTAAAATCATGACAAAGAGCACAAACACACCTGACAAGAGACCCAAACCAGTTCCACCAAAAACATTACGAATGGCTGGAACAACAACAGTCAAACCAATGAAGCCATAAACAACTGAAGGAATACCAACAAGAAGTTCAATGACAGGTTGCAAAATTTTCTTACCATACTTTGGTGAAATTTCTGTCATATAAATTCCCGCACCAATCGCAAATGGAGTGGCAACAAGGGCTGAAAGTACAGTAACAATCAATGACCCCGTAAACATCGGCAATGCGCCAACTGCAGGTTTACCGTCAGGGCCAAGATTACCCGGTGACCAATTTGTTCCAAAAAGGAAACGGAAAGGATTAACACCATCTGAATAGAAAGTTGACAGACCTTTTTGAGCAACAAAGACAAGAATTGCACCTACAACGAAGACAATAAGGGCAATACATAAGAAAGTTAAACTCTTACCAAATTTTTCAAGTCTTGAATTTTTATTGCTTGAAAGCAATTTTTCTTTGATTTTTGAATTTTCCATAGGGACCTAACTATTTTTGTTAATTTGCATCTATCTGATTAATGCAAATGAAGTTATTGATTAAACTTATTGTGACTAATTTTTTTACTGACGGAGGATAAGTTTAATTTCCATCAGTAATTATTTAATTTTTTCAACATTTCCTTTAGCATCACGGTCAACCTTCATTTCAGAAACACGGATATAACCAAGCTGCTCTAGGGTTTTTTTATCATTTTGAACGTATTCGATAAATTTATTTTCGATTGTGTTCTTACGAGATTTATTGGTGTACATATGCTCATATGACCAAATTTTCCATGCATTAGTTTTTACATTGTCATAATTTGGCGCAACACCGTCAATATTAACCGCCTTTACACCGGGTTTATTGGTGTAACTGAAAGCAACATATGAAATAGCCCCTGGCGTTTGCCCAACTAATTGAACAACAGAACCTGAAGCATCTTGGGTTGGACCATTCACTTCTGTGGCACCATTCAAAGCATATTTATCAAAATTTACTCGCGTTCCTGAACCAGCAGTACGACCAATGACCGTAATTTTTTGGTCTTGACCTCCTACTTCTTTCCAGTTGGTAATTTTACCAGTGAAAATATCAATCAGTTCTTGTTGAGTCAAATTTGAAACTTTTAACTTTTTGTTGATAATTGGTGCGAAACCAATGACAGCAACTTTATGGTCAATAATTTTATCAACTGCTATTCCTGATTTTTCTTCAGCGAAAATATCAGAATTCCCAATCTGGAAAGAACCAGCCGCAACTTGAGCCAATCCGACACCAGAACCACCACCTTGAACCATAATAATTTCATCAGGATTTTGCTTCATATATGCCATAGAAGCATGTTCAACCATGGGTTGCAAGGCAGTTGAGCCACCTGCTGTGACCTGTTTATTTCCAGAACCACAAGCTGCCAATGCAAACAAACTCACACTGGCCATCAAAGCAATAAAAATTTTCTTCTTCATAGCTTAATTATACCATAATGGCCTATCAATGAGCGGTTGATGATAGCGTTCTTATGTAAATGTTTTGTAAATAATACGGGAAAATGCCCAACTCTGAAAAAGAGTGAGCAATTTCCTGTCTTTTAGGGAAAGAATTATGAAGAAAAATTTAAAGATAGTCTCTCATCAGTTCATCCTGTTTATGTTCACTGATAAAATTTTTATAAAAAAGGAGTCAAACTTTTAAATTTTAATTTATGAAGAAGAAAATTTTTATTGCTTTGAATCCTATGGTTATAAACTAATTTATTAATTGTTAAATTTACTGACAGACATAAATTATTTTGAACTTGACTTACTGTCAGTATTATTTTTTAGTGATATTTCCGTCAGCGTCACGTTCAACTTTCATGTCACTGATTGGGATGTATCCCAATTTTTTGATGTCCTTGTTGTTTTCTGCCACATATTTAATGAAAGCTTTATCTGCTGCAGTCTCTTTCTTAGTATTGGTGTACATATGTTCATAAGACCAAACTTTGTAGTCATTAGTTACAACATTTGCTTCTGTTGGCTCAACACCATCAATTGAAATATCTTTGATGTCTTTACTTGTATCAACATAAGAAAGTGCCACATATGAAATCGCTCCTGGTGTTTGACCTACCATTTGAACAACTGAACCTGAAGCATCTTGTGTTGGACCCTTAACCTCTGTTGCTCCACCAAGTGCGAATTTATCAAAGTTTACGCGAGTTCCAGAACCCTCAGTCCGTCCGATAACCGTAATTTTTTGGTCTGAACCGCCCACATCTTTCCAGTTTGTCACCTTACCTGTGAAGACATCTTGCAATTGTTGAGAAGTTAAGTTTTTAACATCAATTTTTGCGTTAACAATCGGTGCAAAACCAACAACTGCTACTTTATGGTCAGTAATTGCAGAAGCATCAATTCCTGATTTTTCTTCAGCAAAAATATCAGAGTTCCCAATCTGGAAAGAACCAGCTGCAACTTGTGTCAAACCAACACCAGAACCACCACCTTGCACAGTCACTTGAACACCAGTATTTTTTGCCATAAATTTTGTTGACGATTGTTGTGCTAATGGTTGAAGAGCAGTTGAACCTCCAGCAATAATTTTTCCTGACAAAGCTTTGTCAGAAGAACTTGAGCTACTAGATGATGAGCCGTTTGATGAACCACAAGCTGCCAAAGTTAACAATGCACCAGCAGTAATAAGACCAACAAGAATTTTCTTTTTCATGAGAAGTTTCTCCAATTAATTTCTAAATAAGTTGTTAAGCGTTTTTGCTTACAAAACTATTCTATCATCGAAAGAAGGCACTGGGTGTAAACACTTAGTAAATACAAGGTAAATGGATTGTAAACGATATTTTTATCTTGAAAACTTTTTTACTGACGGTAAATCTGTCAATAAAATATGACAAAGAAGGCATATTTTCGCTGTAAATAAAAGAATTATCAGCAAGCTGACAATTCTGTCAGTAAAAAAACACTGACAGATTTATCAGTGATTTCTTTAACGGTTGTAAGCTTTAATTTGTCTTGCAATATCCCGATTTTGTTCTTTACGTTTGAGCGTTTCACGTTTATCGTAATCTTTCTTACCACGGGCAAGCCCCATCAAAACCTTAGCAAAGCCATTTTTCAAATAAACTTTTAAAGGAATAAAAGTAATTCCTGTCCCTGATAATTCCTTATCAATCTTAGCAATTTCTTTTTTATTTAGTAATAGTTTTCGCGTACGTAATTCTTCAACATTAAAAATATTGCCCTGCTCAAAAGGAGCAATATGAACATTTGATAACCAAACTTCTCCATTACGAACTCTGGCAAATCCATCTTTTAATTGAATTTTTGCCTGACGAACAGACTTAATCTCCGTTCCTGTCAGCACAATTCCTGCTTCAAAAGTTTCGTAAATTTCATAATCATGCCGAGCCTTTTTGTTCTGAGCTAACGGCTTATCTTCTGTATTTTTTACCATGCCCTCATTTTACCACAAAATGAACATTTATTTAAAGATTTTTAATGACAGATAAAATCTCTCTGACCAACAACTCATAAGCCCTTGATGTAAAATGTAAACCATCAGCTCTCAACAAATTTTTAGGATTTTCAGAGCTCTTCATTATCTGAAAAATATCAATCACCTTAAGCGATTTTTCTTTGCCTAAATTTAATATGACTTCTCTAAAAAGTTCAACCTCGGAAAGCTTACTATAATGTGTCGGTTCATCATCATTATAAAAAGGAGGAGTAATTAAAACCGTTCTTTCTACACCCAACTGCGAAATCATTTTTAATAAATTTTCGCGAAATTCTGCCGGTCGAATCAAATAATAAGGCGAAGCATCATTTGCCCCAAAGAAAATAAAATTTAAGTCCGCTTCTTCCTCTAGAACGTATTTTAGACGTAGAAGTCCACCATAAGTATCATCTCCATTAATTCCATGAAGTACCACTTTCAGCTTGGGCTCATTTTTCTCAATTAATCTTGCAATAATATTTGACGAACCCCCTTCATCCATTCCAAAACCATTGGTAATTGAATCTCCAAAAATTGTAATCTTCATTTTAGGCATCTCTTTCAAGTATTTTCATCATTTTACCATAAAAATTTACTGACTCATATCCAGAAAATAATAAATATCGTAGAAAATCTACGATATTTATCTTTTTAGGCTAATTTTTCAGCAACTGCGGCCAAAAGTTCAGGAATTCCTGCTGCTTTTGAACCACCAGCCATGGCCATATCTGGTTTTCCACCACCACGACCATCAACAAAAGGTGCTAATTCTTTAACTAAATTACCTGCTTTTACATCTGATGACTTAGAAGCCACTAAAAGACTTACTTTTTCACCAATTTTAGCAACTAAAACAAGAACATCTGAAAGCTCTTTTTGTTTCCAAATATCTGCCAAATTACGCAAACCATTAGCGTCAGGAACAGTTACTTCACTGGCGATAAAGTTGAGAGAACCAGCTGTTTGCACATTTTTGAAAATTTCATCTGATTGACTTGCTGCAAGTTTTCCAGCCAAAGCATCATTTTCTTTTTGAGCTGTTTTAAGCTCATCTTGTAAGCTAGTAACTTTTGCTAAAACTTGTGAAGTTTGCGGCGCTTTAACCAATGTTGCTACTTCATTCAAAGTATTTTCAGCATCTTTAAAGGCTTCATAAGCTTTTTGACCTGTTACAGCAATAATCCGACGAACACCAGAACCAATTCCTTCTTCTTTAACAATCTTGAATAAACCAATTTCAGAAGTTGTTTGTGTATGTGTTCCACCACAAAGTTCGATAGAGTAGTCACCAATTTTTACAACGCGAACGTTTTTCCCATATTTCTCACCAAAGAGGGCCATCGCACCCATTTCTTTAGCTGTAGCAATATCAGTTTCAACTGTTTCAACTTTTAATGATTGCCAAATTACTTCATTAACTTGACGTTCAATCTCAGCCAATTCTTCTTTAGTCACTTGTGCAAAGTGCGTAAAGTCAAAACGCAAGAATTCAACCTCATTAAGTGAACCAGCTTGTAGTGCATGATTCCCAACAATATTATGCAAAGCAGCATGAAGTAAGTGAGTTGCTGTATGATTTTTCACAACAGCAGCTCGGCGTTCTTTGTCAATCTCTAAAGTATAGCTTTCACCAACTTTAAGTGGTGAAAGAGTTTCAACAGAATGAAGATTTTGGCCATGAGGCGCATGTTGTACATCTAATACATTAGCCACAACTTGACCCTCTGCATCTTTAATTACTCCATGGTCAGCCACTTGACCACCCATTTCAGCATAAAAAGGAGTCACATCAAAAACAAGTTGAGCTTTCCCAGAAACTTCATCAACAATTTCATCGTCTTGAATAGCTACAAGTAATTTTCCTTGAGCAGTTTTATCTTCATAAAGGAATTCTGATTCTACTTCGATAGATGACAATGTTTCATTTTGAGCGCCCATTGAACCACCTTTGACAACAGCAGCACGTGCACGCTCTTGTTGAGCTTTCATGGCTACTTTGAATCCTTCGTGGTCAATTTTGAATCCTTCATCTTCTGCCAATTCTTCTGTCAATTCCACAGGGAAACCATAAGTATCGTAGAGGCGGAAAATATCTGCTCCTTCAAGTCTATCTTTTCCTTCAGCTTTAAGATTTACCAAAAGTTCATCAATCAATTTTTGACCCGCATCAATCGTGCGGTTGAAAGTTTCTTCTTCACGATCAATAATTTGCATGATGAAGTCTTCTTTTTCAAGCACTTCTGGATAATAGGATTGCATGATTTTCCCAACAGTCGGAACGAGTGAAGCCAAGAATTTCCCTTGAATTCCCAATTTTTTACCATGCATAACCGCGCGACGAAGTAAGCGACGTAAAACATAACCACGTCCTTCATTTCCTGGCAAAGCACCATCACCGATAGCAAATGAGAGTGAGCGAATATGGTCAGCAATCACTTTGAAACTCATATTTTCGCTGTCTGGACTATATGTTTTTCCAGATAGTTTTTCAATTTCACGAATGATTGGTAAGAATAAGTCTGTATCAAAGTTTGTTTTTCCGCCTTGAATAATGCAAACCATTCGTTCAAGTCCCATTCCCGTATCAATATTTTTTTGTGGCAATTCAGGATATTCTGAACGAGGGATTGATGGATCGGCATTGAATTGTGAAAGAACAATGTTCCAGATTTCAATATAACGGTCATTTTCAATGTCTTCCGCCAACAATTTTAAGCCCACATGTTCTGGGTCATAAACTTCTCCACGGTCAAAGAAAATTTCTGTATCTGGACCAGAAGGACCAGCACCAATTTCCCAGAAGTTATCTTCAATTGGCACAAGATGTGTTGGGTCTACCCCAACCTCAACCCAACGATTATAAGTATCCTTATCAGCTGGGTAATAAGTGATGTAAAGTTTTTCTGCTGGGAATTCAAACCATTCAGAACTTGTCAATAATTCCCAAGCAAAAGCAATCGCTTCTTTACGGAAATAATCACCAATTGAAAAGTTACCGAGCATTTCAAACATAGTATGGTGACGTGCTGTTTTACCAACATTCTCAATATCATTTGTCCGGATAGCCTTTTGAGCATTAGTCAATCTAGGATTTTCCGGCACTACTGAACCATCAAAATATTTTTTCAGCGTTGCTACTCCTGAATTTATCCAAAGCAAAGTTGGGTCATTTACAGGAACAAGACTTTGAGAAGGTTCCACAGTGTGACCTTTTGATTTGAAAAAGTCGAGGAACATTTGGCGAACTTCTGCGGAAGTCATGGTTTTCATTATTTTCTCCTTTTATATAAAGTTTAAAGTCTAACAATAAACTTATTTCATATACTTTGTTAAAATTTTCACAATAAAACAATAAAATTCTACCGTAAACAAAGGGGCGTATACAGTTATACCGCGGTACCACCCTTATTCACGATAGAATTTCTATCATCTTAGTTCGGTTGTTAAAGCAGTTATCGCTGCTATAAGCACTTTTTTAACTTGCTCATTCTCACCATTTAGAGCTCTCTTTAAAGTTAATTTTTATTATCTAAATTATTTAGATGATGAAGAACTTGATGTTTGTGTAAATTGTGAGAAGAGTGATGCAAATGCAGATTCTTTCACAGTTACGTTATTCTTTTTGAGGTATTTAGCAATAACTCCACTTACAAATGTTGTATCTTGTTCTTTTTCAGTTTTAATGACATTTTGAAGTTCTTTTTTGTACTTGTTCATGTCAGTTCCTTTTTCAGATGTTTTTACCATTTCGACAATATAGTAAGAAGTAGCACCTGTTGATGAACTTGTTGATTCAATGACATCTGAAAACTCGCCATTTTTCAATTTGAAAGCAGCTGTTTGAACTTCTGTTGGAACACTTGTTGAAGTTGAATTAAATGTTACTTTGCTTTCAGCATTTGTTTTTTCAAAG
>Ga0153999_1000209_pt1 | contig 29079 bp, 23 predicted proteins | sample TSNC083MetaG_FD_104675 | JGI IMG/M metagenome (GOLD analysis project Ga0153999, IMG submission 104675) | Attine ant fungus gardens microbial communities from North Carolina, USA - TSNC083 MetaG | ecosystem: Host-associated > Fungi > Mycelium > Unclassified | place: USA: North Carolina, Lumber... | reverse complement strand
CTCAGCATAGGTCAGATAGCCTTGCTCCTTACCACGGGTGACAAGTAGCTTCAGCTGTGACTGCGGGTTTTGCTCCATAAGACGGTATCCACACTTCAGAGTATTTAGGTTGGTGTCGGTCGGCGAAACCGCCAACAATAGCATTTGGGGCGTTTTCGTTATCGCCGCGGCCCACTATGGCGGCACTGTGCAGGGCTCTGCCCTCGCAATTATCGGCACTTAAGCCGTTTGGTATTCAGTTTTTCTTCGCTAAAACCTGGTTGAGAGAACGGACTTCCTCACGTTCCTCCGGGCTCAGGCCGCGCGTTCTGGCCTGGGCGATCAGCGTTTCCAGCCGTTGCTCGAGCACCGAGTCGTACAGGCTGGCCAACGTATCCAAAAAGGTCTGTTCGACCATGTCCTCAACGATCATATGGTTCCATGTCGCCAAGGTTTCAAGCTGCTGGCTGAATTTGTTGTCGCGATACAGCTCCAGCAATTGCCCGGTCGTCAGGCCCGGCTGCGCCAAACAGGTCTGCACCAGTTCGACGAACAGCGGCAATCCCGCCTGTTTGGTCTGCTCCAACCCTTCAAGCGAAGGGATAAGTGTAGCCAACTGCGGATTTTGCACCAGTAACCCTATCAGTATACGCATGGTTGTGCGTTTTAGCTGGGGCGCCTGATAAGGATTCGCATTTTCCGCCTGCTTGGGCATCAGCTTGTCGAGCTGGCTGTCGTCCAGCAGCCCCAGCTTGTTGCCGAGCTCCTGACGCAGGTACAAGCGCAACGTTTCGCCCGGCACCTGAGTAATCAGCGGCAGCGCCAGCGTGCTCAGCTTGGCGCGCCCGTCCGGGCTGCTCAGATCCACCTGCGGCAGCAGGCTTTCGAACAGGAACGTGGACAGCGGCTGCGCCTGCTCCATTCGCTGTTCGAAGGCTTCTTTACCTTCTTTGCGCACCAGGGTGTCCGGGTCTTCACCGTCGGGCAAAAACATGAACCGCAGCTGGCGCCCGTCGTTCAGGTACGGCAGCGCGGTTTCCAGCGCCCGCCAGGCCGCTTCGCGGCCGGCGCGGTCGCCGTCGTAACAGCAGACGACGTTGTCGGTAGCGCGGAACAGCAGCTGAATGTGTTCAGCCGTCGTCGAGGTTCCGAGCGAGGCGACGGCATAATCGATGCCGAATTGCGCCAACGCCACCACGTCCATATACCCTTCCACCACCAGCAGCCGCTGGAGGGTAGGGTGGTTCTGCTGTGCTTCATACAGGCCGTACAGCTGGCGGCCCTTATGGAAAACTTCGGTTTCCGGCGAGTTCAGGTACTTCGGCATACCGTCGCCCAGCACGCGGCCGCCGAAGGCGATCACGCGCCCGCGCTTGTCGCGGATGGGGAACATCACCCGTTCGCGGAAGCGGTCATACGAACGCCCCTGATCGTTAGTCACCAGCATGCCGGCATCGTTCAATGCGCGGCGCGAGTCGGCGTCGCGGCCGAAACGCTTCAGGGCGTTGTCCCATCCCGCCGGCGCGAAGCCGATGGCGAAATGGCGAATAACGTCGTCACTTAATCCGCGCTGCTGCAAATAGCTGCGCGCCGGCGCCCCGGAGGACTGCTGCAGTGACTGTTGATAGAACGCGCTGAGCTGTTCCATCAGTTGGTACAGGCTCTGGCGCTGATGGCGTTCGATCTGGGTTGGCCCGGTGCCCGCTTCGTAAGGCACTTCCAGCCCGTGCATGGTCGCCAATTCTTCGATGGTTTCGACAAACTCGAGTCGGTCGTAATTCATCAAAAAGTCGACGGCGTTGCCGTGCGCACCACACCCAAAACAGTGATAAAACTGCTTTTCGCCATTAACGGTAAAGGAAGGCGTCTTTTCGTGGTGGAACGGACAGCACGCGTGGTAGTTCTTGCCTTGCTTCTTGAGCTTCACGCGGGCATCGATCAGATCGACGATGTCGGTGCGAGCCAGCAAGTCATTGATAAATACGCGCGGAATTCGTCCAGCCATAAGCCCTTACTTCATTAGCCTATAAACGAGAACAAGCCGCGCATTCCTTTCGGAAAGCACGGCCTTCGTATGCAACTACTCGGTCTGCGCGATTTTGAAAATCAGAAATTCACGCGGTGGGGTTGCCCCCGAAGAATTAATACAGACGAGTGCGGCGTGCGTTTTCGCGAGCCAGTTTCTTCGCGTGACGTTTCACAGCAGAAGCTTTAGCGCGTTTACGTTCGGTAGTTGGTTTTTCATAAAACTCACGACGACGAACTTCAGCTAAAACACCCGCTTTTTCGCAAGAGCGTTTGAAACGACGCAGAGCAACGTCAAATGGCTCGTTTTCACGTACTTTAATTACCGGCATGTGCCTCTCACCTCAATAAAATTCGGTTTGTTGCTGGCCAAGCGCCAGCCTTTTCAAAATGGTGCGGAATTTTACTCCAATGGATGCTGCTTTGTAAAGCATCACCGCAAATTGAAACCCGCGTCGCTCTGCTGCAACGTGCGCAATTTTGCACCGGGCGCTGATTATAGACTAATCAGAAAAAAATGCTCGTGTTTAATCGCCTGGGCATTTTCTGGATGAATCATCGACATAGGTGCGGGCCGGTGACAAGATGCGCGGCACCGGCGGTAAATGCGGCGGAATGTGGTAGACTGGCGGCCGCACGTGAATGATGGGAAATGTAATGCGAGTACTGGGTATAGAAACGTCCTGCGATGAAACCGGAATTGCAGTGTATGACGATCAAACCGGTTTGTTGGCCAACCAATTATACAGCCAGGTGAAGCTGCACGCCGACTACGGCGGCGTAGTGCCGGAACTGGCCTCCCGCGATCACGTGCGCAAAACCGTGCCGCTGATTCAGGCGGCGCTGAAAGAGGCCAACCTGACCCCGGCCGACATCGACGGCGTGGCCTATACCGCCGGGCCGGGCCTGGTGGGCGCGCTGCTGGTCGGCGCTACCGTGGGGCGCGCGCTGGCGTTCGCCTGGAACGTGCCGGCAGTGCCGGTGCACCACATGGAAGGCCACCTGCTGGCGCCGATGCTGGAAGACAACCCGCCGGCGTTCCCGTTCGTCGCGCTGCTGGTCTCCGGCGGCCACACTCAGCTGATCAGCGTCACCGGCATCGGTGAGTATGAACTGCTGGGCGAGTCGATCGACGATGCCGCCGGCGAAGCGTTCGACAAAACCGCCAAGCTGCTCGGCCTGGATTACCCCGGCGGGCCGATGCTGTCGAAGATGGCGCAGCAGGGCACGGCGGGGCGCTTCACCTTCCCGCGGCCGATGACCGATCGTCCGGGGCTGGACTTCAGCTTCTCCGGGCTGAAAACCTTCGCCGCCAACACCATTCGCTCCAACGGCGACGACGATCAGACGCGCGCCGACATCGCCCGTGCTTTCGAAGATGCGGTGGTGGATACGCTGGCGATCAAATGCAAACGCGCGCTGGAGCAAACCGGCTTCAAACGTCTGGTGATGGCCGGCGGCGTGAGCGCCAACCGCACGTTGCGCGCCAAGCTGGCGGAGATGATGCACAAGCGCGGTGGGGAAGTATTCTATGCCCGCCCGGAATTTTGCACCGACAACGGCGCGATGATCGCCTATGCCGGCATGGTGCGCCTGAAGAGCGGCGCCAGCCCGGAGCTGAGCGTTTCGGTGCGGCCGCGCTGGCCGCTGGCGGAACTGCCTGCGGTATAAAGCAAAGGGCCGGATAATCCGGCCCTTCTGTTATTCGTCTTTCGGCCGATCGCCGTTATCCGCATCCGCGTCGTTTTTCTTCTTGCGGAACTTGCCCCAAATCTTGCCTTCCTGGCCGCGCCACAGGCGCTGAATATTGTCGTGATGCCGCATCAGGATCAGGCAGGAGAGCATCGCTACCGGGAAGGTGAACTGCGGTTTGAACCACCAGACGTAGAACGGGGCGATCAGCGCGCTGACGATGGCGCCGAGCGAAGAGTAGCCGCTGAGCAACACCGTCAGCAGCCAGGTGCCGGTCATCAGGCCGGTCAGATCCCAGCCGATAGGCGCGATGGCGCCAAACGCCGTCGCCACACCCTTACCGCCGCGGAAGTGGAAGAACACCGGATAGATGTGCCCCAGGCAGGCGGCGATCGCCGTCAGGCCGAGGTACAGCGGTGGTACATCGAGTTTGTAGGCCAGCCAGACCGGCAACATCCCTTTCAGAATATCGAACACCAGCACCGCCGCCGCCGCCAGCCGGCCGCCGATGCGCAGGACGTTGGTCGCCCCGGGGTTTCCTGAGCCATGCTCACGCGGGTCCGGCAGCCTGGCGATCCGGCAAACCAGGATCGCGCTCGAAATCGAGCCGCACAGATACGCGAAGATAATCATGCCAAGCGCGGTAGCACTCATAACGCGGTTCCGTTTAATAATGGTCGTTTTACTCGCAACATCTATGGATAATACGCACATTCCGCTGGAAGTGGTATCCGGCAAGGCCAAAAACAGAGAATGACGTGATGGATATCGTATTTATTGAAGAGCTTACCGTAATTACCACCATTGGCGTTTATGAGTGGGAACAGGGCATTCGTCAGAAGCTGGTGTTCGATATCGAAATGGGCTGGGATAACCGGCCGGCCGCCGCCAGCGACGACGTAACTGACTGTCTGAGCTATGCCGACGTCAGCGACGCCGTGATCCAGCACGTGGAGTCGAATCGTTTTGCGCTGGTGGAGCGGGTGGCAGAGGAAATATCTGAAATTTTGCTTCAGCGCTTCAATTCCCCCTGGGTCCGTATTAAGGTCAGCAAACCGGGCGCTGTAGCACATGCCAATCGGGTCGGCGTGATCATTGAGCGCGGCACTCGTCCCGCATGATTTTATGTCATCTGCTTGCAACGAAAGACCGTTAACCTGGTCTTAATCCTGAGAATTGTTTTAGCGGCATTGTCTTTAAGCACTGCCGCTTTTTTATGTGATAGCCGTTATTTTATAGGGTGAGCGAAGCACATGGCTGACATGCATTCACTGTTTATTGCGTTTGTTCTTGGGGTTGTCGAAGGGTTAACCGAATTTCTGCCGGTGTCTTCCACCGGGCATATGATTATCGTTGGCGAGTGGCTGGGCTTTACCGGCGACAAAGCCAAAACCTTTGAAGTCATCATCCAACTGGGGTCGATCCTGGCCGTCGTCGTGATGTTCTGGCGCCGGCTGTTCGGCCTGATCGGCATCCATTTCGGCGGAAAGCCGGTGGAGCACGAGGGCAAAACCAGCGGTCAGCTGAAGTTGGGGCACATCCTGCTGGCGATGATCCCGGCGGTGGTGCTGGGCCTGGCCTTCCATGATTTCATCAAGTCGCTGTTCGCGCCGAAAAACGTGATGTACGCGTTGGTGGTCGGCGGCCTGCTGTTGCTGGCGGCGGAATGGCTGAAGCCGAAGAAACCGAGCGCGGAAGGGCTGGATGACATCACCTACCGCCAGGCGTTCATGATCGGCTGCTTCCAGTGCCTGGCGCTGTGGCCAGGCTTCTCCCGTTCGGGTTCCACCATCGCCGGCGGCATGCTGGTGGGCGTGAACCGCTATGCGGCGTCCGAATTCTCCTTCATCCTGGCGGTGCCGATGATGATTGGCGCCAGCGGCCTGGATCTGTACAAGAGCCTGCACTTCCTGACCTGGGGCGATCTGCCGATGTTTGCCGTCGGTTTCATTACAGCCTTCGTGGTGGCGCTGATTGCAATCAAGACCTTCCTGTCGCTGATCAAACGCATCTCGTTCGTGCCGTTCGCCATCTACCGCTTTATCGTGGCGGCCGTGGTTTATATGGTATTCCTGTAAGCCCGATACCAAGAAAAAACCCCGCTCTGCGGGGTTTTTTTATGCCTGATCGTTGATAATCGTTTGGCTGAGCTTCCAGTCGGCCAGCGCCTGCTGGCGACGGCGTTTGAGCTCGTCGCGGATCGCGGTGCCCTGCAGCCCGCTGGCCACCACTTCTTTAATCGATACCGCGTTCGCCACCTGATACGCCTGGCGCAGATAGTCGCCCTGCGGATAAGGATTCTCCTCAAAGCCGGTGCGTCCGCGCGCGTCTGCTTCGCTGGTCAGGATCATCTGCTCCAGCCTCTGGGGTTTGCGCCAGACATCGATGGCGTCGAACAGCTTCAGCAGGGTCTCCGGCCGCAGCTTGTTCACGGTGTGGATCAAATCATGGTACTCGGCCACCAGCTTGCTCAGGTCGCGCACCGGGTTGGGCACCCGCAGCCGCTGGCACAGCGCCTCGACCAGCTGCACGCCCGCCGGGCCGTGGCCGTGGTGATGCGGCCAGAACTCTTTTGGCGTCAATCCTTTGCCAAGATCGTGGCACAACGTGGCGAAGCGCACGTCCACCTCCGGCGTGAGGCGGGCGGCAATCGCCAGCGCCATCAGCGTGTGTACGCCGGTGTCGATCTCCGGGTGCCACTTGGCGGGGGCCGGTACGCCGAACAGCGCGTCGATTTCCGGGAACAGCACCGCCAGCGCATCGCAGTCGCGCAACACCTGAAAATAGACCTGCGGGCTCTGGCTTTGCAGCGCCTTTTCGGTTTCCTTCCAGACGCGTTCGGCGGTCAGCGCAGCCAGTTCACCGCCGTGCGCCATCTGGCGCATCAGCGCGAGCGTTTCGTCGGCGATGTGAAAACCCAGGTGGGCGAAGCGAGCGGCGAAGCGGGCCACGCGCAGTACGCGCAGCGGATCTTCGCCGAAAGCGTCGGAAACGTGGCGCAGCACGCGCGCCTGCAGGTCGGCCACGCCGCCGTATGGGTCAATCAGCTCCCCTTCGGCGGAGCGGGCGATGGCGTTGATGGTCAGATCGCGCCGCAGCAGATCTTCTTCCAGCGTCACGTCCGGCGCGGCATAGCAGGTAAAACCGGTGTACCCCTGGCCGGATTTGCGCTCGGTGCGCGCCAGCGCGTACTCCTCATGAGAATCGGGGTTGAGGAACACCGGGAAATCTTTGCCGACCTGCTGATAACCCAATGCCAGCAGCTCCGCCGGCGTGGCGCCCACCACCACCCAATCATGATCGACCACCGGGATGTTGAGCAGGCTGTCGCGAACGGCACCGCCGACCAGATAAATCTGCACTGTTGACTCCTGAATATCGTGTAAGGCTCTGTCTATCAGATTACATGAATTGGCCGCGGGATGTCGGCGCCAATGAAAAGGGCGCCCGCAGGCGCCCATACTCAAACTGAACGATACTGAGATCAGTTCATCCAGCGATTGTTGTTCTTGCGGCGCGGGATCAGGTGCGGCAACAGCAGGCCCAGCAGCAAACCGACGCCGGCAACGCCGCCGCCGTACATGAACCACTGCAGAATAATGGTGCGCTGCTTGTCGTCGAGCTGCAGGTTAACGGCGTTGACCTTCTTCTGCGCGACCACCAGCTGGTTTTTCAGATCCTGGTTTTCCTTCTGCAGGCTGCTGATGGTGCTGTCGCTGCCCGCGACTTTTTCCTGCATTTCCGAGGTACGCTGGTTCCAGGTGTTGTCGATGTTGGCCAGCTTGTCGGTCAGGGTTTTCACCTGCTGTTCCAGCTCGGGCACGCGAGTGCGCAGGCTTGGCGTCTGGCTGAGCTGGTCGAGCGGGATCCAGGTGGTGCGGCCTTTCGGATCGCGGATCTGGCCGTAGTTGGTGCTGTCGTTGACGCTCAGCAGGGTGACTTCTTCACCGGCGTTCAGAGTGCCGACAATACGGTACTGATTACCTGGGCCGCTATGGACGTAAGTGCTTAACTCATCGGAGATATAGCGTTTATCTTCGGCATGTGCGGCCCAAGTGATGCTGAAGCTCAGCGCGGCAAGGCAAATCAGGCGTAATTTCTGCATTAGTTCATCGTTTCTGGGTGAATTTATGGAACGATAGTAGAGCGTTCAGTCTGACGACGCAACGCCAAAACCGGAATGAGAATTATCTTACTGTGGCTAATTCTGTGAGTTGCGCAGCGTTTTATAACGTAACAGGTTTTTTCTACAGTTAGCAGGGTTAAGGCGCCGGGAATCGCGGTAAGATAACGGCAACTGTGCGTCATTGGGCAGCATACGGCGGGCCGAGCGCGCCGTGCTGAAACAGACGTGAATGCGTAACTTATTGGTGTTAAAGAATTATGACCGTTGAAATTGAATTGAAATTTATCGCCGCGCCGCAAGCGGTGGCCGCTTTGCCGCAATGGCTTGCCGCCTGGCCGCATCAGCATTCCGCGCCGCAAAAGCTGACCAACATTTACTTCGAAACGGCCGACAACGTCCTGCGCCGTCACGATATGGGGCTGCGCATTCGCGGTTTCGACGATCGTTATGAGATGACCATCAAAACCGCCGGTAAAGTGGTGGGCGGCCTGCACCAGCGTCCGGAATACAACGTCGCTATCACCGAACCGCAGCTGGCGCTGGCACAGTTTCCTGCCGACATCTGGCCGCAGGATTGCGATATCGCGGCGCTGCAGCAGGCGTTGCAACCGCTGTTCTGTACCGATTTCGTGCGCGAGAAGTGGGTGGTTACTTACGGCCAAAGCGAGATCGAGATTGGCCTGGACCAGGGTGAGGTGCGCGCCGGTGATCTCAGCGAAGCCCTGAGTGAGATAGAGCTGGAACTGCTGAACGGCAATACCGCCGATCTGCTGGCATTGGCCGGTGAGCTGGCGGCTCATGACGGGTTGCGTCAGGGCAGCCTGAGCAAGGCGGCGCGTGGTTACCACCTGGCGCAGGGCAATCCGCCGCGCGAGGTGCGCTCGCTGCAGGTGCTGAAGCCGGCGGCGAAGGCGACCGTGGAGCAGGGGATGATCGCCGCCTGCGAACTGGCGCTGAGCCACTGGCAATACCACGAGGAGCTGTGGCTGCGCGGCGACGCGCAGGCGCGCGGGGCGGTCATCGAAGCGGTCGGCACGATCCGTCAGGCGCTGGTGATCTTCGGCGGCCTGGTGCCGCGCAAGGCCAGCGCCGATCTGCGCGCCCGCCTGACCGAGCTCGAACCGCTGTTGGCGGACAAAGCCGCGCAACCAGAGACCCTGTGCTATAGCGCCACCTACCTGCAATGTAAGTTAGCGCTCACATCCTGGCTGGTGAGCGGTGCCTGGCGGCCGTTTATCGACGCCAAAGGGCAGGCCAAGCTGGACGGTTCTTTCAAACGCTTCAGCGACATCATGCTGGGGCGCAGCGGTGCGGAGCTGAAAGAAGCCTTCAGCCGTATGCTGAACGAAGACGAATATCTGGAACAATTGCCGCGCCTGACGCGTCAGATTTCGGCGCTGGTCCTGCTGTCGGGCGCCTACCCCGACGAGCAGACCGGGCCTTATATCGAGGCCTGGCGCGAACTGCAGGCGGCGCTGAGCGAGCGCCGCCAGGGCTGGTATGAAGCCAGCCGTAAACAGGCCTTATCGCATGCGCCATTCTGGTTAAACGGCGCGCTTCGTTAATCCAGCCGGCCCGCCAGCCGTGGGCCGCAGAACGGGTCATACACTATGTCGCCACTTTCAGCCGCGTTACAGGCTCAGGCACAGCAGGTTGTGCAGCGTTTTCAGGAAGTTCACGGCGTGGACAGCGTCTTTAACGAACAGGAGCAGTGGGTGCTGGCGTCGAGCGACTTCGTCAGCGACGCGCTGCTTGCCCAGCCGGCCTGGCTGGCGACGCTGCGCGAACAGCCGCCGACGCCCGGCGAGTGGCAACACTACGCCGCCTGGCTGCAGGACGAGCTGGAAGAGGTGCGTGATGAGGCGCAGCTGATGCGCACGCTGCGTCTGTTTCGCCGCAAAACGCTGGTGCGCATCGCCTGGGCGCAGGCGCAGGGGCTGTGTTCGACCGAAGAAACGCTGCTGCAGCTGAGCGGATTGGCGGAGACGCTGATCGTCAGCGCGCGCGACTGGCTGTACCAAACCTGTTGCCGCGAGTGGGGCACGCCGTGCAACGCCGCCGGTGAACCGCAGCCGCTGTTGATCCTCGGCATGGGCAAGCTGGGCGGCGGCGAGCTGAACTTCTCGTCGGATATCGATCTGATCTTCGCCTACCCGGAAAACGGCCAGACCCAAGGCGGACGGCGCGAGCTGGACAACGCCCAGTTCTTCACCCGTCTCGGCCAGCGGCTGATCAAGGCGCTGGATCAGCCGACCATCGACGGTTTTGTCTATCGCGTCGACATGCGGCTGCGGCCGTTCGGCGACAGCGGCCCGTTGGTGATGAGTTTCGCGGCGCTGGAAGATTATTATCAGGAGCAGGGGCGCGACTGGGAGCGCTATGCGATGGTGAAGGCGCGCCTGATGGGCGGGGCGGAAGACGCCTACAGCCAGGAGCTGCGCAAAACGCTGCGGCCGTTCGTGTTCCGCCGCTATATCGATTTCAGCGTCATCCAGTCGCTGCGCAACATGAAGGGCATGATCGCCCGTGAAGTGCGGCGTCGCGGCCTGAAGGACAACATCAAACTGGGCGCTGGCGGCATTCGCGAAATCGAATTCATTACCCAGGTATTCCAACTGATCCGCGGCGGCCGCGAGCCGGCGCTGCAGGGGCGTTCGCTGCTGCCGACGCTGCAGGCGGTGGGTGAACTGGGGCTGCTGGAGGCCGAGCAGGTGCGGGCGCTGAGCGCCGCCTACCTGTTCCTGCGGCGGCTGGAGAATCTGCTGCAGGCGATCGGCGATCAGCAAACCCAGACGTTGCCGCAGGATGCGCTCGATCAGGCGCGGCTGGCCTACGGCATGGGGCTGGCGGATTGGGCGGCGCTGATGGCGGCGTTGGACGCACACATGCAGGCGGTGCGTGCGGTGTTCGACGACCTGATCGGCGACGATAGCCCGGATGTCGGCGAAGATCCCGACTATCTGCACTACCACAGCCTGTGGCAGGACGCGCTGGAGGAAAACGAGCTGGCGCCGCTGACGCCGCACCTCGATGAAGAGGGGCGCCGACAGATGCTGCGCACCATCGCCGATTTCCGCCATGACGTCGACAAACGCACCATCGGCCCGCGCGGCCGCGACGTGCTCGATCAGCTGATGCCGCGCCTGCTGGCGGAGGTGTGCCCGCGGCAGGACGCGCCGACCGCGCTGGTGCGGCTGGCGCAGCTGCTGCTGAGCATTGTCACCCGTACCACCTACCTCGAGCTGCTGGTGGAGTATCACGCGGCGCTCAGCCATCTGATCCGCCTGTGCGCCGCGTCGCCTATGGTCGCCAACCAGCTGTCGCGTTACCCGCTGTTGCTGGACGAACTGCTGGATCCGGCCACGCTTTATCAGCCGGTGGCGCTGGACGCCTACCGCAGCGAGCTGCGTCAGTACCTGCTGCGGGTGCCGGAAGACGACGAAGAGCAAAAGCTGGAGGCGCTGCGCCAGTTCAAGCAGGCGCAGCAGCTGCGCATCGCCGCGGCGGATATCGCCGGCGCGCTGCCGGTGATGAAAGTGAGCGACCACCTGACTTATCTGGCGGAGGCGATCATCGACGCGGTGGTGCAGCAGGCCTGGAGCGACATGGTGGCGCGCTACGGCCAGCCGACCCATCTGCAGGAGCGCGAAGGGCGCGGTTTTGCGGTGATCGGCTACGGCAAGCTGGGCGGCTGGGAGCTGGGTTACAGTTCCGATCTCGATCTGGTATTCCTGCTGGATTGCCCGCCGGAGGTGATGACCGACGGCGAGCGCTGCATCGACGGCCGTCAGTTCTACCTGCGGTTGGCGCAGCGGGTGATGCATCTGTTCAGCACCCGCACCTCCTCCGGCATTTTGTATGAGGTGGACGCCCGCCTGCGGCCTTCCGGCGCCGCGGGGATGCTGGTCAGCACCGTCGAGGCGTTCGCCGACTACCAGCAAAACGAAGCCTGGACCTGGGAGCATCAGGCCCTGGTGCGCGCGCGCATCGTGCATGGCGATCCGGCGCTGCATCAGCAGTTTGACGCGATCCGGCGCGAGATCCTGTGCAAGACGCGCGATGCGGAGATCCTGAAGCGCGAAGTGCGCGAGATGCGTGAAAAGATGCGCAATCATCTCGGCAACAAGCAGCGCGATCTGTTTGATATCAAAACCGATGAGGGCGGCATTACCGACATCGAATTTATCGCCCAATATCTGGTCTTACGCTATGCGCCGGGTGAACCGCGGCTGACGCGTTGGTCGGACAACGTGCGCATCTTCGAGCTGATGGCCAATTACGACATCATGCCGGAAGAGGAGGCGCGCGCGCTGACCCAGGCCTATGTCACCATGCGCGACGAGATCCACCATCTGGCGCTGCAGGAGCATTCCGGCAAGGTCGGCAGCGGGCTGTTCGCCGCCGAGCGCGATCAGGTGCGCGTTAGCTGGGCCAAATGGCTGGATTGATACCTTTTTGCGGGTATTCCGGCGGTCTGTGGTAATATCTGCGCCACTAAAATTTTGTACTTTTTTGGAGTTATCGGATGAAAGTTACGCTGCCTGATTTTCGCCGCGCCGGTGTGCTGGTGGTCGGTGACGTCATGTTGGATCGCTATTGGTATGGGCCGACCAGCCGCATTTCACCGGAAGCCCCGGTGCCGGTGGTCAAGGTCGATACCATCGAAGAGCGTCCCGGCGGCGCGGCTAACGTAGCGATGAACATCGCTTCGCTGGGCGCCACTTCCCGCTTGGTGGGCCTGACCGGCATTGACGATGCGGCGCGGGCGCTGAGCGCCAAGCTGAATGAAGTCAACGTGCGCTGCGATTTCGTCTCGATGCCGACCCATCCGACCATCACCAAGCTGCGCGTGCTGTCGCGCAACCAGCAGCTGATCCGTCTCGACTTCGAAGAAGGTTTCTCCAACGTCGATCCGCAGCCGATGCTGGAGCGCATTCAGCAGGCGTTGCCGCAGATCGGGGCGTTGGTGCTGTCCGATTACGCCAAGGGCGCGCTCAGCCAGGTGCAGGGCATGATCCAATTGGCGCGCGCCGCCAAGGTGCCGGTGCTGATCGATCCGAAAGGCTCCGATTTCGAGCGCTATCGCGGCGCGACGCTGCTGACGCCGAACCTGTCCGAGTTCGAAGCGGTGGTGGGCCACTGCAAGGATGAAGCCGAACTGGTGGAACGCGGCATGAAGCTGGTGGCGGATTTCGAGCTGTCGGCGCTGCTGGTCACCCGTTCAGAACACGGTATGACGCTGCTGCAGCCGGGCGTTGAACCGCTGCACTTGCCGACCCAGGCGCAGGAAGTATTTGATGTGACCGGCGCCGGCGACACCGTGATCGGCGTGCTGGCCGCCTCGCTGGCCGCCGGTAACTCGCTGGAAGAGTCCTGTTTCCTGGCCAACGCCGCCGCCGGCGTGGTGGTGGGCAAGCTAGGTACCTCCACCGTGTCGCCTATCGAGCTGGAAAACGCGGTGCGCGGCCGGGCCGAAACCGGTTTTGGCGTGATGACCGAAGCGCAGTTGAAAAACGCCGTGGCGCAGGCGCGTCAACGTGGCGAGAAAGTGGTGATGACCAACGGCATCTTCGACATTTTGCATGCCGGCCACGTCTCTTATCTGGCCAACGCCCGCAAGCTGGGCGATCGCCTGATCGTGGCGGTGAACAGCGATGCGTCGACCAAGCGCCTGAAAGGGGAAACACGCCCGGTCAACGCGCTGGAGAATCGCATGATCGTGCTGGGCGCGCTGGAAGCGGTGGATTGGGTGGTGCCGTTCGAAGAGGACACGCCGCAGCGCTTGATCGCCGACATTCTGCCGGATCTGCTGGTGAAAGGCGGCGATTACAAACCGGAAGAGATTGCCGGCAGTGCGGAAGTGTGGGCCAACGGCGGCGATGTCAAAGTGCTGAACTTTGAAGACGGCCTGTCGACCACCAACATCATCAAAGCGATCAAAGACGGGCGCGGCTAACGCTGGGCGACGTAAAGAACAAGGGCGCGCGGTGCGCGCCCTTGGCGGGAATTACTCGTCTTCCTGCTTGGCCGCCGGCACCGCGCTCAGCTTGCTTTCCAGCTCGGCCATGCGCTGTTCCAACAGCGCCAGCTTCTCGCGGGTGCGCAGCAGCACCTGAGTCTGCACGTCGAACTCTTCGCGGTTAACCAAATCCAGGCGGGTCAGCTGCGACTGCAGGACCTGACGGATTTTTTTCTCAACGTCTTCCCCGAATTCACGAACGCCTTTAGGCATGGACTCATGAACCTGGCGTGCGATTTGTTCAATTTTTTTCGGGTCAATCATGGCGTATCCCTTTCAGAGTTTAATAGCTGCCGCTAGTGTAATGCGAGTTGCCCGCCGGATAAACCATTAAGCGCATTCGCCGCGCGTGGCCGAATTGTGCTTTTGCCAATTGCCCTGCCTACCCATTAGCGTTATAGTCATCCTGCTTATTCTCAGGGCGGGGTGAAAGTCCCCACCGGCGGTAAATCACCTTCTACGGTGAAAGCCCGCGAGCGCTCAGCCAGCCTGTCAGGGCCGGTTAGAGGTCAGCAGATCCGGTGTAATTCCGGGGCCGACGGTTATAGTCCGGATGGGAGAGAGTAACGGTATCTGCCGGGCATGCGCCCGCTTGCGTTATTTTTTTAGCTATTGCTAGCTACTCCTCAAGATCGCCCTGGTTCTGGTAATCCATAATTTTTAATGAGGTTTTTTACCATGAATCAGACGCTACTTTCAGACTTCGGCACGCCGACAGAACGCGTTGAACGCGCGATTGACGCACTGCGCAACGGGCGCGGCGTAATGGTGCTCGATGATGAAAACCGTGAAAACGAAGGTGATATGATCTTCGCCGCGGAAACCATGACCGTTGAGCAGATGGCGCTGACCATTCGCCACGGCAGCGGTATCGTGTGCTTGTGCATCACCGAAGAACGCCGTCAGCAGCTTGAACTGCCGATGATGGTGACCAATAACTCCAGCCAGTTCCAGACCGCCTTTACCGTGACCATCGAAGCGGCGCAGGGCGTGACCACCGGGGTTTCCGCTTCCGATCGCCTGACCACCATCCGCGCGGCGGTGGCAGACAGCGCCAAGCCGAGCGACCTGAACCGTCCGGGCCACGTGTTCCCGCTGCGTGCGCAGCCGGGCGGCGTGCTGAGCCGTCGCGGCCACACCGAAGCGACCATCGATCTGGTTTCCATGGCCGGTTTCAAACCTGCCGGCGTGCTGTGTGAACTGACCAACGACGATGGCAGCATGGCGCATGCGCCGGAAGTGATTACCTTCGCCAAACAGCACGACATGGTGGTGCTGACCATCGAAGATCTGGTGGCCTACCGCCAGGCGCACGAGAAAAAAGCCAGCTGATAGCCGGCCGCTTTCAACGATAAAAAAGCCGCGTAACGCGGCTTTTTTTGTGCCTACCGTTTTGACAGGCGTTCGCCGATGCGGCTGGCGTAATTCATCACGTGGAAAGTGTAGTTCTCTTCTACCGTACCCTGGAACAGATGGGCCCAGGGGCCGATGGCGTAGATGCCGAGATCTTCCCCGCCATGCGTCTCGCTTTTCAGCGGCACCAGCGCCGGCTGAATAAAGTCGGGCGCGGTGGCCTGCTCCATGGTCAATGTCGGGCGTTCGGCCAGCGGGATTGTGCCGCCGGGGCCATTGGCGAAGCCGACGGTGGTGTAAGGCTTGCCGTCGCTGCCCAGCCGTGGTTTGCCGTCGACGCCGACGGAAATGCCGAGGATAGGATTGCCCCGCTTGGCATAGCCGGCGATGGTCAACGTGTGGCTGTGATCGCCGGTCACGATCACCAGGGTTTCGTCCAGATTGACCTTGTCGACGATGGTTTTCACCGCCTCGTTCAGGGCGACCGCGTCGCTCAGCGTACGGTAGGCGTTACCGTTGTGGCTGCCGTGATCGATGCGTCCCCCCTCCACCAGCAGCAGGTAGCCTTCGGGGTTCTTGGCCAGAATATCGATGGCCTTGCCGGTCATCTCTGCCAGTGAAGGTTCTCCCGCCGCGTCTTGCCGCCGATCGTGCTCGAAGTTCATGTGTGATGGCTCGAACAGGGCCAACAGGTGGTCGACCTTACCCGGCTCGATTTTATCGAACTGCGCCTGATTCCATACGTATTTCCCACGCTCGCCGTAGCGCTGCAGCCAGGCCTGTGTCAGATCGCGGCCATCCTTTCTGGCGCCTGTTTTGGCGGGATATTCCGGATCGCTCACGCTGTCGGGCAGGAAGTTGGCGCGCCCACCGCCCATCGCCACGTTCAGCCCGTTGCCGTACTTCATTTCCACCAGCTGGCGCGCGATGTCGCGGCAGCCTGCGGCCAGAGCATCTGCCGGCATTTTGGCGTCAGATTCCCAGTCGCGGTTGGCGATATGGGCATAGGTGGCGCCCGGCGTGGCGTGGGTGATGGTCGCGGTCGTCACGGCGCCGGTGGCCATGCCGAGCGTTGCGGCCATCTCCCACAGCGTGGTGACGGCCTTGGTTTGCTGGTCATCGCAATTGTTGAGGGTAGCCGTATGGTTGAGGCCCATCAGGTCGTTGATGGTTTTGACGCCGGTGGTCATCGCCACCGCGCTGGGCGCAGAGTCGGTGATTTGGGCGTCGGCGGAGTAGGTTTTGGCCGCCGCCAGATAGGGGAAGGCCTCCCAGGCCAGCACGTTGGACTCACCGTCCACGCCGCGCTGCTGCCCTTCAAAAATGCGGGCGGCGGTCACGGTGGAAAATCCCATGCCGTCGCCGACCACCAGAATGACGTTTTTGGCACGGTTGGTGTTTGGCGTCTGCTTCAGCCGCTGTTGCAGCTGGGCTTGCGCCTGAAGGAAGTAAGGGTCTTCGCGCTGCGTCAGCGGCGCGTTGTCCACCGCGTCGGCGGCGACTGCCCCCGTGGCGAACAAAGTCATGGAAAGCGCCAGGCGGGTTGCCAGTGTGAGTCTGAACATGAATTCCTCCTTGGTGAGACGTGATTCCCGTAGCGCCGACGGGCTGCCAACACCCTGTCGACTGAAAGAGGAGTGTATCGACTGTGTTAACAAAAAATACATAAATTGTTCACAAATTAGATCTGTGTGGCAGTAATGCCATGGTATTCACGTTGATTATTAATTATTTGAAAAATATGCATTTTTTAACTTTTTGTTTGCCAGCCTATTTTTTCGGCTTTTATTTCAAATTTATTGAAGATCATCATCACGGTTATCCGGCTGTGTTGCTGCGGCAAAGCGCGTAATGTAACGCCATAGCACAATTTGAACTAAGGATCCCCCTATGAACACCTCTCGTATGCCTGCACTGTTTCTTGGCCACGGTAGCCCGATGAACGTGCTGGAAGACAACCGTTACACCCGGGCATGGCGTGCGTTGGGTGAGTCATTGCCGCGTCCGAAGGCGATCGTGGCGGTTTCCGCGCATTGGTACACCCGCGGCACTGCGGTCACCGCGATGGAAAAACCCAAAACCATTCACGACTTCGGCGGGTTCCCGCAGGCGCTGTTTGATACCCGCTATCCGGCGCCGGGCTCTCCCGTGCTGGCCACGCAGCTGCAGCAAATCCTGGCGCCGGTGCCGGTAACGGCGGATCTCGGCGAGTGGGGATTGGATCACGGCACCTGGGGCGTATTGATCAAAATGTATCCCGATGCTGATATTCCGGTGGTGCAGCTCAGCGTCGACGGCACACAGTCGGCGGCCTATCACTATGAGCTGGGCCGCAAACTCGCCGCGCTGCGGGACGAGGGCGTGATGATCGTCGCCAGCGGCAACGTGGTGCACAACCTGCGCATGGTGAAATGGCAGGGCGATACCAGCGCCTACCCGTGGGCGGAATCGTTCAATAACTTTGTCCGGGATAACCTGCGCTATCGGGGCGACAACCACCCGCTGGTGGATTTCATGCGCCATGAGGGCGCGGCGTTGTCGAATCCGACGCCGGAACACTATCTGCCATTGCTGTACGTGCTCGGCGGCTGGGATGGCAAAGAGGCCATCAGCGTGCCGATCGACGGTATCGAAATGGGGGCGCTGAGCATGCTGTCGGTGCAGGTGGGGTAAATAAAAAACGCCGGTCAGAGACTGGCGTTTTGTCTTCAGCGGGGCGATCAGCCGAGGATGGTGTGCGGATAGAAGCGCGACAGATCCTGCGTGATCAGTTCGCGATCTTCGCGCAGGCCGATGCCGCAGGGTTGATCGTTCACCAGCCAGCTGCCGATCAGCGTGTAGCTGTCTTCGAACTTCGGCAGCGGATGGAACTGCTGCACGATCATGCCTTCCTCACCGTACGGCCCATCGACGCGCGCCACTTCCTGACCGTTTTCGACGATCTGGATATTGGCGCCTTCGCGTGAGAACAGCGGCTTGGTGACGTAATGATCCATCGGCGGATGATCGTCTTGCGCGAAATAAGCCGGCAACAGATTCGGGTGGTTCGGGAACATTTCCCACAGCAGCGGCAGCAGCGCCTTGTTGGAGATGATGCTCTTCCAGGCCGGCTCCAGCCAGCGCACGCCGGCGTCTTCCAGCTTGGTGGAGAACATCTCGCGCAGCATGAATTCCCACGGGTAGAGCTTGAACAGGTTGCCGATCACCTGATCCTGCAGATCGGTAAACTGGCCTTTCTCGCCGAGGCCAATCTCTTCCATGAACAGGAACTCGGTCGGCAGACCGGCTTCCTGCGCGCAGTCCTGCAGATATTGCACCGTGCCGCGATCTTCTTCGCTGTCCTGGCAGCATGCCAGGTGCAACAGGCCGAAGCCGTGATGCGCTTTCAGCTCGGCGAAACGCTCGATCAGCTTCTCCTGCAGGCTGTTGTACTGATCCGATTCCGGATCCAGCTTGCCGGCGTTGATCTGGTCTTCCAGCCACAGCCACTGGAAGAAGGCCGCTTCATACAGCGAGGTTGGCGTATCGGCGTTGTTCTCCAGCAGCTTCGGCGGGTTGACGCCGTCGTAGGCCAGATCGAGACGCGAATACAGCGACGGCTGGTTGGTGCGCCAGGAGCTGCGCACGAACTCCCAGGTGTGTTTCGGGATGCAGAACTTGGCCATCAGCTCGTCGCTGCCGACCACTTTCTCCACCACCTGCAGGCACATCTGGTGCAGCTCGGCGGTGGCGTTTTCGATCTCTTCAATCTGCGCCAGCGTGAACTGGTAATAGGCGTCTTCACACCAGTACGGCTCGCCGTACATGGTGTGGAAACGGAACCCGAACTCGGTCGCTTTTTCACGCCAGTCCGGGCGCTCGGTAATAGCAATACGTTTCATGCATCAACCGCCCATGCTGCGAGAGCCGGAGTTGGAGGTGGCGCTGCTGCGCTGCATGCTGGTCTGCTTGGCCACGGTCTCGCCGAAACCACCGCGGGTTACGGTGTTGGTGACCGCAGGCTTTGGCGCCATGGCGGTTTTCGGCACCGTCATGGTGCGGCCGCCGGCGGTGGCCGGGCCGTAGCTTTTGCCGCTGGCGTCGACAAACTTGCCGTTCGCCGGGCTGGCGGCGTTCTTGGAGGTGAACAGCGGCTGCTGAGCGAAGCCGGAACCCCCCATCAGGCGGCCCATCATGTAGCCCGCCATCAGCGGCATCCAGAAGCTGCCGCTGCTTTGCGATTCCGCCGCCATGCCGGCCTGCGCCGGAGCCGGCGCCTGGGTGCACTGCGCTTCGCCAAACTCGGCGACGCAGTCTTCGCGGGTAGCGTATTTCGGTGCGGTTTTCGCCGCTTCTTTCAGGGCGCTGTTGTAGGCGGTGGTGCACTGCTCGCTCATCGAAGGATTGGCGCGCGAACAGTCATCGGCATTCTGATACAGGGAGACCGTTTCATCACTCTTTTCGCAGCCGGCCAGCATAAAGACGGCGCTGATCGCCAAGGCCACGGGCGCGACACGGTAGCTGCGCCAGGATTTGCGGAACGTCTCTTGGTTGATGTTTTTTGTCCGTTTCATCGTTATCAATCCCATCATGCGGGCTGTTTTCGCCCTTTCCCAGTAGTGGCGCTAAGGATAGGGGAAACATGGTCAAAATTAAAGCTGAAACGCCCGTAGAATCCACTCTTTACGCAGTTATACGTTGGGGTGTGCGCCAGTTCGCTTTCGCGGCGAAAAAACGCGCGTTAGCGTTTCATCATGAAACGTTATCGCTATGATGATGTTCCATAATGGAACAAAAATCGCGAAGCTCGCCAGGCGGGCGGCAGGCGCTCATAGTCGAAGCACAACAACAAGCCGGCGGCGAAGTCGGCGCGTCATCACCTGATATCTGAACGTTACCATCGCCAACTCCCTACAAGGATCCGGTTATGTTGAGAATCATCCAGTCACCAGGCAAATACATTCAGGGCACCAATGCGCTGGCCGCCGTTGGCGAATACGCCAAATCCCTCGCCGATCATTATCTGGTGATCGCCGACGACTTCGTGCTGCAGCTGGCGGGCGACACCCTGATGGGCAGCCTGCAGCAGCACGGCATGAAACATCACGCGGCCCGCTTCAACGGAGAGTGCTGCCGCAAAGAGATAGACCGACTCGGCCATGAGTTGCAGGCCCACGGTTGCCGCGGGGTGATCGGCGTCGGCGGCGGCAAGACGCTCGACACCGCCAAGGCCGTCGCGCATTACCAGCAGCTGCCGGTGGTGCTCATTCCCACCATCGCCTCCACCGATGCGCCGACCAGCGCGCTGTCGGTTCTCTACACCGAACAGGGCGAATTCGCCGAGTACCTGATCTACCCGCGCAATCCGGACATGGTGGTGATGGACAGCGCCATCATCGCCAAAGCGCCGGTGCGCCTGCTGGTAGCCGGCATGGGCGACGCGCTCTCCACCTATTTCGAGGCGCAGGCCTGCTTCGACGCGCAGGCTACCAGCATGGCCGGCGGCAAATCGACGCTGGCGGCGCTCAGTCTGGCGCGGCTGTGCTATGACACGCTGCTGGCGGAAGGGGTAAAAGCCAAACTGGCGGTCGAGGCCGGCGTGGTAACGGAAGCGGTGGAACGCATTATTGAGGCCAATACCTATCTGAGCGGCATCGGCTTCGAGAGCAGCGGGCTGGCGGCGGCGCACGCCATTCACAACGGTTTCACCGTGCTGGAAGAGTGTCACCACCTGTATCACGGCGAAAAAGTGGCGTTCGGCACCTTGGCGCAGCTGGTATTGCAGAACAGCCCGATGGCGCAGATTGAAACCGTGTTGGCGTTTTGCCATGACATCGGCCTGCCGATCACGCTGGCGCAGATGGGCGTCACCGGCGACGCGACGGCGAAGATGATGGCGGTGGCCGAGGCCAGTTGCGCTGCCGGCGAAACCATTCACAACATGCCGTTCAAGGTCACCCCTACGGGCGTGCAGGCGGCGATCCTGACGGCGGACAGGCTGGGCACCGCCTGGCTGCAGCGTCATTGATACCGTTGGGGCGCGGTGCGCCGCGCCCCTGGGCTTACAGAGGAAATCATCGTGAAAAAACTGATTAATCAGGTCGAGTCGGTGTTGGAAGAGCAGTTGCAGGGGCTGGCGGAGGCCCATCCCGAGTTGCTGGTGCATGCGGATCCGGTGTTCGTGACTCGCGCCGACGCGCCGGTGGCGGGCAAGGTGGCGATCCTGTCCGGCGGCGGTAGCGGCCACGAGCCGATGCACTGCGGTTTCGTCGGCGAAGGGATGCTCGACGGCGCCTGTCCGGGCGAGATTTTCACCTCGCCGACGCCGGATAAAATGTACGAGTGCGGTCAGGCGATCGACGGCGGCGCCGGCGTGTTGCTGCTGATTAAGAACTACACCGGCGACGTGCTCAACTTCGAAACCGCCACCGAGCTGCTGCACGACAGCGGCGTCGCGGTGGCGACGGTGCTGGTGGATGACGACGTGGCGGTCAAAGACAGCCTGTTCACCGCTGGGCGACGCGGGGTGGCTAACACCGTGCTGATGGAGAAACTGCTGGGCGCCGCCGCAGCGCGCGGCGACGATCTGGACAGCGTGGTGACGCTGGGGCATCACATCAACAACCACGGGCATTCGATCGGCATTGCACTGGGTGCTTGTACCGTCCCTGCCGCCGGCAAACCGTCGTTCACCCTGATGGAGAACGAGATGGAGTTCGGCGTCGGCATTCACGGCGAGCCGGGCATTGCGCGTCGCCCGTTCACCACGCTCAACGCGGCGGTGGACGACATGTTCCATACGCTGATCGACCACGGCCACTATCAGCGCACGATCCGCGTGTGGGATCGTCAGCAGGGCGAGTGGCGCGACGAGATGCAGACCAAGCAGCCGCTGACGCGCGGCGATCGGGTGATCGCGTTGGTCAACAACCTGGGCGCCACGCCGCTGTCCGAGCTGTATGGCGTCTACCATCGATTGGCGGAACGCTGCGCCGAGGCGGGCATCATTATTGAACGCAACCTGGTGGGTTCATATTGCACCTCGCTCGATATGCAGGGCGTGTCCATCACGTTGTTGAACGTGGACGACGAGCTGTTGTCCTTGTGGGATGCGCCGGTGAAAACGCCTGCGCTGCGTTGGGGTTGCTGAGGAGGCATCATGGCGTTGACCAAACAACAGGTCGTCGATTGGCTGATGCGTTGCGGTGAGGTGTTCAGCCGGGAACGCGACTTTCTGACCCAGCTCGATACCGAGATCGGCGATGCTGACCACGGTTTGAATATGAATCGCGGTTTCAACAAGGTGGTGGAAAAGCTGCCGTCGGTGGCAGACAAAGACATCGGCTTCATTCTGAAAAACACCGGTATGACGCTGCTGTCGAGCGTGGGCGGTGCCAGCGGCCCGCTGTTCGGCACCTTCTTCATCCGCGCGGCGCAGGCGGCGAACGCCAAGCAAAGTCTGGATCTGGCAGAGCTGCAGCAGGTGATGCAGGAAGGGGTTGACGGCGTGGTGATGCGCGGTAAGGCGGAGCCGGGCGACAAAACCATGTGCGACGTCTGGTGGCCGGTGGTGGAAAGCCTTGGCCAGTCCGCGCAGCAGAACCTGAGCGTGGCGGAGGCGCTGCAGCGCGCCGCCGACAGCGCCGAGCGGGCGGTGGAGAGCACCATTACCATGCAGGCGCGCAAAGGGCGAGCCAGTTACCTGGGCGAGCGCAGCATCGGCCACCAGGATCCCGGCGCCACTTCGGTGATGCTGATGATGAAAACGCTGGCCGAGGTCGCCGGTAGTTAGCCGTAGCAGGAGGCGAGATGATTAATATCGTGGTGGTTTCGCACAGCGCGTTGCTGGCGCGCGGCGTTGAGCAGCTGGCGCGGCAGATGATGCGCGGCGATGGCTGCAAGCTGGCGCTGGCGGCGGGCGTGGATGACGAGGAGCACCCGATCGGCACCGACGCCGTCAAAGTGATGGAGGCGATTGAAGCGGTCGCCGACGGCGACGGCGTTCTGGTGCTGATGGATCTGGGCAGCGCGCTGCTCAGCGCGGAAACCGCGCTCGACCTGCTGGATCCGGACTTGGCCGCCAAAGTGCGGCTGTGTGCGGCGCCGCTGGTCGAAGGCACGCTGGCGGCGGTGGTGGCCGCCAACTCCGGCGCTTCGCTGGAGCAGGTGGTGGCGGAGGCGCAGGGCGCGCTGCAGGCCAAACAGGCGCAGCTGGGCGAAGGCTCGCCGGCCGGGAAAAGCGCGGCTTTGCCGCTGGCGCAGGGCAAAAGCGCAACCTGGACGGTGCAGAACCCGCACGGGCTGCATGCGCGCCCGGCGGCGCGACTGGTCGAGACGTTAGCGCCGTTCAAGGCCGAGCTGGTGCTGGAAAAGCAGGGGCAGTGCGTCGATCCGCGCAGCCTCAATCAGCTGGCGCTGCTGCAGGTGCGCCACGGTGACACCATTCGCCTGATCGCCGACGGAGCGCAGGCGGACGAGGCGCTGGCGGCGTTCAAAGCGCTGGCGGAGCAGCATTTCGGCGAGACGGTCTCCGAGCGGCAGCAGCCTTCGCTGCATGGTATCCCGGTGGCGGAAAGCGTCACCAGCGGGCCAGTGTTCCAGGCCCACAGTTTCTGGCCGCCAACCGCCGATCGACGGATCGGCGCGGACGAGGTGTTGGGCGAACAGCAACGCCTGCGGGAGGCGCTACAGCACACGCTGAGCGATCTGAACCGACTGGCGGAACGTACCGGCACGCTGATCGGCAAGCCGCAGGCGGCGATCTTCGGTGCCCACAGCATGCTGCTGGACGATCCGGATCTGCAGCAGGCGGCTTACACCCGCATCGCGCAGCAGCTGTGCTGCGCCGAACAGGCCTGGCGACAGGTGCTGGAAGCGATCGCCGAAGAGTACCGCGAACTGGATGACGACTACATGCGGGCACGCGAACTGGACGTGCGCGACATGCTGCGCCGCACGCTGTGCCATCTGCAAGGGCTGCCGCTGCCGGCCATCGCGCTGGCAGAGCCGTCGATACTGGTGATGGACGAGCTGATGCCTTCAGAAGTGGTGATGCTCGACAGGCGGCTGGTGCTCGGCATCTGCCTCAGCGGGGGTAATGCCCTGTCGCACAGCGCCATTCTGGCGAAGGCGATGGGCATTCCGATGGTGGTCGGCATGCAGGATTGCCTGAGCAAAACCCGCAGCGGGCAGAAGGCAATGCTGGACGCCGCGCACGGGGTGTTGCAGCTCAGCCACTAAGCGCGCAGCTTGAACTGGCGGATGTCGATCCCGTGCTGTTTGACCTTCCGCCACAGGGTGGTGCGGCCGATGCCCAGCAGCTGCGCCATCTCCGTCAGCTGACCGCGGCTGACGGTCGCCGCGCGGAGGATCGCCTGGCGCTCCATGTCCGTCAGCGTCAACAGCGGCGCGCCGGGCTGCGGATCGCTTTCCAGCAGCGACGGCTGGCCGAGCAGGTGCGCCGGCAGATCCGCCAACTGGATGTGGTGGCCGTGGCAAATCATCGCCGCGCGCTCCACCACCCCTTTCAGTTCCAAATCGTTGCCCGGCCACAGATAAAGCGCCAACTGGGCCATCACCTCGTCATCGACCCGGAAGCGGCACTGAAAATGCTGCTCCAGCGTGCGCAGATGGTGTTTGACCAGCAGCGGAATATCGCTCAGCCGCTGACGCAACGGCGGGATCAGGATCTCGAACGCCTGCAGGCTGTAAAACAGCTGGCGGCGGAAGCGGTTTTGCTGCACCAGCAGCGGCAGATCGGCGGCGCTGCCGGCGATCACCCGCACATCGACCGGGATCACCCGGCTGGAATTGAGGCGGATTACCACGCCGGTCTTCAACACCTGCAGCAACGCCGACTGCATTTCCACCGGCAGGTATTCGATCTGTTCGAGGTACAGCGTGCCGCCGTTGGCCAATTCGAATTTGCTCAGCTGGCCCGCTTCTTCTTCGCTGGCGTCGCTGCCCAGCAGTTCGCGCAGTCCCTGCGCCTGCGGCAGCAGCTGGCAGTTGAGGGCGATATACGGCCCGGCGGCGCGTTCGCCGGCGTTGTGAATAGCCTGGCTGAGCAGCTCTTTGCCAACGCCTTCTTCTCCGCGCAACAGGATCGGATGCTGGCCTTTGGCCGCTTGTTGCCCGTAACGGATCAGCCGTCGCATCTCCAGCGAGGCGGAAGGCATCTGTTCGAAGCTGTGGCTGACGCGCCCCAGCTGGCTGCTGACATACTGGCGCAGCCGTTCGAGCGGGTGCAGCAGGGCGATGAAACTGCAGCGTTCGCCGTCGAAAATCGGCTTGAGCGTCAGCAAGGCGGCGATAAACTGCCGCTGGCTTTCGAAGGTGACTTCGACGTGTTGCAGCGGTTGGCGATCGGCGATGGCGCGTTTGAGCAGCGCGGGCAGCGTCAGCAGTTGCGCCAGCGGTTTGCCTTGGCTCTGCTGTTCGTCCAGCTTCAGCAGGCCGGCGGCGCGCTGGTTGATGTATTGCAGGTAACCGCGGTGATCCCAGGCCATGACGCCGTCGTCTACGCCGTCCAGCAGACCGTAAAGCTGATTCAGATGACGGTTGGATTCCGCCAGCAGACTGTCGGCGTTCAGCGAATTGCCGATTTCGCGGGCGATGGCCAACGTCAGCGACAGATCGCCGGCGGCACAATCGGCCAGCAGGCAGCCCAAGACGATCGAGCCGCGCTGGCGGCCGCTGTTGTCGTAGACCGGCGTAGCGCAGAACGACCAGCCGTGCAGCGCCCGGCGCACGTGCTCTTCGCCGCTCACCCGTACCGGGTGGCCTTCCACCGCCGCCAGCGCCGGGGCATTGGTGCCGATCTGCCCCTCGGCCCAGTAAGCGCCGGGGGCAAATCCCAATGGCTGCAAATGCTCCCAGGTTTGGGCGTCGCCGCAGCGCCACAGCATGCAGCCGCTCTCGTCGAGGATCATCAACAGGCAACGCCGCGGCTCCATGTATTCGCAGGCGTCTTCCAGCGCTGCCTGGCCGAGCGTCAGCAGGTCATTCTTGCGGCGGCAAATCGATTCGAAGGTGGCACCCTGAGCGCGGTGCGGTGCTTGCCAAACGTCTGGCTGCATCAGGCTGCGGCAGCGCAGCCAGGAGGCGTAAACCGCCTGCGCCGGGCGCAGCGGCGGCGGCAGTTCGCCGTCGTGAATCAAGCGCTGCCAGCGTGAATCGTTGTCCATCGAACCCCATCCAGACTGCGAAAACGAGAGTGACGATGATACCACCTGGCGCAGCGACGGCTGTGAGGTGGCGGGCAGAAGTGGGGAAATCGGGGTAAAAAAAACGGGGTGCGGCGCAGGCCGAACCCCGTGTTTATCAACGCGCGCGCATCAGTTGCGGAATGGGTTGCCGCTGTTGCGAGTCGGTTGGCTGACGGCTGGTGCCGCAGCGCGTGTGGCACTTGGTGCCGGCGCAGCGACCTGTTGCATCGGCGCGTTGTCCTGATAACCGTCTGCGTAGGCGTCCTGAGAGCGGTTCTGCGGTGCGACGGCGTCAGGCGCGGTCGATACCGGTTTGCCCAGTGCGCCGTTCAGCGTCAGCAGATCGTTCTGGTTCAGCGTGCCGAGTGCCGACTTGATGTTCAGCTGGTTGATCAGGTAGGTATAACGCGCGCTGGAAAGCTGCTGCTTGGCGTTATACAGGGTACTGGTGGCGTTCAGCACGTCGACGATGGTGCGGGTACCTACCTGATAACCGGCTTCCATCGCATCCAGCGAGCTCTGCGCGGAGATCACCGCCTGTTTGTAGGCGTTGATGCTGCTGATCGAGGCGTTAACGTTGTTAAACGACGAACGCACGGTCTGCACCACGCCGCGGTGGGCGCTTTCCAACTGCTCGCTGGCGCCGACGAAGCCGTACTGCGCCTGTTCCACCTGCGAGTTGGTTGCGCCGCCGCTGTACAGCGGCAGGCTGATCGAAACGCCAACCTGGTTTTGGCCGGCATCAGAATTGCTGTAACGGCTGGAGCTCAGCGTGTCGTGAGTGGCGGAACCGTTGTAACGGGTATTGGTGATCCCGGTCGACGCATTCAGGTTGACCGTCGGCATATAACCGGTCTGCGCAGAGCGGATCTGCTCGCGCGCCAGGTCCTGGCTCAGACGGGCGGACAGCAGGCTCAGGTTGCGCGCTTCCGCTTCTTTCAGCAGGTTGTTCACCGCTTCCGGGCGCTGGGTATTGAAGCGATCGGTATTCAGCGAGGCCAGCTCAGGATAGAAGGTGCCGGTGATCTGGCGCAGCGCTTCCAGCGCGTTGTCCAGGTTGTTGCGGGCGGTGACTTCGGCCGCCAACACGGTATCGTAGGCGGAACGGGCGTTCTGCACGTCGGTGATCGCCACCAGGCCCACGTTGAAGCGTTGGGTGGTTTGATCCAGCGTGCGGTAAACCGCTTGTTTGTTCGCCTGGGTATAAGAGAGCGTGTCAATGGCGCTCAGCACGTTGAAATAGGCGGTGGCGGTGTTGAGGATCAGCTGCTGTTCCGCGGTCTGGAAGGTCACGTCGGAGATGCCGGCGGTCTTTTCCTGCAGCGTCAGCGCACGCCATTTCGACATGTCGAAGATGGTTTGCGTCAGGCCGAGCGAAGCGCTGGTGACATTGCTGTTAACGCCGTTGCTGTCGCGATAGCCGTTGTTGTAGTTGTAACCGGCGGTCAGGCCGAGCTGCGGCAGCAGCGGGCTGCGCGCTTCATTGATTTTTTCGAATGCGGCGTCGCGGTCAGCAGCACTTTTGCGCAGATCCGGGTTACTTTCCCTGGCCTGTTTGTAGACCTGCAGCAGGTTCTCTGCCTGGCTCATTGCACTGAAGCCGCCCAGGCTCAGTCCGATAAGAAGGGGGAGCAGTTTCTTCATTTGCATTCCTTGTTGTGCAGCAATATTGCTATGTTAGCGCTGACGATAGACGAAATAGTTGCCGATTCTAGCAGAGTCTGCGGTACGCATCAGGTGGCTGAATGTGCCATCTCACGTAACTTTTACCTTTCAGACCGCCCATTTACCTTGGCGTACTGTCCGGGTCGACTGCAGCTGATATTATGGCTGACAATCCGGATTGTTTCCCGCTATTACCTGCGAGCGCACAAACGCGCCGCGTCCGGCGGCGAAAAACAGCCTAACATAAAGCGGCGGCGGTGAGACCCGCTGTTTCTGTCATCAAAACCGTTTATTTTATCGGCATACTCACGCAGGAGAATTCGCGCATGAACCGTTCGCAGCCGTCACCCGTCACTTTCGATAAAAAAGATGTAGAAATTATTGCACGCGAGACGCTGTACCGTGGTTTTTTTTCACTCAATTTATACCGGTTTCGCCATCGCTTGTTCAATGGCGAAATGAGTCCTGAAATCACGCGTGAAATTTTCGAGCGCGGCCATGCGGCGGTGCTGCTGCCCTACGATCCGGTGCGCGACGAAGTGGTACTGATTGAACAACTGCGCATCGCCGCGGTCGATACCAGTAATTCGCCCTGGCTGCTGGAAATGGTGGCGGGTATGATCGAAACCGGCGAAAGCGTCGAAGACGTGTGCCGCCGCGAAGCGCAGGAAGAGGCCGGCGTGGTGGTCGGGCGCTGCAAGCCGGTGCTGAGCTATCTGGCCAGCCCGGGCGGCACCAGCGAACGTCTGTCGATCATGGTCGGCGAGGTGGACGCCGGCACCGCCGAAGGCATCCATGGCCTGGCGGAAGAACATGAAGATATCCGCGTCCACGTGGTCAGCCGCGAGCAGGCTTACCGCTGGGTGGAGGAGGGCGCGATCGATAACGCCGCATCAGTGATTGCATTGCAATGGCTGGCGTTGCACCATGAATCGTTGAGAAAAGAGTGGGCCAACTAATGAAACAGCGCTATACCCCTGATTTCCCCGAAATGATGAGATTGTGCGAAACCAACTTCGCGCAATTGCGCCGCT
>Ga0153999_1000208_pt1 | contig 29226 bp, 25 predicted proteins | sample TSNC083MetaG_FD_104675 | JGI IMG/M metagenome (GOLD analysis project Ga0153999, IMG submission 104675) | Attine ant fungus gardens microbial communities from North Carolina, USA - TSNC083 MetaG | ecosystem: Host-associated > Fungi > Mycelium > Unclassified | place: USA: North Carolina, Lumber... | reverse complement strand
TATACCCAGCCGGAAAATAACTGGCAGTTTTTTAAGGTGGTTACGAATCTTGCTTTAAAAAGCGTCGGCAAGAAGTGGAGCCGCGAACAGATGGAGGATGCGATGGCAAAATATGAATCCTTCTATCTGGGCAACGGCTGGTATGGCGACGGCAAACGTCCGCAGATGGATTACTATACGTCTTTTGCAATTCACTATTATTGTTTGGTCTATGCGAAATTTATGGAAGCAGAGGATCCGGAACGTTCAAAGTTAATGAAAGACCGGGCAAAACAATTTGCCCAAAGTTTTATCTATTGGTTTGATGAAGAAGGAAAGGCATTGGCTTTTGGGTGTTCCCAGACATACCGTTTTGCCCAGGCTGCATTCTGGAGTATTTGCCTGCTGGCAGAGGTTGATTGCTTTTCGGTGGAGATTATGAAAGGTATTATTACCCGGCATATGGAATATTGGCTGCGGCAGCCGATTTTTGATAATGGACATATTCTTACGGTCGGATATACCTATCCCAACCTGATGATTTCAGAGCAATATAATGCCCCGGGATCCCCTTACTGGGCGTTTAAAAGCTTTGCATTTCTGGCCCTGCCGGACGAACATCCATTTTGGAATGCGGTTCCGGATCCATTACCAAAGATGGAAGTACCAAAGCTTATAAAGGAATGCCGGATGATTATGAACCGCAGTCATTATGACGTATCAGCTCTTACCAGCGGTCAGTATCCCACCGTAGAACATCCTCACTCGGCAGAAAAATATGCTAAATTTGCGTATTCTTCCTGATTTAGCTTTTCCGTGCCCCGCTCCTATTATAATTTAGAGGAAATGGCACCAGACAGTATGTTGTGTTTTCACATCCATGGAATGTACTATGTAAGGCGCAAATGTGAAAGTTTTAGTCTGGAAGAAGGATGCATTACTTATGTCTGGAAACCGGTGGCGGGAATTAAAGTAGAGACAAGGCTGATTCCCACATCCCGGGGGCACATCCGTCGGCATTTATACAGCAAATGTACGGGGGTATCAGATTCTTTACTCTTTTAATATTTTCTTGACGATTTCCTCTGTCACACCACACTCTTTGGCAATCTCCGGTATAGTCTTCCCAATAGAATCCATTTTTATTACATGCTTTGTAAGAAGGATGCCTTCTTCCAGACCTTCCTCTCGAATGTAGTACTTTTCTTCCCATGCCTGCATATATCTCACCCCCATATCTTTACGTGTTTTTATCGTTTTTACACTTTCATGGATTCGTCGGATTCTCTCACTGGCCGTAATCATACAGTTTTCTTCTGTACTATGTTCCACATAATGTAGAAAATCAATCAACTCCTGGCTAACTCCTTCAGGATTCATTCCTCTTGTATTTAAAAAAATCTTAACTGCTCCATCTTCAACTTCGACATCGGGTTCTTCTACGCAATAACTTTTACATGTATAACGATAACGGTTCCTATGGAACAAATCAAAAGGCATAATCATGATCATGCATGTATTGTTTAATTTGTTGAAGTCGGCTTCTCCTGGCTTAATCAGTGATACATCCAAATGCGCCTGATAATATCGCTCCCGCTTTAATAAATTCCCGGTATTCCTGCCCTGCATTTCTGCATTATAAAAGGTTTTTTCTTCATCTTGTGCCACAACATCCATACGGATACTGCGGATTTCTGGCATATATTGGAATGCTTTTTCCGTCTGCACATTGTCTGAAAGCAGAACTTCTCTTCCCAGGATAATCTCTAAAATATCCTGATAATTCTGTTTGTCCTCTGACACCACGTCAAATAGAAATCCGTCCAACAGATTCAGTTCTTCCAAAGGTTTTATCTTTTTTTCATTAATCATTGCTTACCTCCATTTTATCATATTATAATGTTTTTTCAAGGTTGGAATTACGTAGTGAGAGTTCACCAGAATATTAAGACCATTACCTAGATTAAGTAATGATAGCACACACAATGATGTTCTTCAAGTCCTTCTAAAATCTTTTTCTGCGATACATAAAAAACGCAATACCTTGGAGCCATTTGGCGGGGCAGCGGTCAATTTACTTATGCAACCTTATATATGAATACACTAAAGCTGGTTGTTCCGACCGTCTTGTTAACGGCGGCGTCTACAGGAATTGTGGCAAAGTTCCCAATCTGACCGGCAGTGGACAGCAGCATAGTGAACCAGAATTTAGAAGTAGCTAATTCAGCAATGCAGATTTTATGGGATTACCGAAAAAGCATAACACAGAAAAAACCTTGCAATTCTTTTAATATAGGGGATGAGGCAAGGTTTTTTAGTTATAACTGTAAAAGAAAGGTTTGATTGCAGCCAACGGCTGCGGCATGCTATAATTAGGATGTCTGTCAGAGGACAGGCATCCAGAAAGGAATTAGGATATGATTTATATTACAGGGGATACCCATGGACAGTTTGGACGGGTGGGAGCGTTCAGTAAGCGGTTTGATACGAAACGTGAGGATATATTGATTATATTGGGAGATGCAGGGGTTAATTTCAGTGGAGGGATACGGGATGATTTGAAGAAGCGTTTCCTGGAGTCACTGCCGATTACGATTTTCTGTATTCATGGGAATCATGAGCAGAGACCTGGTACGATAGATACATATAAGGAAAAGACCTGGCATGGCGGGATTGTGTATTATGAAGAGGAATATCCGCATCTGTTGTTTGCGAAAGATGGTGAGATATTTGAGTTTAATGGGAATAGAACTATTGTCATAGGGGGTGCCTATAGTATCGATAAAGAAATGCGGCTTATGTATGGATATGGATGGTGGGAGGATGAACAGCCGTCGGAGGAAATCAAACAGTATGTGGAGCAGCAGTTGGAGAAGTTGGAATGGAAGGTGGATGTGGTATTGAGTCATACCACACCGCTTAAGTATGAGCCGGTAGAGGTCTTTCTGTCTGGTATTGACCAGAGCAAGGTGGATAAGTCAACGGAGATTTGGCTGGATGGGATAGAGGACAGGTTGAATTATGAAAAGTGGTATTGTGGGCATTATCATACAGTGAAGAAGATTGATAAGTTGGAGATAATGTTTGAGAATTTTGATGAGTTTTGTAGATTAAGTAAAGGTGGTGAGAATCTTGTCAAAAGATTTGAAGATATTCAATGATTCATATTTCATGGATTGGCTAAAAATCATAAAGCAGAGAATAAAGCAGAGTCAGCTAAAAGCTGCTGTACGTGTAAATACTGAAATGTTGCAACTCTATTGGGATATAGGAAGAGAAATTGTTCAAAGAGATGTTGAGTCAAGGTGGGGTAAGTACATGAAGCGGTTTTATCAGTTTTATTCAATGGATTATGAAATTGGTCAACAGCTTGTTGACCAATTGGAAAAAAACATATAAATCCTTGGGGACCTATGTACAATATCAGGACCAATATAAAGCTTGATAAGATATATCCCACTGCCAAATTCTTTCGCGAGCTATCGGGTGTGCCAATCCGCCCGAATCGCGGTATAATAGGTGGTGATATCACTAAGATAGAGTCCGGTATCATTACCGATTGGTTTAACAATGTTAAGGGAACTGAACATGAAAATGTATATGCCATCTTTAATTGGACATCCTCCGACCGAGATTGTTATAGGAAAAGGAATCGGTGTACCTAACGTCGATTATAAGCTCAAAGAACTTGCTCGGGATCCAATCGATAACGTGGAGATTAAGACGAAAATAGTTATGGAAATAAAGGAGGATGCGTTGAAAAAATGAGGCTTTTGACGGATGATGAATTTCTGTCGATTGTTAAAAGATTCCGATAGCTTCCAGCCCCACTAATAAATCCCTCGTTTAACGACATAAAAATCGTTGAGCGGGGGATGTTTATATATAGTCAGATATTTTCTTGGAGATCGCTTTGCGGTTGTTTGGCAGAAATTGTGCCAGGCAGATGAAAATAGAGTGGTAAAATAATTCACTAATGTAGGCTGATGGGGTTGATGTAAAAGAGGATAATAATGTTGGATATGCAGCTTCATTAAAGTCTGGAATTGTTGATTGCAAAAAGAAAATACCTTAAAAATATGGAATAATAATGAAAAAGGAAGACTTCACAGCGAAAATGATCATACTCAATAATTACAGTAAAGTAAAAATGTGATAAATTTTAATAAATAATTTACAAAAACACTTGAAATTAATTTACTAATGAGGTATTCTATAATAAAGAAAATTATAGGAGGTAACCTTATGACAAGTAAAAGAGAGTTGGTATTAAAAGCATTTCGCAATGAACCGGTGGAGAGAATTCCGGTGGGATTTTGGTTCCATTTTTTGGAATTGAACCAGTTCAATTTAGGTCTGGATTATCCGGAACTGCTTGAAACGGTGGTGGATGGGCATAAGAAATTCAAGGAGGATTTCGATCCCGATTTCGTAAAAATCATGACGGATGGTCTCTTCTTTCGCCCGCGGACAAGTTATCCGACAATCACCTGTCCTGATGATCTTAGAATGATTCAGCCACTTCCTCAAAATCACAGGTATTTTGAAGCCAGTGTAAAGCTGGCGGCGGACGTAAGGGCTTTATTTGATGAAGACATTCTGGTATTTTTTAATGTATTCTCTCCGCTTTATCATTTTACTCATATGCTAAATGGTTCGGATGATCCGAGCAAGGCGTTGACCTATTTGATGGCGGATCCGGAGGCGGTTATATATGCGCTTGATATTATCAGCCAGGATCTTTGCTATCTGGTGAAGCGGGTTTTTGCGGAGACAGGAGTGGATGGTCTGTATTTAAGTGTTAATAATGCTGGGCGAACGATTCCGGCAGAGTTATATTCGAAATACATATCTCCTTCTGAAACGGCTGTTTTGGCGGAAGCAAATAAGTATTCAGAACATAATATTCTTCATATTTGTGGCTGGCGTGGCAGAATTAATATTTTGTCTGTTTATCGTGATTATGATGTTGAGGTGTTTAACTGGGCTGTACATGAAGAGGGGATGAACCTTGCGGAAGGCAAAGAATATTTCCATGGAAAAGCAGTGATTGGCGGATTTGACCAAATGCCTGGCAGTCTGATTAATGCAGGTAATAAGGAAGATATTCAGGCTGAAGTAGAAAAGCTTATTTTGGAAGGTGGTAAGATTGGTGTTATTATTGGCGCTGATTGTACCGTGCCCAACGATACGCCTGTCGAGCATCTGAAGTGGGTTCGTGAGAAAGTGGCAGAGCTTTCCTGAGGTGTATTTACAATAATGCGGAGCTGCGCAATTGGTGCAGGGCAATTAAAGCAGCTCCGCTATTGATTGTTGCATTTTGTTTGTAAATTGGGGATGTATCCGGAATTTGACAATTCAAGGAGGGGTTATATGGATGAGAAGATGATACAAAAGTATATTAATATCCTTGAGAATGAATTGATTTATGCTCAGGGATGTACAGAGCCTATCGCGATTGCTTTTGCAGCGGCGAAGGCAAGAGAGGTATTGGGAGATTTCCCTGAACGGTTAGAAGTAGGAGCAAGCGGCAATATTATCAAAAATGTGAAGAGTGTAATTATACCGAACACGAATGGATTATATGGAATCGAGGCTGCTGCTGTTGCTGGGGCTGTTGCTGGAAATTCAAATAAAAAATTAGAACTTCTTGCGTCTTTAAGCGGTACGGATATTGAAAAAGTTAAAAGCCTTTTAGCGAAAGAAAACTACTGTACAGTACATAGGTTGAACAATGGCGAAAAACTACATATTATAATCGAAGCGGAGGCCAAGGGACATCGTGTTTTTGTTGAGGTTAAGCGCTGCCATACAAATGTTACTAAGATTGTGAAAAATGGTGAAGTCATATATGAGGAAAAAAATACAGAATCTTCTGATGAATCTCAGAATTGTATAACAACCGACTATTCTTGCCTGTCTGTAGAGGCGATAATAAAGTTTGCGAATAGTGTTGATTTGGAACGTGTGAGAGGAATTTTGGAGCGCCAATATGAGTGCAATATGAAAATCTCTGAAGAGGGGTTGACTAATTTTTATGGTGCAAATGTCGGTAAGATACTCAGAAAAAACGGTGATGATTCTGTTCGTAATAGAGCAAAGTATAGTGCGGCAGCGGGTTCGGATGCAAGGATGAATGGATGTCTTCTTCCTGTTGTGATAAATTCGGGCAGTGGCAATCAGGGGATTACAGCATCGGTGCCGGTAATCGTATATAGTCAGGAATGGGGGAAAACCAAGGAACAATGCCTTCGTGCTATGTTAGTCAGTAATTTGATTGCGATTCATCAGAAGTCTATGATTGGCTCGTTGTCGGCATTTTGCGGTGCAGTCACAGCGGCTTGTGGAAGTGGTGCAGCGCTTACCTATATGAAAGGGGGTACTTTGAAACAGATTGAGATGACAATCAAAAATGCATTAGGGAATATGTCCGGGCTCTTTTGTGATGGGGCAAAATCATCTTGTGCAGCCAAAATTGCCACAACAGTTGATGCGGCAATTATGGCACATGAAATGTCAATGGAAGGGCAGGTATTTGGCCACGGTGAAGGGATTGTTGATGAAGAAATTGAAGTGACGATGAGAAATGTTGGAAGGATTGGGGCGGAAGGGATGGATTGTGTGGATAACATTATTTTGGATATTATGGTAGGAGGGAGCCGGAAATTTAGTAATTTTGTTGACTTTTAAAGAAAAAGGTGAGATACTAAAAAGTATGAAGATTAAGTCAAAAGATATTGCGAGGAATTTAGGGCTTTCAACAACAACTGTTTCCATGGCTTTGAGTGGTAAGAAGAATATAAGTCAGCAAACGAGGGAGAGGATTTTTGATTACATCGAGCGAAACGGCGGAGATGTGAGGCAGTATTATCATCCAGATGAGACGGAGCGGGCAACGATATGTTTGGTATGCTACCGGAAAAATGGAAAGGTGCTAAATGAGGCTTCTCCCTTTTTTATGTGTCTGCTTGAGGGGTTTCAGAAGGAAGCGTTAAAAGTGGATTATCATTTGGTTACCTTATGGTATGACGAGCTTTCTGCAGGCTTTAAGTATCTTGTGAGTCAGATAAATGCGCTTAGCCCTGCAGGGTTGGTGGTCATAGCGACAGAGATGAATCCGGAAGATACAGAATTATTTGAAGACACTGGGATTCCTACGGTTTATATTGATAATTCGTTTCAGGATATTGATGTTGATACGGTTTCGATTAATAATCGTAAGGTTGTTGAGGTTGCACTAAATACATTTAAGAAAAATGGGCATGAAAGAATCGGTTATTTACGTTCTTCCATAGAAACGGATGCTTTTCTTGCGCGAAGCCAATGGCTGCGGGTGGAAGCCGAACGGAAAGAAATGACGATAGATTCGGATTATATAATTTCACTATCGCCGGTAATGCAAGAGGCAATGGAAGAGATGAGAGAGTATCTCAAGGGGCATAAAGGCAGCTTCCCTTCTGCTTTTTTTGCGGATACGGATCAGATTGCCATTGGAGCAATAAAAGCATTACAAGAGGTGAATGCTTTTGCAGAAAAGGAAATATCAGTTATTGGTTTTGAAAATCACCCTATGGGAGAGATGTTAGATCCGCCGCTTTCTACACTTAATATTGTAAAGCAGGATATGGCTGCAATGGCAATTAATTGTTTGAAGAAGAGGATTGAAAAGGGTATAGAGAATCATATGGCGATTTATATTTCTGCAACGTATGTGGAGCGTGGAACTGTGTATAACAGAGCAAAGTAAATTAGTCGTGAGTGCTGCAGCGCCCTGCTGTTGGATGTGCGGGTACACTCTGAATTCAGACGGAATAAGGAAAAAATGACTGGTTGGATAGTCCTTGCGAGGACTATCTGGCTATTTTTTTTGTCTGTTTTCAGAATTTTAAAATGAAGATACATGTGTTTTGGATGAAATTGTCTAAGTAAATAATTTTATGATAATATTTAATGTTAATAATTTCTTTTTTGAAAGAATTAACTAAAAATGATATATTTATCTCTTTACCAGACTGACAAAATGCGCCTTAAATGGAAAAACTTTTGGCGTATTTAGTGAATTGCTATAAGGTGGTTTATTTATTTAAAGTAAATGCGGAAAAATTTACTAAAATTAGATAAATAAATGTATTGACAAAGTGTTTTTGTTTATATATAATTCTCCTATGGAAACAATTTAATGTTTTCAAATTTACTTCATAAATTTACATTGAAGAAAAATGAAAAAAGGAGAAGATCAAATGAAGAAAGTAAAACGAATTGCAGGTATTTTCTTGTCAGTGCTGGCGATAGGCATACTTGGGGGATGTACGGCCGAATCTGGTGAGACAAGAGAAGGGAATACGGTTGCAGTAAGTTCAAGTGAAGATGGTGGGGGAGAAGATGTTTTTCGTGTGTGCTTTGTACATGCCTCTACAATTGGTGATAACGAGAATACGGATGCAATTATTAATCAGTTAAGGGAGATTGCGGCCAGCGATGCGTCTTTTCAGGTAGATGTTCTTGAGTCTCCGAATTTGAGCGGAGATTGGGAAAATAATTATACTGCTGCTGCGATTGGTGGATATGATCTGATTATGAGTCTTACACCACAGTCGGCAGAAACGATGGCTGCAGTTGCTGAGAAATATCCAGATGCAAGGTTTGTTTCTATTGATAATGCTATCGTAGGTCATGGAAATATTAACAATGTAATGTGCAATGTCAATGAATCTTTCTACCCGGCAGGCGTTGTTGCAGCCGTGGTTACGACAATGGCAGACCTTCCGCGAATTAATGAAGATAAAAAAGTTGGATTTGTAGCGGGAAAGGACACTCCATTTGCGTTGGATTGTCTTGCTGGATTTGAACAAGGTGTTCATTCGGTTGACCCTGGTATCGAGGTTGTTACATCTTTTGGTGACACATTTTCGGACCCTGTTGTATTGAAGGAGTATAGTATTGCACAGATTAATGATGGCGTTGATATTTTAGCAGCAATTGCAGGCAGCGCGCAACTGGGGGCATTTGAAGGATGTGATCAGAATGGAGCCTATGGTATTGCCAATGGTATGAATTATGATTCGAAGTATCCTGGTACCATGTTGACAGGAGCGGTGCGTAATTATTGGCCAGCTGTCAAAAGGGTTTTGGAGGATACCAGGAATGGTGTGTGGAATGGCGATTCTCTGTATCTTTCTACCTTTGGGAATGGCGGGATGCAATTGACAGATATGTCATACTGGCGTGAATATGTTGGTGAAGCACTCAGCGATGAGGAATTTCAAAAGATTCTTGACGCTGCACAGAGTGCCATGAACCAAATTGAAGCTGGTGAGGTAGTGGTTAATCAGTATCCGGGATTTAGGCAGTACTCCTCAGATTATAAGACGTTTAGATGAGTGGAAGGGATAACATGGAACCTCTGGTTAAAATGACAAATATATCAAAGTCCTTTGCTTTTGTGAAGGCCATTGATCAGGGCTGCTTCGATCTTATACCGGGTGAAATTCATTCATTGATTGGTGAAAATGGTGCTGGAAAATCTACCATGATGAAAATCTTATATGGGATGTACAAGGCGGAAGAAGGGCAAATCTTTATCAATGGTAAAAGGCTGGATGAAAGTTATAATACCTCTCAAGCGATAGCACATAATATTGGGATGGTACATCAGGAGTTTATGCTTGCAGATGACCTGACGGTACTGGAGAATATTATTCTGGGAAATGAACCGGTAAAGAAGCGGTTTTTGATTGATTGGGGCAGTGCGCGGAAAAAAATTAAAACATACATTGAAAAATATCATTTGGAAGTTCATCTTGATAAAACGATCCGAAATATTTCTGTTGGAGAAGCACAGCGAGTAGAGATTATCAAGGCTTTGTACAGAGATGCGAATATATTAATTTTGGACGAGCCTACTGCAGTTCTAACACCACAGGAAACTGACAGATTATTTGAAATTTTGAATTTCATGGTTAAAGATGGTAAAAGTATCATATTTATCTCTCATAAACTAAAAGAGGTAATGCAGATCAGTAATCGTATTTCGGTGATGCGAGGCGGTAAATATATTGGTACGATTGATAAAAAAGATGCGTCGGTTGCCGAACTTGCCAATATGATGGTAGGCCGTGAAATCAATGTAAGTTTTGAGCGGAGAAAAATAGATTCGGATGAGGTGTTGTTAAGTGTCAGGGATTTATATGCTGCGTCTGGCCGGGAATTAGCAAAGCTAAAAGGAATTTCTTTCGATTTACACAAAGGTGAAATATTGGGAATAGCCGGTGTGGATGGAAATGGCCAGACGGAATTGGGAAAGTGTATTGCTGGTCTGATTCCGGCTGAATCCGGAGAAATATGTATCGATGGTAAGAACGTTACCAATAAACCAACAGGTTATATCCGGGCGATGGGACTTTCTAATATTCCGGAAGACAGAAATGTAGATGGATTGAATAAAACGGAAACGATAGAGGTCAATCTGGCGACTGTTGGAATTGATAATGCAGGTTATAAAAAGTGGGGCATGGTTAATCCGAAGAAGATTTCTGAGCATGCAGCATATAAAATAGCAAAATATGATGTTCGGCCGGCAAATGGCAAGGTGAATGTTGGTACGCTTTCCGGCGGAAATGCACAAAAAATAATTGTCGCCAGGGAGGTTGATGCGGAAAGTAAAGTGATTATTGCGGCGCAACCTACACGGGGGATTGATATAGCAGCCATTGCTTCTATTCGTAAGCTTTTGAATCAGGCGACAGATAGTGGCCGGGGGGTTATTTTGATTTCTGCAGATCTTGATGAAGTTTTGTCGCTCTCCGATCGGATTATTGTGCTCTATGAGGGCAGAGTGGCGGGTGAAGTTGTAAATGATGGTTCGGTTTCGAATATGGAGCTTGGACTTATGATGACAGGAGGTAAGTCTTATGAGTAAGAACGGGATGAAAATAAGTCAAGATACCCTGTTTTCTATTCTGAAGTTTTTAACAACATTTGCCGTAGCGCTTTTGCTTGGTGCCATCATTATGATGGTGAGTGGTTATAATCCGCTGCAGGTTTATGCGGCGCTTTTTACAGGAGCATTTAGAAGTACTCTGGATTTTGGAACTATGCTTGAGAAATTAGGAACGATTCTGATGCTTGGACTTGCGTACAACCTTTGTCATCATGTGCTTTATTTTAATCTGGGCCTGGAGGGATGCTTGTATGCAGGCGCGTTGGCATATGCGGTAATCGGGTATCAGTTTCCGGATCTCAGTGCTGTAATTTATATTCCGTTATGTTTTGGCGTGGCTGTTATCGGTGGTGCATTATGGGCATTGCCACCTGTGATTTTTAAACTAAAGTATAATGCGAATGAGGCCTGCTCTACTTTGATGATGAATTATGTGGCCTTAAATTTAACGGGATATTCCATTTATCATATCTGGACAGCTAATAGTTATGTTCCGCGTACTCCTAATTTGCTGCCGCAGGTAACGATGCCAAGATTATTTGTCTCAAGCAGAGCCAATGTTACATTGTTCCTTGCCATAATTGTTTTTGCAATCATGCTCTTTGTGATGTTTAAAACTTCGTTTGGTTTTAAAATTCGAACAATTGGACAGAATGAAAGATTTGCAAAATATGCTGGTTTTAATGTGACTAAAATAACGATTGGTATCATTGCTCTTTCGGGCGGAATTGCTGGTCTTGCTGGTGGTTTTGAAGTGGCGGGCATGTACGGTGGATTTATTGACGGAATTGCATCAGGGTGTACCTTTGATGGTTTGCTGGCCTCCCGACTGGTAAATAATAACATGCGGATGATTCCATTTTCCTCTGTTTTATTGGCGCTTCTCCGGTCTGGCGCAAAGGTTGTGGAGCGGTCTTTGGGTGTTCCGAGTGCTTTTGTGGATTTAATGATTTCGATTCTGATTTTGTTGGTTATGTTTGATAAAGCATTTGATTGGAAGAGGATCTTGAAAAGAGAAAAGCGTCTCGGTGCGGCTGAGAATGCGGGTGGATAAGGAGATGTAGCCATGCTTGGAATAATTAGTCGGGTTTTGAATATTGATATTATTCATGCAACACTTCGCTGTTCGGCGCCGGTGATCTATGCGGCAATGGCATGTGCAATCAGCAGGCAGGTTGGGCTGTTGAATATTTCGGTAGAGGGAACTATGCTGGTGTCATGCTTTTCGGCTGTTGTTGTCAGTTACTATAGTGGCAGCTGGCTTCTTGCGATTTTGGTTTCGGTGCTGGTTGGTATAATATTTGCGCTGGTTTTGGCGACAGCGAGTATAAAGTTTAAAGGAAATATCCTCATTGTAGGTGTTTCGTTGAATATGATTGCCACCTATGGGACTAAATTTGTTCTTATGAAAGTTTTTAAACTGACCAGTAGTTTTAGTAGTCCGGAGATTGTTTCGATTCCCAATGTACATATTGTGGCTCTTGAGAAATATCCGAAGTTATCGGCTGTTTTTAATGATTTTAATATTTGTGAATTGATTCTTCCGCTTGTTATATTTATTCTTTGGTTTGCTTTGTACAAAACTGTTTGGGGGCTAAGAGTGCGGACCGTAGGAATGAACGATACTGCGGCTAAGACTTCAGGTATAAATCCTTCGGTGAAGAAATTGCAGTGTCTTATTCTGTCAGGGGCAATTGCCGGTTTTGGCGGGGCCTATCTTTCTCTTGGATATGTAACAATGTTCATTGAGAAAATGACTTCCGGGCGCGGTTATATGGGGATGGCGGCTATGAACTTTGGAAATGCGAATCCTGTTACTGCAGCTCTGGGCAGCTTGATTTTTGGTTTTTTTACAGCTTTGAGTGCCAGGGTTCAGCTAATTGGCATTCCCAGTCAAATTGTCAATGCGGTTCCATATGCTGCTGTTGTGATTGTACTGGTACTGGTTAATCGCAATAACCTGTTGAAGGAAAAAAAGAGAAACAGTTCCCTGTTGTATAAGGAAAAACAAGTGGTTAAGATGGAAAACTGAGGCGGTGATATTTATAGTGGAAGAAAATGAAGTTATTCGAAATTGGTTCCTGCGGAATCAAGATGAACTGAAGCGATTCAATCTGTCGGTCTGGTCTGATCCTGAGCTATCACTTCAAGAATATGTTGCATGCCGAAATACGGCAGATTTTTTAGACAGGCATGGTTTTCGGGTAGAAACATTTAATCTGCTGGAAGATGACTCGCGTGCGAATACTGTAATTGGTTGTTGGGGAAGTGGAAAACCAGTAATTGCTTATCTGGGAGAACTGGACGCTCTGCCGGAGCTTGGGCAGGAAGCTGTTCCGTTTAAGAGTAAAATCGAAGGGCCAGGACACGGATGTGGCCACAGCATGATGCTTTCCGCAGGGCTTGCGGGTGCGGCAGCGTTGAAGGAGATCCTGAATAAGGAGCATTTGGAGGGGACTGTTATATTTATGGGGTGCCCGGGCGAGGAAGTGCTCCGTGGAAAAAAGGATATGATTGAAAAAGGATGCTTTAAAGACGTGGATGTTTGTTTTAACTGGCATCCGCAGCCTTTTGATCCAAAGCCATCTGAGTGGGCGATGCAGGCATGTGTTAGTCTTCGGGTCACATTTGCAGGAAAAGCTGTGCATGCCGTATTTTCCCACGAAGGCCGCAGTGCATTGGATGCGGCAGAGCTATGTAATGTTGGTGTTCAGTATTTAAGGGAGCATTTGACGAAAGATGTTATGATGCATTATGTCTATCTTGAAGGCGGCGCAAAAGCGAATATTGTTCCGGAACGTGCTGTATTGTCCTATATGATTCGTGCTAAAAATTCAAGAAGTGTTGAGGATGCGGTCAGGAGATTTAAACTGGTTTGTGAAGGGGCGGCAATGATGACGGAAACCAGGGTGATTGTGGATGAGATTTCGGGAGCGTCCAGCACATTGGTGAACCACACACTCAATCGTTTTGTTTATCAATCGGGAAAAAAGATTCCGGAGATTGTATATGATGATAACGAGGAAGTGTTTGCACGAGAGCTTTATAAGGCGATTTATCCTGGAGAAAAGATACCTGAACGGGTGCTTCCAAACGGAATATCAGAGCCTGTCGGAATCACGGTCGAGGCACCTGGATCTACGGATATGAGTGATGTTTCCAGAATAATTCCAACGATTCAACTTTTTGGCGGCGGAATGCTTTTGGGAACGACCCTGCATCATTGGGGAGTTACGGCTGTTGGAGGAAGTTCGATTGGATTCAAAAGTTCAATGTATGCCGGACGGATTATGGCACAAAGTGGTTATGATATTATAAAGAATCCTGCTGTTGTAGAGGAATTTTGGGATGAATTAAGGAGGTCGGATAACAATGATTAAGAATGTACCAACAATATGTGGAAATGAAAAGGTAGATGCTGTTCGGGCGGCCATTGAACACCGTGGGACTTGGATGTATCTGTTGTTGGAAGAGGCGGAAAAGAAAGGCCTTGGGGAAGATTATGCGAGAGCTGCCATTACGCGTGCGGGACTTTGTTCAAAGGAGAGGAAGCCTCACACGAATAGCTTGAGGGAATACAGTGAGGCGGTTTTTAATAATGACAATGAGTTTAATTTTGAGCACGTAGCAGAGATTACTGAGGACGAAGTAAACGTTACAGTGCACTATTGTCCTCTGGTAGCGGCATGGCAAAAGCTGACGGATGATGAAGAAAAAATTGCAAAACTCTGTGACATTGCCATGGATGGAGATCGAGCGGTTTTTAGCAATCCGGCATTTAAGTATGAGGTAACTGATAAGATTGCAGATGGATGTGCAACTTGTAAGATGCATATCACAAAGGCGAAAGAAGTATAGAGCGAAGGCGGAGGGAAAATGAAGTTTGTAAAGTTGGGGCGTTCGGGATTGAAGGTCAGCAGGTTGTGCCTGGGAACCATGACCTTTGGGAAAATGAATGATGAAAAAGAAGCGTTTGCAATTATGGATCGTGCGCAGGAACTGGGGATCAATTTCTTTGATACATCCAATAACTATGGTGGCGGAGTTGGATATAGAGGGCGTGTAGAGACGATTTTGGGAACATGGTTTGCGCAAGGAGGCGGAAGACGGGAAAAAACTGTTTTGAATTCAAAATGTTTTATGCAGGTGGAAGAAGAGCTGGATGGGCCTAATGATGCAGATGGAACTTCTGCATACAAGATACGCCGTTCGCTTGAACGTTCACTTCAGAGGCTCCGGACAGATCATCTGGAAATGTATACAATCCATCATGTGGATCGGGATGTTACCTATGATGAGATTTGGGGTACGTATGAAGCGCTGATTAATCAGGGCAAGGTATTTTATGCGGCAACCAGCAATTTTGCTGGAAGGGATCTTGTGAAGGCGCAGTATGAAGCTAAAAACCGTCATTTTTTTGGCATTATTGCGGAACAGCATAAATATAACCTGAACTGCCGGCTGCCGGAATTGGAAGTTCTGCCGGCGGCAAGAGACATGGGTATTGCGATGATGACCTATAGCCCGCTCTCGGGTGGTTTTTTGGGTGAGAACGCTTTGAACCCGAAGCCTGGGACGAGAGCGGCCGGTAATAATCTGTATTCGGATTTTATGGGTGATTACAGCGTGGGGATTTATCAGGATCGTATTGTAAAGTTTGATTTGCTTTGCAAGAAGATTGGTGAAAAGCAATCAGATGTCGCTTTGGCCTGGCTGCTTCATAATCCGATGGTGGATGTTCCGATTATCGGGCCGAGAACACTGGAGCAGTTAGAAAATACAATGCATGCATTGGAAATTGAACTTGATGATGAAATTTTAAAAGAGCTTGATGAAATTTTCCCGGGACCAGGTTGTGAAGCACCTCGCGCATATGCGTGGTAAAAGGAGGAAATATGATTTGCAATAATGAAAGTTTAACAGAGAATGATAAGGTGATGCAAGTTCGGGCGGCCATCGAGCATCGGGCAACCTGGCTGTATTATCTGGTCGATGAAGCTTGGAAAAGGGGATTAGATTACCAGTTTGCATATGATGCGGTTTATCGTTGCGGGTGTCTCCATGGACAAGCTAAACATGATAATGGAAATCTCCGTGAATTTGCCGAAAATGTTTTTCGTAATGATGGGGTTATGGTCTTTGAGCAGGTTCTGGATATTCGAGAAGACGAGGTTATTGTGGATTTTCATTATGAACCATTGGTAGCCGCATGGCAGAAGCTTACAGACGATGAGGAGCTTATCCGAACGTTGTTTGATATCGCTATGGCAGGAGATTTTGGTATTTTCAGTAACTCCAAATATAAATTTGAAGTACTTAAGCGTATTACGGAAGGTGATCGTGTAGGCAAAATAAGAATCACCTATGCGTAGTTAACAGGGAATGGTTTCTTGTTTATGGGAGTAAAAGATGATTTTCGGCAAGATGGGTTGAGAAATTCAGAATAATTACAATGGAGGTATTATTATGGGGCAGTTAAGTGGAAAAGTAGCAATTATTACAGGTGCCAGTGCGGGATTTGGTTATGCGGCGGTAAAGCTTTTTGCGCAGGAGGGTTGTAATGTTATCGCAACAGCGCGTCGTGAAGAAAGATTGGAGCAGCTGAAATTGGAGTGTGAAGGGATGGAAGGTCAGGTTATATATTGTGCGGGCGATGCCATTCAAGAGGAGGTTGCGATAGATGTGGTAAAGCTTGCAATAGAAAAGTTTGGTCAGATTGATATTCTGATCAATAATGCAGGCATAGGCCGTTATCTTAATATTATTGATGCGAGTATGCAGGATTATGATGATATCTATGATGCAAACGTCAGATCTGCCTTTTCGTTTACAAAGCATGCTGTACCGCATATGAAGGAGAAGAAAAGCGGACAGTTGATTTTTGTTTCTTCTGCTGCCGGTGTATATGGGTATCCGCATGAGTCTATGTATAGTTCGTCAAAATTTGCATTACGTGGCTTGGCGCAATCTATGGATGCGGAATTCCGTTCGGACGGAATTAAATCATGTGCGTTCTGTCCGGGTGCCGGTATTACAGAATTTGCTATTGGACATGGCCGTACCACTGAACAAATGGAAAATTCCGGTATGTTGACGTCGGAAGATGTTGCTGAGATGTTTCTTTTCATTTGCACAAGGCCGAGCCATGTGCGTATTATTGAACTTCGTACTCGTGCAATGAATGAGCCTCTGACACCTGGAGATGCTGGATTCCATACAGAGGATTAAAAAAATACATTAATAATAAAATGTGATGTTTGCCAGGCTTTTGGAAGCCTGGCAATTATTTTGCATGGTATAATTAGTAATTAAGTTAATTTTTATAAATTAAATTTAATTATATTTAGTATTAATGTTGACAAATTTAGTAATAGATGATATAAATATAGTTATAAAGATTAAAATGCATAAAAACAGGTGAGATAGAAGGTTTTTTATTGCAAAAGTCTGACCTGTGTAACTATGTATGGTGCAAATTTTGAAAGGAGGAGAAAAGCAAGAGGTAAATATAGGTAAATTTACTTCGGGACATTATTTGTGCAATTATAGCATTTGTTTGTGTGTGGCAGAAACAAAATCAGGGTATTTAGATCCAGGAGGATTGATATGAACAATGTATTGGGAGGCTTAAAGCCGGCGGAGGTATTTCGGTATTTTGAGATACTCAGCGGTATTCCGAGGGGTTCCGGACATGAAAAGAAAGTCAGTGACTGGTTTGTCACATTTGCGAAAGAGCAGGGGCTGGAATGTTATCAGGATCCAAAGTATTATAACATTTTGATCAAAAAACCGGGCACAAGTGGATATGAGAATTCTCCGTCTGTGATTCTTCATGGCCACATGGATATGGTCTGTAAAAGTGAAATCGGTGTTGTACATGATTTTTTAAATAATGGCTTGGAGCTTATCATCGAGGATGGTTATATAAGGGCGAAAGGAACGACTCTGGGAGCGGATAATGGCATCGGTATCGCTTATTTCCTGGCTGTTTTGGATTCTGATTCCATCCCGCATCCTCCGTTGGAGATGGCGTTAACCATTATGGAGGAAATGGGAAAGGTCGGAGGCGACAACTATCAGACGGAAATGTTGACCGGAAAACGGATGATTGACTTAAACTGGCACAAAGACGACTATATTTTAGCCGGCTGTGCAGGGGATGTTTCGGTTCAGTATGACGTTCCGGTGTTGTGGGAAAAAGCTGCAGATAATGATTCTTTCTATAAACTGTCGATTTATGGTCTTCTGGGAGGACATTGTGAGTTTGATATTGTTCTGGAACGGGCGAACGCAATCAAGCTGGCGGCGCGTTTTGTGGAACGCCTGCTTCATGAGGCTGACATCTGGGTTGCGTCTATCTCGGGCGGTGTACAGAACAACGTGATTCCGGCAGAGGCCGAAGTGGTTTTCTCGTTTGCGAAAGATAATTATGAAACGGTAAAGCGAGCCGTTGATGAGGTTACTGCGCAGATCAAGTTTGAATATGAAATGACTGACCCGGGTATTGTTGTTGAATTAAGCGAACTGAAGGGGCACATGCCATACGTATTCAGCAAAAAGACTTCGTGTATCCTTTCCAAGTCTATTCTGCTGATACCGGATGGCGTGGTAAATATGAGCTTCCGGATTCCGGAGATTTCTGAATGTTCGAATAATATTGGATTAATGGTGACGGAGAATAATACCGTTAAAATCATTTCAACGATTACCAGCAGTGTTGCTTCCCGCAAACACGGGGTGATGAATCAGATCATTGCACTTTCTGAGCTGGTTGGAAATGGAGTGAAAGCCTACCAGATCGGTACGGATGCTCCGGAGTGGAATTACAATCCGGATTCCTATATGCTGAACATGGCAAAGAAAGCTTATAAAACAGCAGCCGGCGAGGAGGCTAAGATTGAGATAATGCCTGCCAGCCTGGAATTGGGGTTGTTCAAATCCCGGATAGATGGACTGGATATCATTTCTATCGGAACAGAAACACATGGTGTTCATACGCCCAAGGAAGAATTGAAAGTAGATTCGGTTGCGAAGGTTTGGGAAATTTTCAAAGAACTGTTAAAAAGTCTTAAGTGGTGAGAGGAGAAGCGGGAATGAAAAAGAGAATGATTGCAGGAGTATTGGGATTGGTTATGTCGGTTGGTATGCTGGCCGGATGTGGTACAGGAACTGTCAATGAGACGACCACCGCGGCACCGGCGGCAACGACTGCGGGTGAGGTACCAGCGAAAAAAACGGAAGCGGCTGCGGGGGCGGAAGACGGATACACAATCGGTTTTTTGAACACCCTGATTTCCAGTAAATGGCGTGCGCAGCTGATGGAAGATGCGGAGATGGGAGCGGCAGAATTGAAAGCGCAGGGGAAGATCAAAGAGTTAATTATTCAAACCTGCCAGAATGACGTGAATACACAGTTGAACCAGATGAATCAGATGATCAACGAGGGGGTTGACTGTATCTTGCTTGATCCGGCTTCGACGACCGCTCTGGCGGATGTTGTGAAGACGGCTGTGGATAAGGGGGTTCTGGTGCTGATAGTTCAGGATGCGGCTCCATACCCGGATACATATTGTATTACTGACAACAATGAACTGATGGCGACGGCTCTGGCAACCTGGGTGGCTGAGTCGATTGGCGGGGAAGGCGAAATTGTAGAGTTGACCGGCATCCCTGGACATTCGGATGACACTGTCAGGGTGAATAACATGCATAAGGTTCTGGAAACGAAATATCCCGGCGTGAAAATTCTTGCTTCGGCACCATGCCACTATAATTATTCGGAAGCTCAGAGTATTATCTCACAGAATCTGGCTACCTATGGTGACCGTATACAGGCGGTTATTTCGCAAGATGATATGGCTCCTGGCGCGCTGCTGGCATTCCAGAACTCGAATGCCCCGTATGTGCCTATGGTTGGGCATACTTCAAAGGCATTCCTCCGGAACTGGAAGGATGAGGGTCTTGACTGTATTGCTTACTCGATCTATACCGGTAAGATTGTTGATGCAATGAATATTGCCATCAAACTGCTGGATGGCCATGAGATTAACCCGGATGTTTTATCGCCAAATTCCTTTGATGAGAATCTGGTTAACCAGATTCGTCTGGAACCTCCATATATCGTTACAACCAATGGCGATCCGGATGCTCCCTGGATGGAGGGGCTTACCGTGACACAGGCCGTCAGTGTAGAAGAAGCGTTGAAGATCTGTGAGGAATATGGGGAAGACTGGTGCCTGGATCGATTTATGTCTGAAGAAGAGATCGATGCATTGTTCTTAAAATAATGTACGAAATAGATAGGGATTGCTGTGAAATGAAAACTTGAGGCTGAGTTTTGCAGCAATCCTGTTCTATTGGAGGAGGGGTTTATGAATCATCTGAAGTGTAGGGAAATATCAAAAGCATTCGGGCAGGTGCGGGCTTTGGAGCGGGTCTCCCTGGAGGCTTGTGGCGGCGAGATTCTGGCGCTGCTTGGTGGAAACGGATCAGGAAAGAGCACGATTGCAAAAGTGATTGGCGGCGTATACCAAAAGGATTCCGGGGAAGTGATGTTAAATGACAGCGTATTAAATATTAACTCTCCGATTGCCGCTAAACGGGCCGGGGTGATTGTGACATCGCAGGAATTAAGCTTGATGGACAATTTTACGGTTGCGCAGAATATTTGTCTGAGTAAGGTTCCGGTTAAAAAAGTATGGACAGATGGCAGGGCGGTGGGGGAGATCGCAGAAGAGGTGCTGAAAAAGTGTGGCTTGTCTTCGTATGGCGGCAGAAGTGTGGCTTCTTTGGAGGAAAATGAAAAGTATCTTGTTGAGTTTGCAAAGGCGATTGTGATGAAGCCGAAAGTGCTTATTTTGGATGAAATCACATCGGCTTTGTATCAGAACGATGTTGCCGTCATACGGAATATTCTGATGGATCTGAAAGAACAGGGCTGTATTATTATTATCATTACTCACCGGATGAATGAGATTTTTGATATGTGTGATAAGGTGACGGTTCTGCGAAACGGCGAGTATGTGGATACGTTTTGGACCAGCGAGGTAACGGAGAATGAGTTGCTGTTTGCTATGACCGGACATGATGTCAGAAAAGCGGTTAAGGTTGGTGAAGAGGCAGGGGGTGAAGAAGAACGTGAAAGTCTGATTTCGGTAACCGATCATCAGCTATCCGGTTTTCGGGGCCAAATTCAATTTGAACTTAAAAAAGGCGAAGTGATCGGGGTTGCCGGCCTGCAGGGCCAGGGCCAGTCGCAATTGGTCAGGGAATTGTTTGCGATGGACAAACCGACGCAGATGGTGTTTAAGGGTGAGCCGATTATACTAAAAAATCCGTCGGATGCAGTGAAACGAAAATTTGCCTTTATCTCCGGCAACCGTGAAAAGGAGGGGAGCTTTGGCAATCGTTCCATTCAGGAAAATATTTCGGTGATATCAGATTTGATATTATCTGCCAATGCTGAGGCAAAAGAGACGGTGCTGGGAAAATATAAGGTAAAAATGGGACGGATCACGGACGCGATTCGGACGCTGTCGGGAGGGAATCAGCAGAAAGTGATTCTTGGGCGGTGGACCATAACGAATCCCGATGTCTTATTATTAGATGATCCGACGAAAGGGATTGATGTCAATGCCAGGATGGATGTTCACGGCATTATTGCGGAGCTGGCTGATCAAGGCGCGGGTGTGGTCTTTGTATCCAGTGATGAAGAGGAGCTGATTGGGATGGCGAAGTATTGCCATCAGTATAAAATTGTTGTTATGTATAACGGTGAAGTGAAAAAAGTATTGTCAGGCAAAGAAATGACGAAAGAAAATATTTTCTTGTATGCAATACCTCAGGGAGGTGACAGCGAATGAGCCAATTGTTGAAAGCTAAGTGGTTTCCCAGCGTGGTTTTGGTGATATTCTTTTTAATATGGAATGGTTTCTTCGTAAAAGGGTTTTATAGTGCGGCTTCCTTTCGTTATTTTCTCAATGTTTTGGTTCCTCTGGCATGCATTGCCATCGGAGTTACTGTTACAGTGATCTGCGGCGGCATCGATTTGTCTACGGGAGCACTTGTCTGTGTGATTAACTGCTCGTTTGTGGTATTGATGGAACGCGGATTGGGTCTGGGAGCGGCCATCGCGGTATCAATGCTGGCCGCTCTGGTGGTCGGCGTTGTCAACGGTTTCTTTGTGGCGGTTGTCAGAATCAACCCTTTGTTAGTTACCTTTGCGATGCAGACGATCTGTACGGGTTTGGCGCTGTGGATCAGGCCCAATGCCAGCGGAAGCGGCAATCCGGAATTTATTCGCTGGTATGGAAGCGGAACGGTTTTGGGGATACCAACCTCTGTCTTGTTTTTTACAATCGTGCCATTAGTCATCTGGTATCTGATCAAACGGACTCCCATGGGTTATTGGCTGTATGCGGTCGGCAAGGATGAGCGAAAATCATTTGAGACGGGAATTAACACGGTGGCAGTTCAGTTTTTTGCTTACATATTCAGTGCCTGCATGACCGGCTGGGCGGCCATCGCCTTTTCGGGAAATATTGTCGGCGGCGACCCAAAAGCCGGACTGTCGTTTACCATGAATGCAATTGCAGCCTCTGTGGTAGGCGGAGCGGCGTTGTCAGGAGGGGAAGGTGACCCTATTGGCGGTGTTTTGGGCGCTCTCTTTGTGCAGCTGGCAATCTATGCGGTTCTGGGGGCAAAAGTATCCACTTATGTAGAGGAGCTTTCCAACGGATTGATTGTACTTCTGGGTATTGTGGGAATGATGGCCTACAGTGTGCTGAAAAACAGGAAAAGGAGCAGACTGTGATGAAAAAGACAGATGGTGTGGCGGTAAGGTCGAATGTTCGGTTGAATAGTATTCATGTGACTGTGATTTTGATTGTGGTGTTGTTTGTCATCGGGCAGGGAGTTTTGAATGGATTTGCTTCAATCAGAAATATCTCAAATATTATTGCATTTGCATGCGTGATCGCTCTGGTAGCGGTTTCGCAGTTGTTTGTGATGGTGGTGGGAAGCGATGGAAATGATCTTTCGGTGGGGGCGATTATGTCGATGTCGGCTCTTCTGTTTGCGGATATTTGCCGGAATGAGGTGGCGCGGATTCCGTTTGCTTTGGCCTGTGTACTGTTGCTGGGAGTTGTGGTGGAATTGATTAACTTCAGCGGAATTGCATTTTTGAAGATATCCCCAATGATTATGACAATGGTCATGGGTACCGTGGTGAACGGATTTAATTATTTTTATACGAGAGGTATTGTCAGCGGAAGCATTCCCAAGCCGATTATGCTTTTGGGACGGCAGATTGTGGGGCCATTTAAAACCATAGTTTTTGTGGTTGCTGTTATTCTTGTTTTGGCTTATTGCTTCTTGAGGCGCCTGAAGACAGGGAAGAAGATGTACCTGGTCGGGAGCAATGAAAATGCGGCCCGTCTGTGCGGCATTCGCACGGAATGGGTAAAGCTGGCGGCGTTTCTGATGTCGGGGGTTGCTGCGGTACTGGCGGGAATTATGCTGCTGGGATTGAGTGGTGCAGCGATTCTTAAAATGGGTGACGGATATGTTATGATGTCGATTGCGGCAGCGGTGATTGGCGGGGTGAAGAACGGTGAGGGCCGGGTGTTTGGCTGCTTTCTGGGCGCGGTGATTATCCAGACGTTGTCCAATCTGCTGATTGCAGCCAATCTTCCTGACAGCCTGCAGATTTTGTTAAATGGTATTGTGTTAATGCTGATTTTGTCGTCCTTTGCACGAAAGCCAAGGCTGCAGAGCTGACACTACAAAAAGCTTCTGCCGGTTATGGCAGAAGCTTTCTTGATACGCTGCCCCGTTCGACAAAGTTCGTTCCGATATCGACCTTCAGAGATTGGGTTCTTGGTTTTTTTATTTTTGTGACAAGTAATTCGACAGCGGATGGTCCAAACAAATCCAGTGGGACGGCGATGGTTGAGAGCTGGGGCTCGACCAGTTTACAGACCGGACGATCGTCAAAACCGACGATAGAAATGTCCTCCGGGATGGAATAACCATGCTGCTTAAGTGCCTGCATGGCAAAACATCCAAGCAAATCATTGTCAGCAAAGAATGCGGTCGGCATATCTGCGGTTTTCAAATAGTCCTGAACAGCTTCCAGCACTTCATTTTCCGAATATCCGACATTTAAAATGTATTCATCTTTATACTCCAGGCCCAATGACTGGATCTGGTATGTATATTCTTTGTATCGTTCTTTGAAGCTGTTGATGGGGATCGTGCATTTGATATATCCGATCTTCCGGTGCCCCATCCGGTATAAGTGGCGGATTGCTTTGCTGGTGCCCTGGATGTTGTTGATGGCGACACAGTCTACATCCCTGGCTTGAAAGGAATTATCCAGCAGTACGAACGGCAGACGGATATTTGTAAATAAGTCAAGATCCGCATCGTTCATTTCAACGGCATAAACGATAAAGCCTTCACAGCCGCTTTCGTGCAATTGAAACTCAATTTCTTCCTGGGAAGAGCCTTTGTTTATATAAACAAATTTCAATCCATATCCATATTTTTGCAGGCTGTTGTTGATGCTCTCCAATGTGTAGGTGAAGAATGGCGATTCCTCGATGATTTTGCCGTAACGCTTATATACAACAAATCCTATCGTTCCTTTTTCCGTGACAGATAGATTCTTGAGCAGATATTCGCATCCTAATTCTCTGATTTTGCTGATTACGATCTCTCGGGTCTCGTTGCTGACACCCGGCTTATTATTAAGTACGATGGAAACGGTTGCTGTTGATACATTTAATAGTTCTGCGATGTCTTTCGCTTTCATTGCCATATTGAGACCTCCGGCTTGGTTTACTGTTATTTATATCTTACTAAATTATACTAAATTTATCAACACAAATTTACATTAGTATATGGACAGCGAAACTAAATATAAACTAAATTCGGTAAATTAAATTTATATAATTTTATTGACTTTGCGAAGAGAAATTGCTATAATGTAGTTAACAAGCACGAAATAGATATGAATATACACAGAAATATATTAAAAAAATGCAAAAATCAATAAATTAACTAAATTGTATTTAGAAAAACGATGTCGTAGCACTTGGTGAAAATTGATTTGGAAAAGAGGGGTGAATCAAAGTGATTGATTTAAATGAAGTAAGTTATCGTTTGCGAGAAGATGTTGTGAATATGATTGTTGCCGGAAAAGGTGGTCATATTGGGGGTGATATGAGTGTTATGGAAATATTGGTAACATTGTATATGAAACATATGAATATCAGTCCTGATAATATGGATGAGGATAACCGGGATCGGTTTATCATGAGCAAAGGTCATTCGGTGGAAGCGTTGTATGCGGTTCTTGCAGAAAAAGGATTTTTTGATATACAGGATGTGATATCAAGGTTTAACAAATTCGGCTCTCCATTTATTGGCCATCCGAACAATAAACTGCCGGGGATTGAGATGAACACAGGTTCCCTGGGACATGGTCTGCCGGTATCTGTTGGAATGGCGCTGGCTGGTAAAACGGACCACAAGAATTATCGGGTATATACGGTGATGGGTGATGGCGAGTTGGCGGAGGGGTCGGTATGGGAAGGCATTATGGCGGCCAGCCATTATAAACTGGATAATTTATGTGCGGTTGTTGATCGGAACTATCTGCAGATATCCGGCAATACAGAAGCCATAATGGGCCATGATGATTTGGCAGAACGTTTCCGAAGTTTTGGCTGGAATGTTATTGTTGTGAAAGACGGAAATGATATAAAGCAGCTTGATACGGCATTCGCAGAGGCGAAGACCGTAAAAGGGATGCCTACTGCCGTAATCGCCAATACTGTAAAAGGAAAGGGGTCGGCCGTGATGGAGGGGAAAGCAAACTGGCATCACAAGGTACCGACAGCGGAAGAGTATGTACAGTTGATGGAGGATTTTAAACAACACAAGGAGGAGGCGCAGCATGAATCAGATACCAAATAGACAGGCAATCTGCGATGTATTGATGCAGGAAGCGGCACATGACAAAAACATTGTGGTGTTGTGCAGCGACTCAAGAGGCTCGGCATCGTTGGCCAAATTTGCAGAAGCTTTTTCGGAGCAGTTTGTTGAGGTCGGAATTGCCGAACAGAATCTGGTCAGTATTGCGGCCGGGTTAGCAAAATGCGGAAAGAAAGCTTATGTGGCATCGCCGGCATGTTTTCTGAGTACCAGGAGTTATGAGCAATGTAAGGTGGACGTAGCCTATTCCAATTCAAATGTAAAGTTGATCGGAATCAGTGGCGGAGTCAGCTATGGGGCACTGGGGATGAGTCATCATTCGGCGCAGGATATCGCGGCACTGTCGGCGATACCTGATATGAGGGTGTATCTGCCGAGTGACCGTTTTCAGACGGAATGGCTGTTCAGAGAATTGCTGAAAGATGAAAAGCCTGCGTATATTCGGGTTGGACGTAATGCGGTGGAGGATATTTATGAATGCGGTGAGAGCCTGTTTGAGTTGGACCGGGCGGTCTGCCTGCGGGAGGGCAAGGATGTTCTTATTGTTGCCTGCGGTGAGATGGTAAAACCGGCACTTGAAGCTGCTGAAAGACTGGCGGCAGATGGGATTGAGGCCGCTGTTTTGGATATGTACTGCGTAAAGCCGATCGATAAAGCGGGAATCCTTCGTATACTGCCGGAAGTAAAAGCGGTTTTGACGGTAGAAGAACATTCGCCCTTTGGTGGTCTGGGATCGATGGTGAGTCAGATTGTTGCCGGACATCATCCGGTTAAGGTGAAGAATCTGAGCCTGCCGGATGAACCTGTGATAACCGGAACCTCCCGGGAAGTGTTTGATTACTATGGTTTGAATGCCGGAGGCATTGCTGAATCAGCAAGAAATCTGTTGAAATGACAGGAGAGGTTAAGATGGGCCAAAAATATATTTTATCAATCGATCAGAGCACTCAGGGAACGAAAGCGTTGCTATTTGACCGGAATGGTGTGTTGACAGCCAGAACAGATATCCCTCATCAACAGATTGTAAATGAGTACGGATGGGTTTCTCATAATCTAAACGAAATTTATCGTAACACAGTGCAGGCGGTAAAAAACCTTGTTGAAAAAACCGGAGTATCGAGAGGGGATATTCTGGGGCTGGGAATCAGTAATCAGAGAGAAACGGCAGCAGTCTGGAGCCGCAGCAGCGGCGAGCCGGTGGCGGATGCAATTGTATGGCAGTGCTCCAGGGCAAAGGATGTATGCAGTGCGATTGAACAACTGGGTCATGCGGAACTTGTCCGTGAAAAAACCGGAATTAACCTGTCTCCATATTTCCCGGCCTCAAAATTCGCATGGATTTTGCAGAATATTGAAGCGGCGAAATTACATAGAAATGACATGATGTTTGGCACTATTGATACCTGGCTTATTTATAAACTTACGAAGCATGTGATGTATAAAACGGATTATTCCAATGCCTCCAGGACACAGTTATATGATATCAGCAGGCTGAAATGGAGTGAGGAGGTCTGTGGTTTGTTTGGCATCGATATGAGCGAACTTGCGGAGGTGTGTGATTCCAATGATGTATTCGGAGAGACGGATTTTGACGGATATTTTGAACATCCAATTCCAATTGCCGGAGTTTTAGGGGACTCCCATGGTGCGTTGTTTGGTCAGGGCTGTTTAACCAAAGGAATGATAAAAACCACCTTTGGAACCGGATCCTCGGTCATGATGAATATCGGCGAGACTCCTATTTTCAGTAAGCATGGTGTGGTTACCTCTCTGGCCTGGGGGATGGATGGCAAGGTCAATTATGTACTGGAGGGGAATATTAACTACACCGGAGCTGTTATCACCTGGCTGCAAAATGATGTGAAAGCGATTGGTTCGGCAAAGGAAACAGAAAGTCTTGCTTTTTCGGCAAACCCGGAAGACACTACATACCTGGTGCCGGCATTTACCGGATTGGGAGCGCCGTATTGGCACAGTACTGCCAAAGCGATGATTTGCGGGATCAGCCGCACCACCGGGCAGGCGGAGCTGGCGAAAGCAGCGCTGGAATGCATTGCCTACCAGATTACGGATGTTATTGAAGCGATGCGGCAGGACGCCGGGATTGAGATTAAGGAACTGCGAGTGGACGGTGGTCCGACGAGGAATGGATATCTGATGCAGTTTCAAAGTGATATGGCCTGTATTCCGGTGCTGGTTCCTGATGCGGAGGAATTGTCCGGCATAGGTGCAGCCTACATGGCGGGTATCTCGCTGGGGTTATATGATAAAAAAGTATTTGATGTAATAAACAGAAAAATGTACCGGCCGGAGATGTCTGCGGGACTGCGGCAAATGAAATATCGGGGTTGGAAAGAAGCGATAAGATTAGTAATTCAATAAATTTAAGAAAAGAGGAAAATCGACTTGGTAGGAAAAATGAAAGTTGCAGTTATGACAGGTCCGCTGAAGATGGAATGGACAGAACGGGAAATCCCGCAGCCACAGGCTGGAGAATTACAGGTGAAGCTGGAATATGTAGGTGTATGCGGTTCAGATTTGCATTTTTATTCAGAGGGGCGCCTGGCGAACTGGGTTCCGGATGGTCCGCTGGTGCTGGGGCATGAACCTGGCGGTGTGGTAACTGCGTTAGGCGAGGGCGTGGACGGTTTTAGGGTCGGAGACCGGGTTGCACTGGAACCGGGTGTCGGATGTGGACATTGTGAGGATTGTCTGAAAGGGCATTATAACCTCTGCAAGGAAGTTAAATTTATGGCAATTCCGAAGGAAAAAGACGGTGTGTTTGCCGAATATTGCACCCATGCAGCCAGTATGACGTTTAAGCTTCCGGATAATGTTTCGACTATGGAGGGTGCCCTGATGGAGCCGTTGGCAGTCGGACTGCACAGCTGTGAGCTGGCCAATGCGAAACTGGGAGAGTCGGCGGTTGTGCTTGGCGCCGGATGTATCGGCTTATGTACGTTGATGTCACTGAAGGCCAGAGGGGTAAGCGAGATATATGTTGCGGATGTGATGGAGAAACGTCTGGAAAAAGCCAAAGAGCTGGGGGCGACCAGGGTCTTTAACAGCAGGAATGAAAGCATCGAAGAGTTTGTTAAGACGCTGCCCGGTGGAGGCGTTGATCAGGTTTTTGAATGTGCCGGAAACAGGGTTACTACACTTCAAAGCTGCCGTTTGATTAAAAGAGCTGGAAAAGTAACTCTGGTCGGTGTTTCCCCTGAACCTGTCCTGGAGCTGGATGTTGCTACGCTGAATGCAATGGAGGGTGCGATTTATTCCGTATACCGTTATCGCAACCAGTATCCTGCTGC